>Ga0316578_10000833_pt1 | contig 11536 bp, 8 predicted proteins | sample J0NA_2_FD_203076 | JGI IMG/M metagenome (GOLD analysis project Ga0316578, IMG submission 203076) | Rhizosphere microbial communities from salt marsh grasses in Alabama, United States - J0-2_160517rDrC | ecosystem: Host-associated > Plants > Roots > Rhizosphere | place: USA: Alabama | collected...
GCGGAAGCGGCTCCCGACGGCAAGTGGGGTATCACCTACGATTACCGCGACAACTGTACAGTAGACTCGTGTCTGACATCCATGTATTGGAACTGGGGTCCCGTCTATTCGCAGATCGTAGAAGGTTCGCGCGATGGCACCTGGGTTGGCGGCTGGGAGTATTTTGACGCCGACGTCAACGGTATGGGTCTTTTAGGCTTCATGGAAGGCGAAGAGCCAAGACCGGGCTTTGACGGGCTGCCGGAAGAAGATATGCAGCTCATTCAGGATACGCTGGCGCAGATGCTGGCTGGTGAATTCAACCGCTTCGATGTTTTCTCCGGACCAATCACCGATAATCAGGGCAATGTTGTCCTGGCGGAAGGTGAGAAGCTGGAACAGGCGGACCTGGATGGCTTTGCCCAATTCGGCAGCGACTGCACGACCTGCATGTACTGGTGGAATGAGAATATCACCGCCGAATTACCTGAACTAGAATAGGTTAATCGTTTTAAGGCGTTTGGTGCGAAGAGGCACCAAACGCCTTTTTTTTAGCAATCGCAAAATCAGACCCGTCATTTCCTGCTGACCCAGCAGGGCAAGGATATTGTCATGAATAACGACTCACCTCCCTACGCGGTGGAAATGGAAAATATCGTCGTTCGCTTTCCCGGCGTTCTGGCCAATGATCATGTCAACCTCACCTTGAAGAAAGGTGAAATCCATGCCCTTCTGGGAGAAAACGGCGCCGGCAAGAGTACGCTGATGAACACGCTGGCAGGACTGTACCGGCCAACCTCAGGCACGATCAAAGTTTTCGGTGAAAAGGTGGATTTTGGTTCTCCAGGTGACGCCATCGAGAAGGGGATCGGCATGGTGCACCAACATTTCATGCTCGTGCCCACGCAAACGGTCACGGAGAACATCCTTCTCGGTCTGGATGAGCCGCGCTTCTTCATGCACCTGCTAGAGTATGATAAGAAGGTTCTGGCTCTTGAAGAACAGTATGGTCTGTCTGTGGATCCCACAGCAAAGATCTGGCAGCTCTCGGTCGGTGAGCAGCAGCGAGTTGAGATCCTGAAGACACTGTACCGCGGCGCAAATATCCTGATCCTGGACGAGCCAACGGCCGTTTTGGCGCCGCAGGAAATCGAAGAGTTTATGAAGAATATGCGGCTGATGGTCGATTCGGGTAAATCGATCATCTTCATCAGCCACAAGCTGCATGAAGTGAGCGAAGTGGCCGATCGCGTGACGGTGCTGCGCAAAGGGGTGGTGACGGCCGAAGGGGTGAGCATGGAAGGCCTGAGCAAACGGGACCTGGCGGAACTGATGGTCGGCCGTACGGTTGTGTTTGCGGTGAAGAAAAAGCCACAGGAAGCGGGCGATGTGGTGCTGGCTGTTGACAATGTGCAGGCGATCAATAACAAGGGCATCACGGCCCTGAACGGCGTCTCGCTCGACGTGCGCAGCGGTGAGATATTGGGCATCGCCGGCGTTTCGGGCAATGGGCAGAGCGAACTGGCGGAGGTGATCACGGGCCTGCGTGAATGTAAGGGAAGCATCCGCGTCAACGGCAAGGAAGTGGCCAACAAGCCACCGATTGAAGCGATTAAGAGCGGCGTCTCTCATGTGCCCGAAGATCGGACAAGAGTGGGCTCCGCGCCGACGATGAGCATCACCGAAAACACGATCATGAAATGCTACCGGCTGCCCCCTGTTGGCAGCGGGTTGAGAATCAACTACGGAACGGCCGAAGAGATTGCGGAAGAGCTCAAGGATGAATATGATATCCTGGCACCAAGTGTCAACACAGAGGCGCGCAAGTTATCAGGCGGGAACCTGCAAAAGGTCATATTGGCGCGTGAGATCTCGTCCGATCCGCAGCTTATGATTGCCGTCCAGCCAACGCGCGGGCTGGATGTAGGGGCGATTGAATCGATCCAGGGGCTATTATTGGAGCAGCGCGAAGCGGGCACGGCCATTCTTCTTATTTCCGAAGAGCTGGAAGAATTGATGGCCCTCAGCGACCGTATCGCGGTTATTTATGAGGGCGAGATCATGGGCGTCGTCGATGCGGCGGAAGCGGACGTCGATGAAATTGGCCTGATGATGACCGGCGCACATGCGGAGGATTTGGTTTAATCAGCGGTAGTACTCCATTGTGGGGAAAGAGGGATAAGTTATGGCAAGAATAACAGTCGAAAAGCGGGTAGAAGATGTCCCCCGGTGGATGCCTGCAGCAACATCGATATTCGCGGTCGTGGCGGCGTTTGTCATCGTGGGTATCATCTTAAAGCTGATGGGGGGCGAGCCCTTTACAGTGGCAAAATTCTTCTGGAACGCGACCTTCGGTAGTTGGGGCACTTTTTCAGACACACTGGTGAAAGCCACCCCCCTGATCCTTGTCGGTCTGGCATGTACGGTGGCCTTTACGATGAAGCTGTGGAATATCGGTGCGGAAGGCCAGTTTTATATGGGCGCATTCTTTGCCAGCCTGGTCGTACTGATCCCGATCATGCCTCCTGACAGCCCACGCATCCTGGTTATCCTGACGATGATGGTTATGGGCCTGATCGGCGGCGCCCTGTGGGGCTTTATACCAGGTTTTCTTAAGGCGCGTTTTGCAGTCAACGAGATCATCACAACGCTGATGCTCAACTATATCGCCATTTTATGGAACAACTTCTGGATTTTTAATAAGTGGAGCGATGCCGGCTTCCAGATGACGCCGACATTTGAAAAATCAGCGTGGCTGCCAAGACTATCCGATCTGGCACGGCAGTATTCATTTTTCTCGGGTATGACGCTGCATGCGGGCTTTATCATCGCCCTGATCGCCACGGTTGTTGTGTGGTGGATCCTGAAGTACAGCAAGTGGGGATATGAAATCAAGCTTATCGGCGACAACAAGGAAGCGGCGCGATACGCGGGCATTAATATCACGCGCAATATTATCCTGGTGTTCATGTTCTCCGGCGCCCTGGCGGGCCTGGCGGGTATGATCGAAATAAGCGGCGTTGTTCACCGGCTGCAAGAACGTATTTCGTCAGGCTACGGGTTTACGGGCATCATCATCGCCTGGCTGGCGAAGCTGAACCCGTTTGCCGTCGTCCTGGTTTCGATCTTGTTTGGCGCGCTGATCGTGGCCGGCCGTGAAATCCAGCCTTCGGGGCTGTCGCAGTTGATACAGGGCATCGTGCTCTTCATGGTTATCAGCAGCGAATTCTTCCTGCGCTACCAGATCAAGTTTGTTCGTGAAGAGGAGCCACCCACGAAGGGGGTACAAGTCGCATGAATCTTGAAATTATCCTGCACTCCGGCCTGGCTACGGGCACCGTCCTTCTTTTCGCGACCATCGGCGAAATTTTCGCCGAACGTTCGGGCATTTTGAATCTTGGTGTGGAAGGTATGATGTTATTGGGCGCGATGGCCGGCTTCAGCACATCGCTGGCTTTTGGTAACCCCTGGTTGGGCGTAATCGCCGCCATACTTGCCGGCGGCATTCTCAGCCTGGCACACGGTGTTGTGACGATTAACCTGCAGGCGGATCAAGTCGTAAGCGGTCTTGCCCTGACATTCTTGGGAACCGGTCTCGCCCTGGTTCTGGGCGAAGGCCTAACGGGCCAAAACCCACCCTTGATCCCTTCGTTCGATATCCCCGGCCTGGCGGCCATTCCGTTCATTGGACCAGTATTTTTCCAGGATCACAGCGTGCTGGTTTATATTGGTTTGATATTTACACCGCTGGCCTGGTATTACATTTTCCGCACGCGACCAGGAATGCACCTGCGTGCGATCGGCGAAAAGCCGGAAGCGGCGGACACGCTGGGCGTCAACGTGTATGGGCTGCGTTATTTCTACGTCTTTGTAGGCGGATGCCTTGCCGGGTTGGCCGGGGCAACTATCAGCCTTTCGGTTTCTCCCGGATGGTACAGCACGCAGACGACGTCAGGTCAGGGCTGGATCGCGATCGGTCTAGTCATCTTTGCGCAGTGGAACCCGCTAACGGCCGCGTTCGGTTCCTACGCGTTTGGGGCTCTACGGCGTGGCATTCTCGATCTGCAGGGACCGGCCACGTTGTTGGGGTTTACGAATCCCCTCTACGTGAATTCAAATTACGGCTTTTTCCTGCAAATGACGCCCTATATCCTGACGATCATCGCTGTGATCATCGGCTCGCGGGCGGCAACGCGGCAGCGCCTGGGCGCGCCGGCTGCGCTCGGTGAACCTTATATTCGTGGCGAACGCGGGTTGTGATGGCGTGCGATTTGCGCGCGGCTGAGGTGCTCTTCTGCCGCGCGATAGTTATTTGCGGCGGCGGGAGAGAAGCCAGCCGGCCAGTAGTACAGCAGCCGCGGGGAAGATGAGCAAGCCAACCTGCCTTTCGCGCTGGCGCAGGTGGTCATGGCGCTCCTGCTCGGACACGGCGATCCAATCGAGGGTTTCAAGCATGCCGTTTTGAAGCGGCCGTGTCTGCCAGCCTAATTTTTCCCTGGCCTTATCCGAACGGGCGATGATGGTCGCGCCGGCGATCTGTGCGCCTTCGCGGCTGAAGGCGCTGCGCAGGCCGGTCATACGGCCGATGAGACTGAGCACGGGAGCCGAGCGGTTGACGACAGAAGCGGGCAGTCTGATACCCGGCGACTTAATTCCAGTGAGATACGTCCAGAAATCAAGCATGTCACCCAGGGGCACCGCAGGACCGCTTAAGATGTAAGTCTGACCAACCCTACCCTTTTCGGCAGCCAGTATGTGGCCTTCGGCGATGTCGTCGACGTGAGCGAAGGTGAGAACCGTGTCAGCTCCTGAAAGAAGCGGATAGCCACGATAGAAAATGCGCATCAGGTCTGTAACCAGTCCGCGCCCTCCAGGACCGTATACGCCGCCGGGCACGACGATGACAATGGGCGCGCCTTTTTCCAGAAGGGGCAGAGCCACTTTGTAGTGGGCCAGCCATTTCGTGCGCGCATGCTCGGTCAGATTGCGCGCATCCGCCTCGTATGATTCGTCGACAAGCTCACCGTGCGTATTACCAAAGACGGAAACGGTACTGGTGAATATGATTCGCGGGATGCGCAGTTCTTGCGCCAGGCGCAGCACTTTGCGCGTGCCGCCGACGTTGACGGTCTCCATGATTTCGGGATCGGGATCGCCCATTTCCACGATGGCGGCGAGATGATAGACGACATCACAGCCGCGCATGGGTTCGCGCATGGAGTCCATGTCGGTGACGTCACCATAGGCGACGTTCGCGCCAAGCGCGGCCAGATCGGCCGCGCTGCCGGGGGAGCGTACGAGGGCAGTCACCTGCCAGCCACGATCCAGCAATTTAATGATCAAGTTACGGCCGATAAATCCGCTGCCGCCTGTTACGAATGCTTTCATAAATCCACAGTACCTGCACCGGGCTAACCAACCGGGCAGGGGTGCATTATACCTAAACTGCCTGCGAGAGGTATAATCGGGGCAATGAAACATAAAGTAATCGCCCTTATTTTTGTACTCATCCTCCTGACGATTTTCGCAGCAGGATGTAATGTCTTCACCACTGGCAGCAGCAGCCAGTTTCCCGAAGAATTGGGAGAGATTCCCGACGGGGAACGGGCTAAAGTGACCTGGGTTTACGACGGTGATACGGTTGAAGTTGAACTGGGAGGCAGGGAATACCGGGTGCGCTATATAGGCGTGGATACACCGGAAATCGACCAGCCTTATTACAACGAAGCGTCAAGAGCCAACTTCGACATGGTCAAGAATAAGAATGTCATCCTTGTGCGCGATGTGTCAGATATGGACCAGTACGATCGCCTGCTGCGCTATGTCTACCTGACGGACGGAACGATGGTCAACGCCGAACTGCTGCGCAATGGATACGGCCGAACCATTAATATCGCACCCGATTTATCCCACGAGGCGTATTTCGCAGAGCTTCAAGCGGAAGCAAAGCGTGAAGAACGGGGTCTATGGGCGCTGGAGGAAAATAAGAATCTACCCGATGGCTGCGTGACATGCACGAAGAATGCGTATGACTGCAAAGATTTTGCGACGCAGCGACAGGCGCAGGCGTGCTTTGACGCCTGTATGGATCTGGTTGGGGAAGATGTTCATCACCTTGACGGCGGAGGCGACGGAGTGGTTTGCGAATCGCTTCGATAGGGGGAGGTTCAGCGTTGGCGAGGCAGTCAGAGCTGAAGAGCAATAAATTGCTCACAACGAACGGGAATGTAATGAAACAGGGGCGCGGTTTTTAAGCCGCGCCCCTGTTCGTATTTATGCTATGTCAATGACTGTTATAGGAAACCTCATTTCCTGTTGGCCGCAATCATCTGCGACCAAATGACGTGTACAAAAAAGAACAGAAAAATAGAGGTATTTTTTCTTAGTAGCGCAAGATGGCACCGATGCGGCCGGCTGCTTCAAGATCGGCGTTGTCGGCGATGACTTCTACATGGCCTCCATTGGCTAGTGTGTAGGCGACGGCCGAATCGATCACGTCGGGCACTTCCTGCAGTTCCTGATCGCTCAGGGGGCTGCGTGCGAGATTGGCGACGACAAAGCCGTTTTCATCCTGGACATAGCCTGGAACACGCAGGCCATCACTGATTATGAGCGTGTCCACACGCTTATCGGAAACAGCCTGCAAGGTACCATCCAGTCCGGCGATGCCGTTGGCGCCGCGGGCATCGGCGGCGATCATGGTTTCAACCAATTTGTTCTCCCTTTCAGCATTGTAGTCGCGAAGCATGGACAGGGTTTGTTTCCTAACCTCATGTTCGGCGGCGGTCATATCCATGGCAAAGGTGCCGGCCAAACAGCTTTGCAGCTGTTTGGAGAGCAGCTCGCGGAACTGGGCCACGTTTTCCGCCGTGCCGCCAATGAAGAGACGGCGAATGGGTTTCTTGGCAAAGAAGCGAGCCGCGGCCGCGGCCGAATCACGCATATTGCGCTGCGCCACTTCCTCTTCATGGCGGCTTCCGCCCTGGACGCCGCGCGCGCCGCCTCGCGTCCCGACGGCCGAAGATCCGCCACCCTTCTTTAGATGGCGCACGTCTTCGCCCATCACGCCTTCGCTCGCCTGCAGTTCACCAAGGTGGTATTCAAAGAAGCGCGCACCGACACGATCGATGAGAATGACGCCGTAGTGCGCATAATGGTCGAGCAGATGGGCCAGGGGTTTGACATAGGGTTTGTGACCGACACGCGCACGGTTGCGAAACGATACTGCCACCGGAAATGCACGGAAGTAGTCGCTCGTGGCGGCAGAAAACATAGCCAGGCCCGGTTTAGTCCAGTCATAACTATGATCGAGATAACGCTCGATGATCTCCGCGTCCGCAGCGTGCGCCCCGTTCAACTCACGGAGCATACCACGCACCTGGAGCCTGATGGTATCAGCAGTCTGCTGGGAGCAATCAGTATCCAGATAGATACTTACAATGCCCTCGCCATTGGCACTAAAAGTCAAGAGATCTTGAAGTTGTTCCTGCGTAAACATACATGCCTCCCAAAGCTACATATGATGAGCCGCACAGCCGCGGCGCCGGCCAGCTATCCGTCGCCGGAGAAGCGGCTCTAGAAAAAATAATTGCGGACGACACAGCCGTCCGACCAACAAAATGACGCAAAGAACATCCTACGGACGTTCTCCAAGCGTCAAGGGAATTACAACCTCCTCGCCATCGCGGATCACAGTCAGGTCAATCACCTGGTCCACTTCCGATTGAAAAACGAGATAGGCGATCAGGTCGTCAGAACTGAGAACGGTATGACCATCGACGGCAATTATCAGGTCCCCACCAGGACCATTTGCGCCAATCAGACCGGCATCAACAGCCGGAGAGCCTTCGGTCACTTCGGTAATGTAGGCGCCGGTAGCCTGCGGCAGTTCGAGTTGTTCCTGAAGTTCCAGATTCAACGTGAGCATCCTGATGCCCATATAAGGATAAATATAGCTGCCATCAGTGATGAGGCGGGGCACAATTTGCTTCACGGCGTTGACGGGGATCGAAAATCCCACACCGGAATTGGTGCCGGTACGCGTCGAAATTGCGCTGTTCACACCAATAACGTCCCCATGGAGATCGAGCAAAGGACCACCAGAATTACCGGGGTTAATGGCCGCGTCTGTCTGGATTACCTCCGGTAGTGAATATCGTCCACCCCCTTCAGCAATACGCTGTGAATCCAACGTGCGGCCCAAGCCGCTGACAATGCCGACGGACATGGAACCGGCTTCGCCAAAAGGATTGCCGATAGCAATCACAAATTGTCCAACGTTCAATTCGCGTGAATCACCGAGGCTGGCCGGTTCGATTCCCTCCGGCAGATCGTCAACCTTTATTACACCAAGATCGCTGTCCACGTCCGCACCAACCAGTTCCGCTTTGCGGCGCATGCCATCGGCAAAAACTACCTCAAAGCTTTCTCCCTCGGTGACGACATGATTATTAGTGACAATGTAACCCTGATCGTTAAAAACAAAGCCACTACCCGTACCCAGCGGTAATGAGGTATCTTCAATTTCGTCAAAAACGAAAATGTGAACAACGGAAGGATTAATTCGCCTATAGATATCAATTAGCTGGTCCTGCAAGCTCTGGTCGACAGCCAGCGGCAGCCCACCTTCATCTGCGACAACAGGCATGGGCGTAGGCGCCGTCTCTTGCTTCAGCGCACGAGCTTCAACGGTGGCCACAACGGATTCAACCAGAGATTCGGTATCAATGTTTTCAATCTTTTCAATGGTTGGCTGCGGTTGAATGCCGGAACTCGCCAATTCCTGACAGGCGGTAAGCAAAATGAGGAGTGAGGTAATAAAAAATAATGCGACAACTGTATGATTACGACTCATAGGGATAGAAAAACTCCACCGAAGTTACAAAAAACTACGCTTATTAGATTTACCTAAATGAAAAGATGATTGGGTCATGCCGGATCACGGTGAGATGCCAGCGGAACATCCAAGCCAGCCGCTGCTGATAAGAGCGCAGGTCTCTTTTCAGGCATTTAAATTGACCAGCAGAATAAGCAAACTTGGCAGTGAGAGATTCGCGCGACAACGAATTACGTGCGTGTAGGATAAAGGCACGTCTTCCCTTCTTGTCATCAGCGCTTACTGAAAAGCTCCGAACTTTAAAGTCCCAATATTGATTTCGTGATGACATCAACATCATTAATCTGTTAACGGGTCGCCTGAAGCTACCGGTTAAACTAATTGTAGAATTGTCACGCTACGCCTGTCAAGCAGCAATTAGCATTTTTAAACATCGTTCAGGTGAAAAAGACCTTAAAAAAGAAGTGCAGAACCGGTTGGTTCTGCACTTCCAAAAAAACTTGATCGCGAATTTCAGGATCAATAAAGGAACATCGGTTTGCCAAGCACAGAACGTACCTTGGGAAGGTAGCGCTTGGCGTCATAGAGTTCGTCCACATCAACGCGCTTGATACCGCTGGTGACGGTGCTCATGGGAATATGTGTATAAGTACCGTCTCTCAGGGAAACCATACGACCACTGGAGCCGCTGGTGATAAGATCCATAGCCAGGTGCGCGTAATTGGAACCAACCATCAAATCTAATGCGTCCGGCGCTCCGGAACGCATGAGATAAGCGACCCGCTGGACGATGATGTTCTGACCCGTGAGATCTTTCAGGGCCTGGCCGGTGATCTCGCCGATACCGCCCAGTTTGCGGTGACCATAGGCGTCCGCTTCACCAAATTCGACGACCTTGCCGCCAACCATGTGCGCGCCTTCGCTGATGGTCACCATGCAGTAGTTGCTGGGATTTGAATTCTTGTCTTGCATGACAAATTCAGCCAGCAGTTCGGGATCGAAGGGAACCTCGGAGATAAGCGCGCGGTCAACACCAGCCAGATAGGAACTAATGAGGCTGGTTTCACCGGAATTACGGCCGAATAGTTCGATTACGGCGATGCGCTCATGGGAACCGGCACTGGTGCGGAGCTGGTTGATGAGATGTACGCTGCGCGTAACGGCCGTGCTGAAGCCGATGCAGTAATCGGTGCCGTAGACGTCGTTGTCCATCGTTTTGGGAATGGCCACAACCGGGACGCCCTCACTGTGCAGGCGTTCACCATAGCTGAGCGTATCATCGCCGCCGATAGGTATCAAGACATCGATCCCCAAATGTTCAAGATTGGTCATCACATGAGGCGTAAAATCGCGCAGGCTCTTATCAGAGGCCTCCGCTTCCGGGTGCTCGGGGTCACGCAGGAAGTCCGGTACTTCGCTGGCGCGCACACGGCCAGGATTGGTGCGGCTGGTATGCAGGAACGTACCGCCTGTGCGATCAACGGTGCGTACCCGCTGTTTATCGAGTGGAATGATATAGCTGTGTGTATCCGGATCTTCCGGGTTGTACCACAACAAGCCACCCCAACCTCGCCTGACGCCAACAATTTCGTGGCCTTCATCAATTGCGCGGTTGACTACCGCCTTAATACATGGGTTTAGACCGGGCACATCACCGCCACCGGTCAATATACCGATTTTCATAAAATTTAATCCTCCAAAAAATGATATCGCTCGCGCGGGATTGATAAGCGATACAGTGTGAAATAGATGTGGAATGACCGGAACAGCCGAGCCGGTGACGGCATCAGGACTCGCTGGTCATGATAAACAAAGGCTTCATTTCGAAGCTCTTGTAATGGGGACGTAATCTCTCCGTATTGTAGTGCTTGCTCACGTCGACCATTTTGTTCGTGCTGGTGACAACGTCCACAGGCATGTTGTCGTAGCGCCCGTTCTTGAGCACCACGAGACGGCCGTGCACGCCCTCCAGTATAAGATCCAATGCGAGATTGCCGTAGGCCATAGGGACAATGGAATCAATCGCGTCAGGATCGCCCGAACGTACAAGATAGCTGAGCTTCTGGTAAATGGTGCTGATGCGACGGCCGTTATTGTATTTGGGCGACAATTCCTTGAGTTTCGCCGACACGACCTCACCTATGCCACCCAACTTCATATGGCCGTAGGCGTCGCGTTCCGCATCCTGGAAAATCATTTCACCGCCCTTGAACATGGCGCCTTCGGAAACCAGGACAACAGAGTAACGGCTGGGATTTTTGCTGCGATCTTCTGTGAGCAGTTCAGTCAGCAGATCGATATCAAATTCATACTCGGGAATGACGCAGCGGTTAGCGGCGCCGGCCATGGTCGGCAGCATAGCGGTGAATCCGGCGTAACGGCCGAAGACTTCGAGAACTAAGAAGCGCTCATGGGAACCGGCAGAGGTGCGCAAGCGATTTGTCATTTCGATGGTGCGCGTGACGCAGGTGCTGAAGCCGATGCAGTAATCGGTGCCGGGTACGTCGTTGTCCATGGTCTTGGGAATGGCCACGACCTTGACACCTTCCTGGTACAACTTCACCGCATAACTCAGAGTGTCATCTCCGCCAATTGGAACTAGGTAATCAACACCCAACCAATCGAGATTCTTGAGGGCCTCGGGCGTCAGATCATTCATTTCATCGACGTATATGTTTTGCAGATGCAGCGGCACGTCTTCTTTTGCAATATGACTCGGCC
>Ga0316578_10000836_pt1 | contig 11520 bp, 9 predicted proteins | sample J0NA_2_FD_203076 | JGI IMG/M metagenome (GOLD analysis project Ga0316578, IMG submission 203076) | Rhizosphere microbial communities from salt marsh grasses in Alabama, United States - J0-2_160517rDrC | ecosystem: Host-associated > Plants > Roots > Rhizosphere | place: USA: Alabama | collected...
AGGTTTTCCAGGTGCACGTGCCCGGTCTCAAAGTCGGCGCGCCCGCGGATGGTATCGGTGACCGAGCGAGCCTGCTCGTAAATCTCTTTCTGCATGAACCGTTCGTACTTTCCCTTAGCCGCCGCCACCGGGTTCCAGGAAATAGTATACGGCTCGACCTCCACTGGATCGCCCGTCAGCGTGGTCACCTGCGCGCCATCGCGGGTCACCACCGCCATCTGCCGATTCTCGATAAAGATCATCTCGCGGGTATGTTCGAGGATGGCGGGGATATCGGAGGCGATGAACATCTCGCCCTCGCCGATACCGACGGTGATCCCGCCTGCGTTGCCCAGCCGGGCAGTGACGATGCGATCCGGCTCCCGGCTGCTGAGGAACACAAAGGCGCTGGCGCCCTTGATGTGCTCCAACGCCTGGCGCACCGCCGTCTCAAGATCCGCCCCACCCGCCAGGTACCTTTCGACCAGGTGCGCCACCACCTCCGTATCGGTCTCTGAGGAAAAGCGGCAACCCTCGCACTCTAACTCTTGCCGCAGCTCCAAAAAGTTCTCGATGATGCCATTGTGGACGACGGCCACCTCGCCGCTGGTGGATAGATGCGGGTGAGCGTTGCGCCGGCTGGGCTCGCCGTGAGTCGCCCAGCGAGTGTGCCCAATGCCAATGTGTCCATCAACCGGATCCTCAATCACCATATTAACCAGCGCAGCCAGCTTGCCCACCTCGCGCCGCACGGCGATGGTGCCGTTCTCCTCCAACACGGCCAATCCAGCCGAATCGTACCCACGGTACTCTAAACTCTTTAGGCCACCAAGAATGATCGGAGTCGCATCCCGCGGCCCCACGTAGCCAACGATGCCACACATTTTCGTCTCCTTTGTACGCTGTAGGATAGGCCAATCAAGCACACACCGGCCGTCCACCACCTATGGACAGGCCTTGGTGTCTTGGCTCGATTCGCCAAACTCGGTTTATAGTCTTGGGGTTGCAGGCTACGATCTTTTCCTTCTGTGCCGCCGGTTGCCCAACGGTTTTGTGAAAAAGATCAAATTTTGGGGAAAAAGATACGGGGTGTAGCCAACCCCGGGCGGCATCCGCCGATCGAAAAGTTCTAACGAACTCTTGTCGATTTTCCAACGCGACAAGCTTTTTGTCGCGCGTTAGCACTCACCTCGCGGTGAGGAACCGCCTCCTCGTCACCCGGACGTCCGGGCCAGGCGCTGTCTTTTCCCAGCTATTTAGATATCACATCACCTCCCTTTTGTAAATCAGATTGTCAATCCGACCTATCCGGTTTACGACCAGATTATAGCACGACTTGACGGTATTGCCCACTACCCATGTAGGGCAAATTGGCGGCGGGCAGGTAGCGACGCCATCATTTGCCCACATCGTCCCAATGCGGCGTGACCATCTCACCCGAACCTGCCAGCCGCCTACCTGCCGACCGAAGCAGAACCTAAACAATGTCGGGTAGGCCCCTCTCGCACTCCCTCGGCATGGCCACATCCTTGCGCTAGACGTTGGATCGAGTAGCGCTCTCTGCCAAGCCGCCCTACATCTCTCTGCCGCCTTGCGTGAAGAGTCCCAGTTGCCCAAGTCTCGGAAATATGCTAATATCAACCCCATGACACAAAAACCTTTTCCCAAACTTTTCTCCCGCCGCCAGTTCCTGAAGGGCTTTTTCACTACCGTCAGTCTGGCGATTGCAGGCTGTAGTTGTGATCAACCGCAACCCACCCCCACAGCCACCCTCATCCCCACCTCTACTTCCACTCCCACAGCCGCCCCTACCCTTACGCCCGAACCGACCCATCCACCCGACTCGACCCTCGACCCAACGGCGATCTACCTCAATCCCGCCTTCTCCATCGACGAGCGCGTGGACGATCTGGTCAGCCGTATGACCATCAAAGAGAAGGTATCGCAGATGGGCAACGAAGCGGCAGCCATCAAACGCCTGGGCATTCCCGAATATGACTGGTGGAACGAGGCGCTGCACGGCGTGGCTCGCGCCGGCATCGCCACCGTCTTCCCGCAGGCCATCGGTCTGGCCAGCACCTGGAACCCCGACCTGATCTATCAGATGGCGGAAGTGATCTCTGATGAGGGGCGCGCCAAGCACCACGAATCTGTCCGCAACGGCGAGAGCGATCTGCGCACCGGTCTGACCTTTTGGAGCCCCAACATCAACATCTTTCGCGATCCCCGCTGGGGCCGTGGGCAAGAAACATATGGCGAAGACCCTTACCTCACCTCCCGGATGGGGGTCAATTTCGTCCTTGGAATGCAGGGCACAGACCCAGACTATCTAAAAACCGTCGCCACTCCCAAGCATTTCGCCGTCCACAGCGGACCAGAAAACCAGCGGCACATCTTTGATGCCCAAGTCTCCCAACGCGATCTACGCATGACGTATCTGCCCGCCTTCAAGGCCTGTATCGTGGAGGGGAAAGCCTACTCGATTATGGGAGCCTACAACCGGGTAAATGGCGAAGCCTGCTGCGCCAGCCCCACGTTGCTCCAGGAAATCCTGCGCGATGAATGGGGATTCGGCGGACCCACAGGGTCCGAAGGGTACGTCGTCTCTGACTGTGGAGCGATCGACGATATCCGTGGTGGTCATGGCCTGGCAGGTTCCGCCATCGAGGCGGCTGTTCTGGCTGTCAAAAACGGCTGCGACCTGGAATGTGGCTGCACCTATGGTATCCCCTGCCACTACGGACTGCTTGAAAAAGCAGTCCAAGAAGGCCTATTGCCCAAAGAGGACATCGACCGCTCGGTCAAGCGGCTGTTCAAGGCCCGCTTCCGTCTGGGAATGTTCGACCCGCCCGAGCAGGTGCCTTATGCACAGATCCCGTTCAGCGTGGTCGATTCCCCGGAACACCGCGAGTTGGCCCTGGAGGTAGCCCGCCAATCGCTCGTCCTACTCAAGAACCAGGACAGCCTGTTGCCGCTGGATGCAAGCGACGTCAGCTCCATCGCCGTCATCGGTCCCAACGCCGACGAAACCCTGGTGCTGAGCGGCAATTACGCAGGCACGCCCGCCGAACCGGTCTCTGTGCTGGCGGGCATCAAGGCCATGGTTCCGCCTGAAACTAAAGTCAACTATGCCCGAGGCTGCGAAATCGTGGATGAATCCCAAGATGGATTTGAAGAAGCCATACAGGCAGCCGAGAAATCCCAGGTGGCCGTTATGGTGATGGGTCTCTCGCAGCAGTTGGAGGGGGAGGAAGGTCAGACGGAGGGCAATCCACGGGGCAAGCACAGCCGAGGCGACCGCGAGACTCTGGATCTGCCGCCCGTCCAGGAGCAACTCGTACAAGCCGTTTACGAAACCGGTACACCCGTCATCCTAGTACTGATGAACGGCAGCGCCCTCTCCATCAATTGGGCCGACGCGCATATACCGGCCATTCTGGAGGCCTGGTATCCCGGCCAGGCTGGCGGCACCGCCGTGGCCGAGGCTCTATTCGGGTTGACCAATCCAGGTGGCAGGCTGCCGGTCACTTTTTATCGTGCGGTCTCGGACCTGCCCGCATTTACCGACTACAGTATGGAGAACCGCACCTACCGCTACTTTACCGGCCAGCCGCTCTATCCATTTGGCTTCGGGCTTAGCTACACCACCTTCACATACCGCAACCTGCAAATCGTTCCGCAAGAAGTCACAGCCGGCGATCCCGTCTCCATTCAGGTAGAGGTCGAAAACAGCGGCGAACTCTTGGGCGACGAGGTGGTGCAACTTTACCTACGGGATGTGGAAGCCTCGCTCCCTGTGGCCCTGCTCCAGTTGCAGGGCCTCACCCGCACTCGCCTGGCCCCCGGCGAAAAGCAGACCATCCAGTTCACCCTCACCGCCGAGCAAATGTCCTTTGCCGACGAGGAGGGAAATTGGGTGCTGGAACCAGGCGAGTTCACGGTTTGGGTCGGAGGCCAGCAGCCCAACCTGAAAACCGATACGCAGCCCGAAAACGTGCTGACCGGGCGATTTATCGTCGAGAGCTAAGCGGGGCGGATTCGCCGACCCAACAAGCACCATTTGGTCGTAAAACTTGACTCATATATCCAGAATTCTGCCTGTTGTAATGCCTAGTGCTCTTCTGGAAGGATCGGATAACAGCGGCGCAGCCGTGGGATGAGGCGCGGCACGTGCCGCTGGTATTCTTTGTACGCCTCCCCGAACTCGGCCACCAGCCGGCTTTCCTCATGCATCGAGCCGACGTAGAAATAGACGGTGAACAGCACGTACAACGCCAGCAGGTTTGCCGTCATCAGCGGTGTGAACCAGATGACGAGCAAGCTGAAAAAGTAGCTGGGATGCCGCACGTAGCAGTAGAGGCCGCGCACCTGCAGCGGGCCGCCTTCCTCTGGCTGCTGCGCGAGCATCTGCGCAAGCCCGGCGAAGCGAAAGGCGCCTGTCTGTAGAATAGCCGCCGCCGCCCCTGCCGCTCCTGCAAGCTGCGCCAGCAGCATCAGCCAGCGCCAAGGAGCAGGCACGATGTAAAGCGTACGATCGGGCAGGATAACGAACAGCAGCAGGATCGGCGCGAACGACACGAGTGCGAAAAGAACATAGACGGCGCGATACCAGCGGTCAATGCTAGCACCGAATGCCTGCCGCACCCAACGCTTCACGCGCAAGCTGGCCAGGAAGCTGTGCACGCCGGCCCAGGTGATGAAGTAGGCAGATATAACCAACACACTCGACAGCATCATCCTGCCAAAACCACCTCCCGCCCCAGTGCCTCGCCGATCTCTTGTGGCCACATCCCGTCCAGCGACTGCCCCTCCGGCCCGCCAAACATCGCCGCAGGCAGCACCACCACAGCACCCAGCTCTCGCCCCTGCAACTGCGCGATCACATCCTGTCCCGTGAGCAGCCCGGCCGCCGTCACCGTCGCGCCGAAGAAATGATTCGTGATTGGGATGACGTCAGTATCCGCAACAGCACGCAAGACCGGAGCGAAGAGAGTGCCGGTCACCAAGGTATAGGATGCGGGATATGCTTGATGCGCATCTAGGAACCGCCGCACCAGCCCGACCCCGTTCTCCGTCAAATCCAGCCCGTCATACGCGCTGGTCTCCGGCACATCCTCCCCCAACCGCAGGTACCACTCATCGGAGAGGTGAACGAAATTGCCCCCAAACCGCTCGCGCAGCCGCGCTCGCCAGGCCGTGACCCGCTCAAAGACCCGGCGCATCTCGACATCGGTGTGCACGCGGCACTTGCCGCGGTGGAATCGCGTCAACCCCACCGGCACGATGCTGACCGAAAGCAGCGCCGGGTACAGCTCTGCCAGGTCGCCGATGGAACGGTCCAGATGCGGGCCGTCATTGAGGCCGGGCGTGACCACGATCTGGGTGTGAACCTCCACGTCGAGCTCGGCCAATCGGCGCAATTGGGAGACTACGTCAGGGACATTGGGGTTGCGCAGCACGCGACGGCGCAGGTCGAGATCGGTAGCGTGGACCGAGACGTAGAGCGGGGAAAGACGCTGCTCCTCGATGCGTGCCCAATCGTCCGCGGTCAAATTGGTCAGTGTGACATAACTGCCGGTGAGGAAGGAGAGCCGGTAGTCATCGTCCTTGACATAGAGAGGTTTTCGAAGCCCAGCCGGCATCTGAGCGACGAAGCAGAACTCGCAGTGATTGTCACAGCGGCGGATGCCGTCAAAGGTTGACTCAGCGAAATCGAGACCCAGCGGCTGACCGTAACGCCGCTCGGCTTCGACGGTAAAGGTCTCCTCACCTCGCCGCACCTCCAGCGCCAGGTACTCCTCAGCAGCGTAGAACTGCGCGTCGATCACATCGCGCAGCACGTGACCGTTGATAGCAAGTAGCTCGTCTCCTGCCTGCAGACCGGCCCGCTCGGCCAGGCTACCAAGGGCAACGGCGGAGATCACCCCTCCGGGCACTTTCGCTCCTCGATCAGGCGCGCCACCTCGGCCATCACACCATCAATGTCCAGTTCAGTCGTATCGAGAACAATGGCATCCTCCGCTGCCCGCAGCGGAGAGGTCTCCCGGCCGCTATCGATCTGATCGCGGCGCCGCATAGAGGCCAGCACGGTCTCATAGTCGCTATTTTCACCCCGCGCCTGCTCCTCCGCCCAGCGTCGCCGCGCCCGCTCCTCGACGCTGGCGTCAAGATAGATCTTGAGGTCGGCATCCGGCAGGACAACGGTACCAATATCGCGCCCCACCATCACCACGCGCCCGCCTTGGGCCACACGACGCTGCTGGCGCACCATCTCCCTGCGCACCCCTGGATAGGCCGAGACCGGCGAGACGTTGGCGTTCACCGCAGGCGTGCGAATCTCCCACGTGATGTCCACACCGTCGGCCAAGACGGTATACTGCCGCCCATCGCCAGCCGTCGGTGGAGCAACGTCGATGTGCAGATCACCTGCCAGCGCCACTACCGCCGCCTCATCCTCGATGGGAATCCCCCTGTCCAGCGCCGCCCAGGTCACGGCGCGGTACATCACACCGGTATCAAAATAAAGATAGCCCAGTCGCCGGGCAAGCAGTTCGCCAACCGTGCTCTTGCCTGAAGCAGCCGGGCCATCGATGGCAATCGTAGATACAATCGTCAACAGTGCTCACCTCGATAGTGTCTCGTCTACCTTCGCCCGAATCTCCTCCGCGTTCCATCTCCGCTCGCCGTTGAGCAAAACCGTCCGCGGATTGTCGAGCAACCATTCGTCGTGTAGACTCTCAAGCTGGAGAAGATAGTCTACTGGAATACCACTCTCCTCCACCCGATCGCGCACCCTGATGCGCTCCATGCAAGTCTCAGCTGGCGTGCGCAGATACAGGATCAGGTCAGGTTCGACGCAATAGTTCGAAACCAGGAATTCCCACAGGCCGCAATAAACCTGATATTCGGGAGCGGTCATCAGACCTGTGCGGTAGCAGTTCTCGGCAAAGATGTAACGATCGCAGAACACAGAGCGCTCCAGCACAACCCGGCTGTGATCGGTGTAGGCCAGCACCTCCTTCCACGTCTTGGCACGGGTGATAAACGCGCAGATCTGGAACGTGAATGCCCAACGTTTGCTATCGCTGTAAAAGAGATCCAGCATGTTGTCGGCAAAACCCTCGCGCCAGGCCGCCGTCGGCTCCTCGATAAAATCAAAAGCGTCAGATGACGCCAATGCCTTGCCCACCGTGGTTTTCCCGGCACCGATATTGCCTTCGAGTAGTATCATCAGCTTGTCATCCTTTTTTAATTCGGCCATCAACAGCTCCTATGTTCAGTGCGTCGCGCAGGCGATGCAGGGATCGAACGCCCGCACGACCCGCCCGACGGCGCGCTCCAACTCCATATCCACTTTCTCGACGGTGACGTACCGCTCCGCCGCCACACGCAGCGCACGCTCAATGGCGCGCACGTTGTGCACGGTGGGAATGATGAATTCGGCCTCGGCGATCAAACCATTCTCGACCAGGTAGTGGTGGATCAAAGGGCCACGCGGCGCTTCGACCAGGCCGTACGCCTCCCCGTCCCGCGGCGTGTAGCCAACGTCGGTATCCTCTCCAGCGAGAGGCTCGGCCAAGATCTCGATCGCCCGCTCCAACGCGTAGACCAGCTCGATGCCCCGCGCCAGGTCAAACAGCAACAGGGCGTGCGTCGGCTGTCCGAACGCCATGCGGAAACGGTCCAGGTATGCGTCGGCACGCGGCGTGCCCATCTTGTGTGCCATGTTGATCCGCGCCAGACTATTAGCCCGCAGCACCTCACCATCATAGCTGGTCTGCCCCGCGTAGCTATAGTCGGTCTCCTCGTACTCGAGAAAGTCTCGAAAGTCGCGGGCGGGGAACACATCGCGCACGACACCATCTGGATCCATCACGCGGATGTTGCCGCCGGTATAGTTGGGCTGGCTGTCGGTCACAGCGGCGATGTAGCAGGCGGGCGCGTCGTCGCCCCACGTGCCAATGCGCTCTCGCAACGACAGCGTAGCTCCCCAGTAATAGTCGAACAACTCGCGCGCGATGGGCAATACAGCCCGCAACTCGTCCCGCATCGCAGCCGCCACCTCCGGCGCAATACCACTCGTCACCCCGCCGACGACCGCCTTGATCGGGTGGATGAACTGCCCGCCCGCCGTGGTGATCAGATCAGTGCCTGCCTTGCGCACCCGCAGCACCCTCGTGGCGAGCAGCGCTCCCTCCTCGCCCACGTCCTCGTCGGCCAGCGAAAAGATAGATGCAATCCCCAACCGGTCGGGCATGGTAAAGATAAAGAGGGAAGTAGCCTGATTCTGCACGATCTGGCCCAGTAGCAGCAGCTCGCGAATCTTGAGTGCCAGCGGCGGCGGCGTGACCTCAAAGACATCCTCCAGCGTCTTGACCGCCGCCACGTGATGCGCCGTCGAGCACACACCACAAATGCGCGGCACGATCACGGGCATCTGCTCCGCCGGCACCCCCTGTACAAAGTGACGAAAGCCGCGAAACTCCATCGCCTGAAAGTGAGCGGAGATCACCTCCCCACCCTGCACCTCGATGACGACCTGGGCGTGCCCCTCGATGCGGCTCAATGGAAACGTCAGCGTCGGCATCCTACAACACCTTTTCCTTCGACCTGGGATGCCCGCCAGAGAGATCAGCATAATCCGAAAACTGGAACAGGAACAATGCCAACTGCGGCGAGCGCAAGCCCGCCTCGACCTCCTCCGGCGGGACGTCGGTCAGCGTGGCAAAGACGCGTCCGATGCTCTCGAACCACGCGCTCGACTCTTTCTCAATCAGCGCGTCAGATGGTCCCCGGCAACCGACGCACGGATGCCCTGCACGGGGACACGGCGCGCGGCAGCCGCCACGCGTCGAGGAGCCGATGCACAGATACCCCTGGTTGATCAGGCACACGTCGGGCAGCACCTCGCCTCGTTGAAAACCAAGCAGGTGCTCCGGGCGCATGTCCTTCAGCTTCTTGCGCCCGCATTCCTGGCACACGATGCGGCTGGGCTTGAAATCTGGCAGGTCAAAGAGGATGGCCATAAAGAGCTCTGGCGTGGGCGGACAGCCGGGCAGGTAGCGATCGACCTCTACGAACGCGTCGATGGGATGGCATCGCGGTAAAAGACGAGGCACGTGCCGCCGCCCCTCCTCGGCGATAAAGAGCTCGCGCACTTCATCCCGGTCTCCCAGAGATGCCACGCCGCCGGAGATGGCGCACGTCCCCACAGCCACAACTTGGCCCGCGTGCCGCACCGCACGCCGCAGGTTGTAGAGGTCCTCGTCGTTGCGCACGCCGCCGCTCACCAGCAGCACATCCACATCAGGCACGTCGTAGGCCGAGATGACCAGCGGCATGTAGACCAGCTTGTACCGGTCGACCCAAGCATCAGCGTTGAGGAGCGAGACCTCGCACCCGGCGCAGCCGGAGAGTTGCAGGACGGCGAATCTGTTCATATCACTGTGTGAGCAGATCTATCGTGTGTTCCAGTAAGCCCGGGTCAAGCCTCTCTCCGTGCCCCGGCACCAGCACGTCGAAATCAAACTGGGAGAGGTTGCGAACAGAATCAGGCCATGCCTCCATATCTGCGTCGGTCGTATTCCCAACCTCGTTCCATCCAATAATCATGCAGCCGCCGAATAAAATTCTGCGACCCGGGAAGTAGACGACCACGTTATCCGGCGAATGGGATGGCCCTGGATAATAGACTTGCACGACCTCGGCTCCAAACCGTAATTCCGCCCCCTCATCGAGCGGGAACAGATGATCTGGAGGAACGTATGGCAGCGTCTCGTGCGCTTGGCGATAGCGCTCATATTCAGGCTTTTCCAGCCAACCCAAGGTCTGAGCCCTCATCTGGTCGCCTCGCTCTTCGAGCAGCTCGACCGTCAAGCTGGAGCCATAGACTGGAATCCCCGCTTCGAGCAGATAGCTATTGCCACCCAAATTATCGTGGTGAAACCCGGTGTTTATGGCGACGATCTCGCGTTCGCCCAAGCGGTCCTGCACCCAATCCAGCACCGCCTGCGTGGCCTCCGGTGTATAGGGTGTGTCAACCAACACCAAGGTCGAATCCGTCATCTCGACGATCATCGAGTTGGCAGCCCAGGGAAACTCGTGCGTGATGACGTAGACGCCCACTTGTATCTGCCGCAGATACAGGTCCTCATCGAGGTCAAACCGCTCATAGGCACCCGGAGGTAGGGACGCGAACTCGACTGTCGCCGGAACTGCAGTTGGCAAAAGCGTCGATTCAACTTGCGCTACTCTGCACCCGCTTAGGAAAAGGACAAAAATCAGCAAGGCGATTCGACGCAACATTTCCTGATGATTCACTATCACCTCCAAGATGTCGGCGGCCAAGCGATAGTATACCACGCCGCCCGCGCACTGAAAAGCACGAGGCGCGTTCAGTTGACCGGCACTTGCAAGATGAGCCCCAAAAGCAAGTCTTTTCCGATGAGCATTGAGTGTATCTTGACCAAAAGCAGCAAAGTGCCGGTCAACTGGACTTCTTGGCACGGCCGGCGGTGATGACCACCACCGCCAGGATAATGATCGCTGCCGCCAGCAGCATCTGCCCCGTCAGCACCTCGCCGCCGATGGCCCAACCCAATACGACCGCTACGACCGGATTGACGTAGGCGTACGTCGCCACGCGCGCCGGCGTAGAGACGCGCAGCAGCCACGTGTAGGCCGTGAACGCTATAATGGAGCCCATCAGCGTCAGATAACCCAACGCCAGCCAGGAACGCTGCGACACGCTGGCAAAATCGATCTGCGCCCACTCGCCTTTTGCACCGGACGCCAACAGCAACAACACGCCACCGGCTATCATCTCCATTCCCGTGCCCAGGAGCGGCACGTCGGGCAGCGGCGCACGGCGCGCGTAGAGCGAACCGACGGCCCAGGAGAGGGCCGCTAGCAGCGTCATCGCCACACCGATCAGATCGACACGATGCTCGCCCAACAAGTCGGTCGGCCCGATCAGTAGGACGATGCCAATCAACCCCAGAACCAGCCCAAGGAACACTTTTCCCGCAGGACGTTCCCCGTGCAGGAACAACCAGTCGAACAGAACCATCCACAGCGGCACGGTGGCCACCAGCAACGCCGCCAGCCCGGAGGGCACACGCTGCTCGCCCCATGTGACGAACCCATTTCCCCCAAGCAGGAGCAGTCCGCCTACGATTGCCGCAGCGCGCCACTGGATGCCCGTCGGGCGCGGCGCGCCACTCCGCCGCGCCCAGGCATAGAGCAGCGGTCCGGCGATGATAAAGCGCAACCCGGCGGTCAAGAGTGGAGGCAGCGTATCGATGGCGATGCGGATGCCCAGGTACGTCGAGCCCCATATCAGATAGATAGCGGCGAACGCCGCCAGAACACGCAAGCGAAGCGTTGAATCAGATACAGAAGTCTCAGAAGATAACGTCGACGACACAAAAGGCCCCCATCGTTCAAGCTTGTAGCACTATAGTGAGGGCCGAGTATAACACACCTCCCGAACGCTGCAAGAAAAACGGGGGGGGCGAGTATCCTCGCCCCCATCCAAGAACT
>Ga0316578_10000837_pt1 | contig 11520 bp, 5 predicted proteins | sample J0NA_2_FD_203076 | JGI IMG/M metagenome (GOLD analysis project Ga0316578, IMG submission 203076) | Rhizosphere microbial communities from salt marsh grasses in Alabama, United States - J0-2_160517rDrC | ecosystem: Host-associated > Plants > Roots > Rhizosphere | place: USA: Alabama | collected...
TCAAGGTATCGCTTATCGAATTCTTCCTGTCTTTTTCCGTATGGTTTCAAAGAATCATATGATTCCATCAAATTGTGATAGACTTCGGGTGTTATAATAAAATCGAATCTTGTACAAAGATATATTTTATCCCTGAGTTTTATGGAAGAAATATAGAAGCTATGGGCTTTTTATTACAGAATGATGGGCATTTTCCGTGAGAGATCCTGCATGATTATGGGAGGTTAACTACTTTTTCTTTAAAGTTAATTTTTCGTATTTTCTTAGAAGCTTGTTGTATTTATCACGCAAAACTTTATTATCCGATTCAAATTGTTGTAATACCTTATTCTTCTTTTCCAATTCCTGGGTTTTTTTATGCTCTTCGTTTCTGGCTCTTTCAACTTCCTCCTGAGTTGCCGTGATTTCCTCCAGATTTTGCTGCATATATTCTTTTTGAGCATTTAATTCCTCGGCATGAGCATTCAGTTTTTCAAACATACTCTGCATTCTTTCGTTCACTCTTAAAATTTCAATCGCTGAGGCCAGGTTTGCTGCCAGTTTTTCAAGAAGATCAATTTTATAGTCCGGAATTTTTTCCTGTGAAGCCAGCTCAATAATTCCGTTGAGTTTCTGATCCTGCACCAGGGGGATAAGCAGTAAAAATTTCAGATCAATTTGACCCAAACCCGATTTTAATTTGGCATAACCCGGCGGCAGGTCATCCACAGGTAAAATTGTCTTTTCCTTATAAACAGCACCCAGATAGCCTTCATTTATTTCAAACCTGGATTTTAGCTTATTTTTTTCGACAGCATAATTTCCCACCTGCTCAAAATACATATCCTGTTCATCGTTATCATTGAGAACATATATTATACCAAGGTTAGCACCTATTTGGGCAATGATCGCTGAAATAAGTTCCTTCCCTAATTGATGCAGATCGGCAGATTTATTGCTCACAATATCACTGAGATGAACCATTGCTTCATTATACCATCTGCTCTCAATTTCCTTGGCTTCCTTTTCGATTAGCGCTTGTTTCTGCGCTTCAATTTCATCTTTTTGTTTCTGGAGTTCTTGTTTTCCTTCTTCAATTTTTTCCTGCAGGATTTTCTTGTCTCTTCTTGCCGCTCTTTCCCGCTCACGAACTAAACGAAACACAATCCAAAGCACAGCAAGAATGACTGAAATTCTAAACCACCATCGCTTATACCAGGGAGGCGAAATAAGGATATCAACGCTTGCACCCTCCTCATTAAGGACTCCATCATTGTTTGTTGCTCTGACATGAAAAGTATATTTTCCGGGATGAAGATTTGTGTAGGTGGCTTCACGTCGGTTTCCTACTTCATTCCAGTCTTCGTCCAATCCTTCCAGCATGCATTCATATTTATTTTTACCGGGGCTCATAAAGTTCAGAGCTACATAGTTAAAGGTGATCATATTCTGCTTGTGGTTCAGATGAATTTTATCAGTAAAAGCAATTTGTGATTTCAACGGCGAATTCTTTTTGCCTACTTCGACTGATCGATAGGATATCTGAAAGTCGGTAAAATAAACTGGGGGTTTGTACGTGTTTTTTCTGAAGGTTGAAGGATCAAAATAAACCAAACCTCCATTTCCTCCAAAATAAATGTTCCCGTTTTCATCTTTATAATAGGCTCCCTGGTTAAACTGTTCCACTTTCAGTCCGTCGCTGGCATCAAAGTTTGAAAAAATCATAGTTCTTTTATCCAGGCGTGATATTCCTTTATTGGTGCTGATCCATAAATTGGAGTCAGCATCCTCAACAATTCCGCATATGATGTTATTGGGCAAACCATTCTCCTCAAAATAGTAGGTGAAGGTTTTAGTATCCTCATGAAATTGATTAAGCCCAAAGGATGTTCCCACCCATAAAATTCCTTCCGAATCACGTAAAATGCAATACACCCATGAATTGCTCAGGGTTTTAGGATCATCTTTAATTGCCGTAATATTTTCCGATTTACCGTTTTCAGGATTAAACTTTCCCAGACCGCCGTAGCCTCCCAACCAGATTTCGTTCAGATCATCCTTATAGATCGTCAGCAACCAATGCGAAACAATATCCCCTCCGGGGGTATTTGGGTCAAACTGAAAGGGATAAAAATGTTGGGAATAAATATCAAATATTTCAAGGCCATTTCCTCCGTTAAGTGCAATTAGATATTTTCCGTCATCTATTTCCAGAACGCTCCTTACGTCATGATGAGATATACTGTAGGATTTTGTCTCATCGGGCAAAAAATTCCGGAAATTCTTCTGTGCGAAATTGTAGATCGCCAGACCGGTATTGTATCCTCCCAATAGCATTCTGCCATAGGAGTCCCTGTAAATGGTCAATACAGAATTGCTAGCCAGGCTATTCGAATCTTCGGGATTGTGCATGTATGTTTTCATGCTATTTGCATAGGGATCATATATATTGATTCCTCCTCCATCTGTTCCGATCCACAAAGCTCCATCCATCGATTTCGTAATTGCACGAACAGCATTGTGATTCAAGCTGAGTAAGTTATTCGTATTGGAAAGGATATGTTTAAAAGTGTTGAGATTATCAGGATAGGAAAAGTAAAGTCCATCATGGGATGTGGCTAGCCACCAGATTCCCTGCTTGTCCTGTAAAATATCACGAACCTGACCAAATCCTCTTCCGGTCTCATCAAAGATTGGATAGTCATTGAAACTCATCATGGCCGGATCAAATAGAAGAATCGTACTTTCCAGACTATTGGTAAACCACACCATATTGTGGTTATCCTGAAAAATCTTGATAAGTTGATTGTATCCTGTGAATGATGAAGGCAGATTATAACAGTTTTCCTCTTGAAGTATCTTTGCATTGACATCGTACACATAGTGATGTGTGTTCGTAAAGAATCCTAATTTCCCCGGACTTTGAAGATAAATACTGGAAATTTGATCTCCTTCGAAAAATGGATTATCCTCGAGATCAATATAATAGGTCTTCTGACTTTCCTTGTTGTATCCAGTAATTTTTCTTCTACATGGTATCCAAAGGGTTCCATGCAGATCTTCTGTATAGTTTACATATTCAGAAAGGCGCGCTTCGAATCCTTCTTTCTTAAGTACATCAAGTTCTGTCGCAATCTCAGTCTCAGGGTCATAAATAAAAAGTTCATCTTCTGAAGTAAAATAAATGGTACCATCACGGGACTGCAATGCATGCACTGCAAATGTGCTGTTCGGGATTATCGTACCGTCCATATTTGCGCTTACATGGCTAAACTTGCCCGTCTCCGGATGGAATACATCCACAGTATTATTGGTGTTCACTATAATCCTGTGCAGATTGTCTTCCATCAGGGATTTAATGTAATCGCCTCCCAGACTGAGACTATCTTTCGAATTTTGTTTATACACGGTATATGTATAACCATCAAAAACATTTATTCCAGCTTTGGTTCCGATCCAGATAAAACCTCGTGAATCCTGTAACAGGGCCATCAACTCTTTGCTGGAAATTTCACTATCTTTGAGTTTTACCGGTTGAAAATTAAATTGAAGCTGAGATGATTGACTAAACGAATGTATGGAAACCAGAATGGATAGCATCCAAAGCAGGAGACCTGAATTTAAACTGCGCGAGCTCATACATTCCATTTAAATTACTTTAACAGCTTAGAAGCTCCCTGAAACATTTTCCTGTTTAAATATAGGAAATTAAATGATGTCTGAAACAGCCCCTTATGTCCCCTGATTCTGATTGCTCTTCTTTTATCAGGGTGTCCCGTTCTATAATAGTGATTAATTCAAGGCAGTACATAGTTTGAATAAAAATTTTATTGAAAATTATTGTTGATAGTTTTTTGGTGGTATGTACCTCGCAATCTGAGAAAAATATCCGGACGATCCTTTTCGGATCATATCCTGAATAGTCAAAGCAGCCTTTGCTGATATTTTCCCTTTGTTTTTAATAAGTGCAGCGATGGTTACTGGAGAGTAAAGCTAAATTATGAAGGAACTGAGTCAGGTAATATTAAACTGCAGAACCCTCGCTGGTAACTAAAAAATTTCAGTGATCTCGCCAAATAAGAAAGATGTTTTATAAGCCGGTGTACATCTAAATATTCACGGGCAATAAAAAACAGGACAAGTTTGAACACCTGCCCTGTTAAAAGTACCCGGAGCCGGAATCGAACCGGCACGACCTTGCGGTCATTGGTTTTTGAGACCAACGCGTCTACCTATTCCGCCATCCGGGCGTAGACTATTGTAATTAAATTTTCAAAACGGAGCATCAAACAATACATTTAGGTTCTTCACTTAATGGCTGGCGGGAGCTCCTTCGTCGGTTCCGCCATCCGGGTATTAAAAAACGATTTCCTATGAGATCAGGTTAACAACAATCAACAAACCACCTGTTTATAGGGTATGCGAAGATATAGATTTATTTTTTTCTGTCAATAAATCAAGAAATAAAATACCCTGGTTCAGAGCTTTCCATACCTTGATTTCGTAAATTTGTGCTAAGCATTGTATGCTACTCCTACAATTTTAATGTGTATGGAGTTAAGGAAAATCATTCCTCTGAATAAATAGGGTAGAAAATTTCAGGGATTTTTGGGCACCTGAAATATACATGGAGGTTAGGTTTTGAAAAATAAATTCCAGTAATAGGGGCAATAAGAAAGTACAGAATTTTATAAACGAGCTGTAATTTTTTTTTGCAAAGTTGTTAATATCTTATGCATAAAAAAACGCAGGTTATTATTGGAATTTTTTGGCTAAATTTATATACCCGGTATAGCTTGAAATACCTACTGTACAGCTTGTCAGATGCTTAATATTGAAAGTTAATAACTTCGCTGAAATGTTCAAAATTACAACACGACTCTGATTGTAGAAATTTGTTTGTGTTAATAAATTGCAAAACGAACTTGGGGAAGTTTCTCAGTTTTAAAAGTCCAGTTTAACAATATCTTATAAATTTAAAGTACATGCAAGCCGAAGAAACCAAGATTAAGGATTTGACATCAACCGAAGAAAAGATGCAGGAATTAGAAAGCAAAAAGTCAGAAAACAAAGCGGTAAAAACGTATAGTTACGAGGAGGCACTTGCACATTCGATTGAGTATTTTAAGGGGGACGAGCTTGCAGCGACTGTTTGGATTAATAAATATGCCCTGAAAGACTCTTTTGGGAAACTTTATGAAAGAACGCCGGATGATATGCATCGTAGGCTTGCATCAGAACTGGCGAGAATAGAAAAGAAATACCCAAATCCCATGTCAGAGGAAGAAATATATGGGGTATTAAAGGATTTTAAATATATTGTTCCACAGGGGGGGCCTATGACCGGTATTGGCAATAGTTTTCAAATTGCCTCCCTTTCCAACTGTTTTGTAATTGGGAATGATGGTCCTTCAGATTCTTATGGTGCCATTCTGAAAATCGATCAGGAACAGGTCCAGCTAATGAAGCGTAGAGGAGGTGTTGGTCATGACCTTTCACATATCCGGCCCAAAGGCAGTCCGGTATTGAACAGTGCCTTGACATCCACAGGTGTAGTTCCCTTTATGGAACGCTATTCCAATTCTACTCGTGAAGTTGCTCAGGATGGCAGAAGGGGGGCATTGATGTTAAGCATTTCCATACGACATCCCGACGCTGAATCATTTATCGATGCGAAACTTACCCCTGGCAAAGTTACCGGAGCCAATGTTTCGGTGCGAATCGATCATGATTTCATGAAAGCAGTCGTAAATAATACTCCTTATGTACAGCAGTTCCCTGTGGATTCGGAAAATCCCATCGTGACTAAGGAAATAGATGCCAGAACCTTATGGGGAAAAATAGTGCACAATGCATGGAAATCAGCTGAACCGGGAATTCTCTTCTGGGATACTATTACCCATGAGTCCGTGCCTGATTGTTATAAAGATTTAGGGTATAAAACAGTTTCAACAAATCCTTGCGGCGAAATACCTCTTTGTCCCTATGATTCTTGTCGTTTATTAGCCATTAACTTATACAGTTATGTTGAAGATTCCTTTACTGAGAATGCTAAGTTTAATTTCAAATTATTCAGGGACCATGTGCACATTGCACAGCGTTTGATGGATGATATCATTGATCTGGAACTGGAAAAGATAGATGCCATACTGGACAAAATAGGTCATGATCCTGAAGAAATGGAGATCAAAAGAGTTGAGAGAAAACTTTGGGAAAATATTCGTGTTAAAGCAGATGAAGGTCGGCGAACAGGAATTGGTATAACAGCAGAAGGTGATATGCTCGCTGCATTAGGCTTGCGTTATGGTAGTGAGGATGCCACTGATTTCTCTGTCGAAGTCCATAAAAATCTTGCCCTGGAAGCATACAGATCATCCGTTTATCTGGCTAAAGACAGAGGACCCTTTGCTATCTATGATTCTCATCTTGAAAAAAATAATTCCTTTATCAAACGGCTTAAAAACCAGGATGAGGAATTTTATCGTGATATGGTGAAATTTGGCCGCCGGAATATTGCTCTGCTGACTATTGCTCCAACAGGGACTACCAGTCTGATGACCCAAACCACTTCTGGTATAGAGCCGGTCTTTCTGCCGGTATACAAAAGAAGGAGAAAAGTAAATCCAAATGATTCAAGTGTTAAAGTTGCATTTACCGATGAGGTTGGAGATGCCTGGGAAGAATACAACGTATTTCATCATAAATTCATTGCATGGTTAGAAGTGAACGGATATGATCTGGAAGAAGTTAAACAATATGATGATGATAAACTTGCAGAGGTAGTGGAAAAATCACCTTATTACAAAGCCACTTCAAATGATGTGGATTGGTTGAGTAAGGTTAAAATGCAAGGGCAGGTGCAGAAATGGGTCGATCATTCGATTTCAGTTACCATAAACCTTCCTGCCGATGTTTCGGAAGATTTGGTGGGCCAACTTTATGTTACTGCCTGGGAAAGCGGTTGTAAGGGAGTTACCGTGTATCGCGATGGTTCCCGCTCAGGAGTATTGGTTGGAAAAGATAAGAAAAACGAACAGGAAGTCCAGACAATTGATGAATCAAGCTATAAGCGACCAAAAATTCTTGATGCTGAAATAATTCGCTTTAATAACAACGACGAAAAATGGATTGCCTTTGTGGGACTTAAAGAAGGAAGGCCTTATGAAATATTCACCGGGATAGCCGATGAAGAGATGTTTCCTATTCCAAAATCCATCACGAAAGGAAAGATCATAAAAAACAGAGACGAAAACGGGGTATCGCGATACGACTTCCAGTATACGGATAAATACGGATATAAAAACACGCTGGGCGGATTATCACATATGTTTGACAAGGAGTTCTGGAATTACGCAAAATTAATTTCAAGTGTTCTTCGACACGGTATGCCTATTCCGGATACTGTGAGACTAGTTTCCTCACTGCATCTTGACAGCGATACCATCAATACCTGGAAAAATGGTGTAGAACGTGCATTAAAAAGATATATACCCAACGGCACCAAAGTTAAAAAAGGAGCGAAATGTCAGGAATGCGGTTCTGATAGTCTGGTCTATCAGGAAGGATGTTTGCTCTGCACGGAATGCGGATCCTCCAAATGCGGATAAAAGTTCTCAGCAAATATCGTTTTTCAAAGGAATCTACAGAGAAGATATAAGTTATCTTCTCTGTGTTTTTTGAATTAAGTTGTATCCATTTTACTGAGATATTGCCAGACAAATAGGTTACTCTGTCATGGATTTTTTGCAGTGTAACAGGACTTGAAATATTGGGAGTAATAAATCATGAAAATGATTAATTATTTCAGAAATTAATATTTTTGGTCTGTATTTTGATGGAATAATAGTAAATTAGTTAGTATGAATGCATCATCTACAAATACAGCCGGAATGGGTCTGGGAATAGCCGGATTGGTACTGGGTATTCTGTCGATACCTTTCGGAATAATGGGATGTACATTCCTTTTTGGTCTGGTATTAGCTATTTTGGGGATAACGCTCAGTGCGGTGGGGTATTCTCAGGCACGACAGGCCAATGCTCAAACCGGATTGATTATTGCCGCATTGATCATTTCAATCGTGGGATTTGGATTCTCTATTACCCGCATGGCAAATTCATTGAATCAATCTCAGATTATCTTTGAAAAAGCCAGGGATAAAGTAGAAAAAATCCAAGAGAATGCTGAAGAATATGGAGATAAAATAGGGGAATCCTATGAGGAGGCCTTCGAGGAAGGATTTAAAAGTGAATATGGTGATGATCTGGAAGCAACACTCGATCAGCTCGAAAAAGATTTGGAATCATTGGGGGATGAGATCAAAAAAGCAGGTGTCGATATTGAAGCCGATGTTAAGGATTTTACCGATGAGGATCAGGCCAGGAAGCTTGGAAAGGCAGCGGGTCGGGCACTCAGGGAATTTGTTGATGAACTGAATGATACTACTGATAAAGAATAATATTGGCCAACAGGAATTATTTATTGACCCATGTTTACCAAACCATAAATATAGTTCTTGCAAGCTGTATTATACTTATTTTTATTTATTACGCAGTTTTCTCTCCCGATAGAAGCAGGCATCCGATTCCCTCAGTACATACCCTTATTACAGGAGAACCAACAGCAAGCACCGGACTTTCCAGGGGATTTTCTGCAATAATGCGGTTCAGGTTTGATGAAGCTAGAAATTATAACATCTACAGTATCCGTATTTTTCTTTTCTTCCTGATTCAATTTTTTGTTCGAATAGTAATTTTGTTATCGGGGCAGATTGTTGCTGAAATGGGACAATCGAGATTTGTCATGTTGGACGCCCTGGCTTCTGGTGCATTATTCATTTTCTGTTTTGAACCATTTCTTCGTGATTTATTAAGATTTTAATTTTAATAAAGAACTACTTTACTGCATCTTTGTTAACCTGTTTGATGTAATATTTATTTTATTCCCATGAATAAACGACAATTTGTAATTTCACTGATCGGCGGTTTCCTGACTATTTTTATCGTAGGACTGATTACATGGCAGGTTCTAAGGTCGAAGGAGGAAGCCAGAAAAGCCCCCCCTCCAAAAATTATCCGGAAAGTAAAATCGGCTTTGATTGATTATTCAACGGTAGAAACTTCCGTCAGGTCCACAGGGAGGGTTATAAGCCAGCAATCAGTGGATGTTATCGCTGAAGTCCAGGGTAAGATATTACCAGGCGATATCGCATTAAAAAAGGGACAGGATTTCAAAAAAGGAGATATTTTGGTTAGGATATACAATAAGGATGCTGCCTATACACTTCAGGCACGAAAAAGTGCATACCTGAATTCCATTGCCAACATACTACCGGATCTGAAAATCGATTATCCGAGTGAATATCCGCGATGGGTAAGATTTTTTGAAGAAGTAAGAATAGAAAAGGACCTCCCGGAACTTCCTGAAGTGAATTCCCGGCAATTAAAAATATTTTTGGCCAGCAGAAATATTCTTAGTGAGTATTATGCTATAAAAAGTGATGAGGTAAGGTTTAATAAATATACGATCATAGCTCCTTATGACGGAGCGATTCAGAATGTAATGCTTGAAGCAGGTTCAGTTGCTAATCCCGGGAGCCGTATAGCACAAATAATTAAAACATCTCAGTTGGAAGTCGAAGTTCCTGTTGAAGTTTCTTCAGCATCCTGGATCAAACTGAATGACAGGGTGAATTTGAAGACAGAAGGTGATGGCGTGGTAGGAGAGGCTTATGTAAAAAGGATCTCTTCATTTGTTGACCCTGAGACGCAATCGATTAATATTTATCTGGAAGTTAGCAAACAAAATGAAAAATTATTTCCGGGTGAATATTTACGTGTTGAATTTGACGGAATGTCTGTAAAAAATGCTATGGAAATCCCTCGCAATGCAGTGTTCAATAGAAACCAGGTTTTTACAGTTGTTGATGGTTTCCTGAAGAAGGAAACTATTAATATGCTTAAGGTGAATGAGAAAACCATTTTGTTCAACGGAATAACTGAAGGTACCGAAATAGTCATTGAACCCCTGGCTAATGCAAATGAAAGTATGCAGGTACAGACGAATTTTACAATTGCTGCACCCTCAGATACCATCAATCCTGAATATGGAATGATTGAAATGGATAGTAAAGAAGATTCCATAAATTGATTTGTGCATGAAAAAACTTGTAGCTACTTTCATTCGATTTCCTTTTTATGCCAATCTCATTATTGCGGTTACTTTTTTAGGCGGATTTTATGGGATCGCCACTTTAAAAAAGTCATTCTTCCCTGAAAGGCACTCAAGAGATATATATGTTACTGTTTTCTACCCGGGAGCTTCTCCAAAAGAAATGGAGGAAGGGATAACCGTGCGTATTGAAGAAGCAGTAAGGGGGTTGGTAGGTATTAAAGAAATAAATTCCACATCTTCAGAAAATTTTTCCAGGGTGGCAATTACCACAACAGGTGAATACGATATTGATGTGATCGTACAGGAAGTAAAAAATTCCGTTGATGGGATCAGCTCATTTCCTTCGGCTGCCGAGCGACCCATAATATTCAAGCGCAGGAATACAACGCCGGCAGTTCGCCTGGGATTAGCAAGTGAAGGCGTTGATTTGATGACTCTGAAAAAATATGCCATGGAAATTGAGGATGATTTCAGAGCAACAGGATTAATCACTCAACTAAGTATTTCGGGATATCCCGATCTTGAAATATCGGTGGAAATCAGTGAGCAGGATCGTTTGAGGTATAATATTAGTTTTGATGAAATTGCCAGAGCAATTAGCCTGAATAATAGTGACATATCAGCTGGACAGATCAAATCAGACGAAGAAGAAATTCTCATACGGTCGAGAAAAAGGAGTGTTGATCCGAATGACATAGCCAACATTATTGTCCGGGCTAATCCCGATGGAAGTTTTATTCGAGTGCGCGATGTAGCAAACGTAGAGCTGAAATTTGCTGACGTTGCCAGCAAGAGTCTGCTCAATGGCAATATTGCCACCGGGTTCTTCATCCAGAAACTGGTAGATGAAGATCTGCAAAAAATCTCTGAGTATATCAATGAATATGTTGAGGTTTTTAACAGAGGGCATGAAGGGATGCATTTATATGTTACTTTCGATTTTCTCGATGTGCTGAGGTCCAGACTCAATTTATTGTTGCGTAATGGAATGATCGGTATTTTATTGGTACTGATTACTCTGGGCCTATTTCTCAGTTTACGCCTTTCGTTTTGGGTGGCATTCGGTATTCCGTTTTCATTTCTGGGTATGTTCCTGGTAGCCAGCGCATACGGAATTACCATCAATATGATTTCTTTATTTGGCATGATACTGGTGGTGGGTATTCTCGTTGACGATGGAATCGTCATAGCCGAAAATATCTACAGTCATTTCGAAAAAGGGAAACCCCCGCGTAAAGCTGCTTTGGACGGCAGTCTTGAAGTGTTACCTGCTGTGCTAACATCAGTATCTACCACAATGGTAGCATTTGCTCCTCTGCTGATTATTAAAGAAGGAGGGATGGAATTTATGTCTGAAATGGCATTCGTCG
>Ga0316578_10000840_pt1 | contig 11503 bp, 6 predicted proteins | sample J0NA_2_FD_203076 | JGI IMG/M metagenome (GOLD analysis project Ga0316578, IMG submission 203076) | Rhizosphere microbial communities from salt marsh grasses in Alabama, United States - J0-2_160517rDrC | ecosystem: Host-associated > Plants > Roots > Rhizosphere | place: USA: Alabama | collected...
CCTACAGGCCCAGCGTGACTACTTCGGTGCGCACACCTACGAGCGTGTGGATCGGCCACGCGGCGAGTTCTTCCACACCGACTGGACGGGGCACGGTGGCGACGTCACGGCGAGAACCTATCAGGCCTAGAGGACGCCGGAGATGTCATGGCGAGGTCGAGAGATGGAAAGGAAGGAACAAGGACATGATCACCTTCCGCGAGGACTGCAAGTACGCGCTGCTCGTGCCCACCAGCATGGGGGTCCGTCTGACGCCCGTCGCTGCACAGGGAGTCCACTGCAGCAGGACGTTCCTCATGGAGGTCACGAGCGCCGAGTCCAACGTCGCGAGCGTGTCCTCCTACCTCGGCCTTCCGGTGAAGGTGCTGACCGCCTTCGTCAAGGACAGCCCGATCTCGCGCATGATCAAGGACGACCTCGCGGGTCGTCACATCGATTACGAGGGCCAGGAGGTCGATCAGGGCGGACCCTGGGGACACCGCCACCAGATCAACATGGCGGACACCGGCTACGGCTCACGCGGACCTCGCGTTCACAACGACCGCGCGGGCGAGGTCGGGCTCACCCTCGACGCCAGGAACTTCGACTTCGATCGCATCTTCCGGCGCGAGGGAGCCCGCATCGTCCACCTGTCGGGGTTGGTCGCCGCCCTGTCCGCGGGGACCAGCGCCTTCTGTCTGGAGATCGCGCACGCTGCCAAGGAGCACGGCAGCCGCATCTCGTTCGATCTCAACCACCGCGCCTCGTTCTGGGCCAATCGCGACGACGAGCTGCGGCGCGTCTTCCACGAGATCGCCGGTCTGTCCGACGTGCTGGTCGGCAACGAGGAGGACTTCCAGCTCTGTCTCGGGATCGAGGGTCCGGAAGCCGGCGGACAGGATCTCGCGGCGAAGATCGAGAGCTTCAAGGGCATGATCGGCCGGGCCAGGGCGGCCTGTCCCGACACTCTGGTCTTCGCCACCACTCTGCGCGAGGTCATCAGCGCCAACGCCCATCTGTGGGGCGCCATCGCGGCAGTGGGCGACGAGTGGCATGTGGTCGAGCCGCGGGAGATCGGGGTGCTCGACCGTATCGGCGGCGGCGACGGCTTCGTCGGCGGCTTGCTCTACGCCATGCTGAAGGGTTGGGCGCCCGAGAAATGGATCCAGTTCGGGTGGGCGACCGGCGCCCTGGTCACGACCCTGCTGACGGACTATGCCCAGCCGGCGGACGAGGAGCAGATCTGGAGCATCTGGGCGGGCAACGCGCGGGTTCGACGCTGACCAGGGCAATCGCCGGCTCCGAAGTGTCGCTACGGCCCGCAATACTGCGAACGATCCGGCTGGGCAAAAGGGAACGATCGGTTCTTCGATTGGTTGAGCGGATCTTTCACAAAACACATGACCCTGAGGCGCAAGCCGGAAGGCCATCGTGCCGGACCAACGGGTCGATTTTTTCGACGGCGGTCGAACCGGGGAGGCGGGAGGTCGAGCGCACCACGTGCGAGGAGAAACGACGAGCTGTGATGCATGGGGTCTGCTGCGGCGTGCGACCGTCGTCATCTTTGTTGTCGTGACCACGGACCTCGCTGCGATGACCGGCGGCGCCCAAGAGCGCTCGGTGCGGGCTCTCCCGCTCGACTCCGCGCCGACCATCGACGGCGTGGTGGGAGAGGACGAGTGGGCCGGTGCCGCGGTCACGGAGGGCCTGGTGCAGTTCGAGCCCGAGTTCGGGCTTGCGTCGCCGTTTCCCACCCAGGTGCTGATCGGCGCAACCGCGGAGGCGCTGTACGTGGCCTTTCGTTGTGGTGATCCCGACCCCGATCGGATCGCGGCCGCCGTCACCTCGCGCGACGGTGATCTGGAACGGGATGACTCGGTCGCCGTCATGCTCGACACGCTGCACGACCGCCGCACGGGGTACGTGTTTTTCACCAACCTCCTCGGTGTCCAGACCGATGCCAAGATCGCCGACAACGGCCGCACCGTCGACGAACGATGGGACGGGACCTGGTCCTGTGCCGCAACGCGGACGGCCGACGGCTGGTCGGTCGAGTTCGAAATCCCGTTTCGAATGATGCGGTTCGCGGGTGGCGAAGCGGTGACCTGGGGCATCAATTTCCAGCGTCGTGTGCCACGCCACCTCGAGACCTCGGTGTGGTCTGGTCCCGGCGAGTCGGAGTGGAGGGTTTCCAGCTTCGGCACCCTCACCGATCTCGACGTTCGCGCGACCGGGCTGAAGAAGTTGGCGGTCATTCCCTACGGACTACTGGTGGTCGAAAAAGACAAGGGAGTCGACACGAGGTTCGGGGGAGACCTCCGTTTTCGGGTTTCGAGCGGGCTCAGCGCGGACCTGACCATCAACCCCGACTTTGCCCTCATCGAAGCCGACGTGGAGGAGATCAACCTGACGCGGTTCGAGCTCAGGGTTCCCGAAAAGCGGAACTTCTTTCTTGAAGGGCTCGAGATGTTCGACCAACGAATTACCCAGTTCTACAGTCGGCGCATCGGCGACATCGTGGCGGGGGGTAAGCTCGTCGGTGACCTCGGCGGTTTCGACATCGCCGCTATCGCGACACGGGCCGACGTCGATCTCACACCGGGGACGGAAGAGTCGACCATCGTGGATGCCAACTACTCTGTGCTGCGATTGCAGCGAGGGATCTTCGGCTCGTCAACGATAGGGCTGCTTGCTGCCAACCGCAACGTCGAGGGCGTCAACGCAGGTTCCGTCGGTGCCGACATGACGTTGTTCTTCACCGACACCCTGGGGATGACCGGGCAGTTCCTCAGGTCACACGGCCCGACTGGCGATGGCACCCGGGGGTGGTTTCTGCGTCCCGCGTATGACTCGGCGACGAGCCATTTCCATGTCCGTTACACCTCGCTCGATGCCGGCCTCAAGGACAACGTCAACGTCATCGGTTTTCTCGAGGACGACGACCGGCGGGAGGTCGATGCCGAAGCCGAGCACCGCATCTGGTTCCAGAACAGCGCCGTGGAAAACATCAAGGGCGGGCTCAATTACAACCGCTATTGGAGCCAGCAGGGCGAGCTCAGGAGCTGGGAGGTGGATGCCGAGGTGGAGACCGTGTTCACCAGCGGCTGGCAGGTGGCGCTCTCGTATATCGACGAGTTCAAGCTCTACGAAAAGGAGTTCTCGAACTCGCTGACCTCGGTCGAGGTCGGGTACGACAACCGCCGCGGCCGCTCAGTGTTTATTTCGTTCGGATCCGGTACCAACTTCGACAGTGACCTCACGCTTGCCACCCTCGATGCGGAGTTCCGCATTTCGAGTGCGTGGAGCTGCGAGTACGAGGGAACCTGGCTCGAGCTCGAACCCGACCCCGAAGGTGATAGCACCTGGATCCACGTCTTCCGCACCAGCTACTACGTCACCAACAATCTCTTCGCGACGCTTTTCGTGCAAACCAACTCGGCCATCGCAAAGGACAACGTGCAACTTCTGGCGGTGTGGCGTTTCCGGCCGCCGTTCGGCTCATTTCAGGTCGCCTACCAGCGGGGGACGTCCGAGATCGGTCGCCCATCCGAGCAGGGCGACACAGTTTTCACCAAGCTGTCCTGGATCTTTTGAGGGGAGGAACACAGTGAAATTCGACCACATCGCACGTCTTATGGTGATCATTTCGGTTACCGGGGCACTTTTCGGTGCCGCAAACGCTCACGCTGCCGAGGCCTCGCAGACCGGGTACCCGAGGCTCATGCAGGGACCGATGGTCGGGGCGGTCTCCCCGACCGAGGCCAGGATCTGGGTTCGAACAACCGGCGAGTTTCCGGTCACCATCCAGTACGCCCGCACCGAGGATTTTGCAGACTTCGCCGAAACCGCGCCCGTAACGCCTTTGAAATCAAACGACTACACGCAGGTCATCACGATCTCCGGGTTGCAACCGGCGACCGAGTACTTTTACCGGCTGACGACCGACGGGATTCCCGATCGATACCTGAAGATGCTGCGTCCGTTCCGCTTCGAGACGGCGCCGCCCGCCGGCAGCCCGGCCGACCTGCGGGTCGCCTTCGGGTCGTGTCCAAAGTGGCAGGACGACCGCATCCAGCCGATCTGGCCGTGGGTCGACCACTATGAGCCCGACATCCTGTTCTGGATCGGTGACAATGTGTACTCGGACGCCCTCGACCCGGACATCATCCGCGAGGAGTACCGGCGCCAGCGCGACGTACCCGCCCTCCAGCCGATCCTCCACAACGTCTCGAACCTGGCGGTGTGGGACGACCACGACTACGGGCTCAATAACCACGACCGCACCAACCCGATCAAGGAGGGCGGCTACGAAGTTTTTCGGGAATACTGGGCGAACCCTTCGTACGGTCTGCCCGACGTCAAGGGCGTCTTCTTCGCCTACACCTGGGGGCAGGTCGAGTTCTTCTTCGTCGACGACCGCTGGTACCGCGATCCCGATGAGGACCCGGACGTGCCGGGCAAGACCATGCTCGGTCCGGGCCAGCTCGCGTGGCTCAAGTCGGGGCTCGCCTCGAGCGAGGCGGTTTTCAAGGTCGTCGTGTCCGGGAGCGGCTTCAGCACCGAAAAGGGCATCGGCGGCGACTCCTGGGCGGCCTTCATCAACGAGCGCGACGAACTCTTCGACTTCATCCGCGATCAGGGGATCAGCGGTGTCGTCCTGATGTCGGGGGACACCCACATCGGCGAGCTCAACGTCATTCCGTGGTCTGCCAATGGCGGCTACGACCTGTATGACATGGTGAGCTCGCCGCTCGCGCAAGTGAACCCCGACAGCTGGCTCGAGCGAAGGCCCGAACGGCGGATCTGGCCGGTCTACTTCCAGGGCAGCAACTTCGGACTGGTCGAGTTTCACATGGGTGACGACCCCTATCTCACCTTCCAGCTCATCGACATCCACGGACGTCGCGTGTGGGAGCCCTTCGTGCTCTACGCATCGGAGTTGGTCAACGGCGTCACATCATGGCCGGAAAAGGTGAGTGACATCTCGCGCCAGCGCCAGGAGAACTACGACGCCGGCAAAGGCTATTACGAGGTTCCAGTGGAGGACTGATAGTGACGATTTCGCCGGCAATGGTCCGCTTGATTATTACTGTGCCGGCCGTTGTCGCGTCGCGGATCGCAGGCCTTCTCGGCATCGAGATCCGATAGCTCGGCGCAGCTTCACAACAAATTTACATCCCGCCCCACTCGCCTTCATACCGCCAAGGTGAAGTGTGCCCAACGGCGACAGAAGAAGAGCGCCGCTAACGAAGGCCGATCACCAGCGAATGGACGGACGGAGGAATTCAATGAGTTTGAGAACCCCTCGGGCCATTGGCCTGCTGTTGGTGAGCCTCATCCTGGCTCCCGTGACCGCGTTTGCGAACGGCACCATCAGCGGTGTGGTCATCGACGGTTTCACCGGCCAGCCGGTGCGCGGCGCGACCCTGGTGATCGAGGGAACCGATATCACCTTGCCGACCGGTGTCGGCGGTGACTTCCGCGGGGAATTGCCGGCGGGCACCTACACGGTCGTGGTCACCTCGCCGGGCTTCGAGAGCCAGAAGGTGACCGATGTCGTGGTCAAAGACGGCGGTGTCGCCGACTTTGCGGTTGTCCTGCTACCTGCTTCGAGCACCGGCGAGCTGGACACGGGCCCTGGGCCCGAGCTCGTGCCTGAAAACCCCCCTGAGCCCACAGGAGCTGCGCCGGACGACACGACCATCGCCGCCGCCCCAGGCGCGCCCGCCACGGAGGGCGCGCAGGCGTCGACGGAGACGAATCCCGCCGCGGACTCCGGTGTGTTCATGGGCGAGATCACCGTCGAGGCCACGGCCAACGACGCCACCGAGGCTGCGCTCCTCGCCGAACGGCGTAATGCGCCCATGATCTCCGACAGCATCGGCAAGACGGAGATGGCCAAGAACACGGGCGCCGATGCCGCACAGGCGGTCAAGAGGGTGACCGGCGTGTCGCTGCAGGAGGGCAAGTATGTGTTTGTCCGTGGCCTCGGAGAGCGCTACTCCAACACGCAGCTCAACGGGTCCAAGATTCCCTCCACCGAGTTCGACAAGAAGGTGGTGCCCTTCGACCTCTTCCCCTCGAACCTCCTCAACAAGATCGAGATCGCGAAGTCCTACACCGCCGACAAGCCGGGTGATTTCGTCGCCGGGCTCGTGGAAATGGACACCCTCGATTTCCCGGCGACGCAGACCGCTACCGTCAACTTCCGTGCGGGTTACTCCGGCAACGCTACCGGCAAGCCCTTCGGCCAGTACGTCGGCGGGCTCGACTGGTCGGGCAACGGCGGCCAGCCGCTACCCGCGGACTTCCCTGAACAGCCGTTGGTGCGCAGAAGCCCGATCACCGGCGAGGGATTCACGCCGGAAGAGCTCGAGGTCTACGGGCAGCAGTTGATCGGTCAGTGGCGCGCCCTCAACGGTCCCACCGCCTACCCGTGGATCGAGCCGGGCAACGACGCCCCGTATGCCACCGGTCTCGACCTCGGCTACGGCGCAACCTTCGGCAAGTTCGGCCTGGTTCTCTCGGGCACCCACCGCCACGGCTACACCGGCTACTCCGAGGAGCAGAACTTCTACCGGCCGTCGAGCATCAATGAAAGCGGCGTCGCGGTGAAAAACGCCTACAACCTCGACTTCAACAACGAGTTCGTCAAGCGCTCACTGGTGGCCAACTTCGCTTACCGCTTCAGCCCCAACCACCAGGTCCGGTTGAACACTCTGTTGACCTCGCTGGCCAACTCCGAAACCCGGTACCAGTACGGTTACTACGACGATTTCGGGTCCCAGATTCGCGATTACAAAGTGGACTACCGCGACCAGGAGATCACGAGCTTCCAGCTCAGCGGCGAGCACTACCTCAAGGTAGGACGGCTTGGCAGCCTGCTCGAGTGGCGTGGCGCGATCTCGGACGCCGCAACCAACCAGAATATGCGCATGACCAACTACGCCGACCGGGCGGACAACGGGACCTTCACGCTGACCGACAACGCCCAGAGCGGGTTTTTTTACTTCAACGACCTGGCGGACACCCTCGACGACTACGGGGTCGACTGGACCACCTTCATCTCCGGCGACAATAGCCACGGTTCGATCAAGTTCGGTCTTGCCTACACCGATGCCAATCGCGACTTCGACGGCCGTCGCCTCCGGTACCAGCCGCGGAGCACACGCGGCATCGACCTCACTCTGCCGCCGGAACAGATCTTCACGACCGAGAACATCAACCCCACAGGCTTCGAGATCGAGGAAATCACCCGCCCCACGGACACCTACACCGGCCAGCAGACGGTGGCGGCCGGTTACGGCATGCTCGACTGGAGTCGCGATCGCTGGCGGGTGATCGCCGGCCTGCGGTACGAGGACTCGCAGATTGACGTGGTGACCCTCAACCGGCAGAACCCCGACGAGCCACCCATCGTCACCAACCTGCCCGGGAACGACTGGATGCCCTCGCTGGGCCTGGTCTACCGCCTCACCTCCGACCAGAACCTGCGGTTCTCGGCAAGTGAAACCGTCAACCGTCCGGAGTTCCGCGAGCTGGCGCCGTTTCAGTTCACATCCATCACAGGTGGCTTCGAGCTGGTTGGCAACCCGAACCTCGTGTCGGCGACCATCGACAGCTATGACGCGCGTTGGGAGTGGTTCCCGGACCCTTCCAGCGTGATCGCTGCGGGCGTGTTCTACAAGCAGTTCCAGGACCCGATCGAGACGGTGCTGATCCCGGCCGTGACCATCACCCAGACCTACCTCAATGCGGACTCGGCTCGCAACCAGGGGCTCGAGCTCGAGTTCCGCAAGAGCTTTCAGCCCTTCACGGTGGTCCTCAACTACACCCACATCGACTCTCAGATCACCCTGCCCGAGGACACCGTCCAGACCAACCAGCAACGTGCCCTGGTGGGTCAGCCCGACAACGTCGGCAACGTGGTCCTCGAGTGGTCCAACCCACGTTGGAGCTCGATGGCACGCCTGCTCTACAACTACGTCGGCGAGCAGGTCCAGCTTGCGGGCGCCTACGGTCTGCCGGATGTCGTGGAGCAGCCGCGGAGCACCCTTGGTTTTGCCTTCATCCAGGGCTTTCCGCTCTTCGGTCTCGATTGCAACATCAAGCTGTCGGGTGAAAATTTGACCGATTCAGTCTGGGAGTACACCCAGGGTGGGGAGATCTACCGGCGATGGCAGCCGGGGCGGGTGTTCGGCTTCACCTTCGGCCTTACATTCTTCTAACACCGCCTTTGCCGTAGGTACACGGTTGACCGCCACCCTGATGACCTAGTGGGCGAGCTAACGAAAGTCATCGGTGTTCTTCCACGTCGCATTCGCGTACGAAATAAGGAGGATTGATCCATGAGACGATTTGCGAGTTTGGGTGTCGTGTGCTTGCTTCTCAGCGGCACGGCTGCTGCGGGAAGTCTGCAGCGCACTGTCTCTGGGCCGCAGCGGAGCTTCGTTGACGGTTTGCGGGGTTTGCGCATGGCCTCATCCGCGGACCTCGAGAAGGCCGCAGCGAAGACGCTGACACTGTCAGCGGAAACCGGCCACCGCCCGGCGGTTCTTCTCGAAACCGATTACTACGTGTACGAGGGGAGTGACACGCCGACCGTGCGGCTGTCCCTCGACCCCAACGGCTATCCCATGCCGGTCAGCCTTTACTTCTATTGGGAGAACCGGGCCAACGGAGCGCGCAACTACATCGCCAACGGCCAGGTTCTCGCTGCGGGCGTCGTGCAGGACATGTTCGGCAACGCCGGCATGCCGCTCGCGGTGTGGGCGCCGGCTTTTGACAACCTCGAGCTGTACGGCACTGCAGGCGCCTATGGAGAGGGGCCTTCCAACCCCACCGGGATGTACCAGTTCGTGCTCGAGGTGCGTGATTACACCGGTGAGTCCGTGCTCGCTCGCGGCAACGCCATGTACGCCCACGTCGACGACATCGTGACCGTTCCCGGCGACATCACGACAGATACCACCTGGACCAACAACAACGCCTACTACCTCAACAAGGCTCCGGTGTACATTGGCGGCGATCCCATCAACGGCACCCCGGTGCCCACGACTCTCACCATCCAGCCCGGCACCTTCGTGTACGGATCCAAAGCCAATCAGGGCACCCTGGTGGTGGTCCGCGACTCCAAGATCATTGCCAACGGCACCGCCATGCTGCCCATCGTCTTCACTTCGGAGTCGGTGGTGGGCGAGCGCGGACCGGGCGACTGGGGCGGCCTGGTGCTCAACGGGAACGCGCCCATCAACGTCACCGGTGGAGAGGGAGACGGCGAAGGTAACTCCGGTCCTTACGGCGGCGACGATCCCAACGACAGCTCGGGCGTTCTCAATTACGTCCGCGTCGAGTTTGCCGGCATCCGCTTTTCAGAGCTCAACGAGCTCAATGGTATCGCTTTCCAGGGCGTCGGAGCCGGCACCGAGTGTTCCAACATCGAGGTGCTGTTCAACCAGGACGACGGCGTCGAGTTCTTCGGCGGCACGGTCAACTGCGAGAATCTGTTCCTTTACAACAATGAGGACGACAGCGTCGACTGGACCGAGGGCTTCCGCGGTTATCTGCGCAACGTCGTCGTGGTCCAGAACCAACCCGACGCCGACAGTGGTATCGAAGCCGACAACTGGGAAAACGGGTTCGACAACCAGCCCCGCTCGATGCCCAAGATCTACAACGCCACCTTCATCGGCAATCAGCAGGAGTCGGTCGCTCCAGGTCACGGAAACCGATATCGCCGTGGCACGGGCTGCATCTCACGCGGCTTCATCATCATGAACTTCGGCGGCGCGGGCATCCGGGTCGACGACCCCGAGACCTATGCGCTCATGGGCACCGAGCTGGTGATGTCCAACAGCATCGTGTACGACAACGCGACAAACTTTGGCGGTACTGATCCGGCAGCGGTGCAGACGTGGTTCGAGGACCCGGCGGCGCTGAACCAGGTCACCGACCCGATGCTCGCCGATCCGTTCAACTCGCTGGTACCGAACGTGACGCCACTGCCGGGCTCGCCGGCGCGCGATGCCAGCTGGGCAGGCACCGGCGGCTACATCGGCGGCGTCGATCCCAACCATCCGTTCATCTACGACGGCTGGACCATCTTCTCGGACAACTAGGGAGGGAGTGAACATGAGACGCCTACTGATAGCAGCCGCCTGCTGCCTGCTCCTGCCAGCAGTCGCCCAGGCCACCGCCTACTCGGTCGCCCTTACCGGCGGCGCCGGATCGGGCTTTGCCACCATCAGCGTGGCGGGTGACAACATCGACTACAACATTCTGGTGTCGGGCATCGATCCGACCACCGCCACCCTGACCGACGGCGTTGATTTCCTGGACCTCGGCGCCAGCTTTGTCGCCGGATCCGCTTTCGGCAGCGTGACCGACGCCGCGACCGCCGGGGCGATCCTGTCCGACCCCTCCGCGTGGAGCCTCGAGATTTCCGACGGCAGCGACACGCTCAGCGGCATGCTGTCGGGTAATCCCAGCGCAGCCGTTACGCTCTACCTGCCGGTGGTTGCAACCATCACCGGGCAGGCGGGAACCGAGTACCACACAGACGGGCGGTTGGTGAATCGCTCGGGCGGCATGGCAAGCGTGAGCTTGGAGTACTACCCCGAGGGGGCGAGCGGCAACTCCGGACCGAGCGCGACCTATAACACGACCATCGCCAACGCCGAGCAGCTCGTTCTCGACGACATGGCCACCGAGCTCTTTGGCGTGACCAACAGCAAGGGCGCGGTGCGCATCGTTGCCGACCGCGAGATCTTCGGTGGTGCGCGTGTTTACAACGACCAGGTTGCGGCGGGGAATGGGACCTTTGGCCAGTATGTCAGGGCCGTGCCAATGGACCACGCCGTTGATTCCGGCACCGTCTACTTCCTCTCCAATGAGGACCCGATCTCGGGTATGGGCTATCGCGCCAACATCGGTTGGTTCAATCCGAATGAGACGGACATTGAAATCACCCTGACAGCCTGGGACACCGATGGCATGTTCCTCGCCGAGGTGACCAGGTCGGTCGCCGGTCTGGCGCAGCAGCAGTTCTCGGTTACCACTCTCTTCCCCTCTCTTTCGGAGTACGGCAACTTCTACATCACCTTCACCTCCGACCAGCCGATCTTCGTCTACGGCACGCTCAACGACAATGTCAGCGGCGATGCCATCTACATCGCTGCCGACATGAGCAACTGAAGACCCCAATCCTTCTTCCGTTCGTCTTTTCTCGCCCCGGCGCCCCGCCGGGGCCTTTTTGGCTTCTGCGGATGCAGCGTCAGGGATACCATGAGTCCGTCATGCGAGGGCGTCGATCGTGGTCGTTGCGGATGGGAATCGGTGTGGTCATCGCCAGTGCCGCACTGGCGCGGGCAGGTTCTGACGACGGATTGCGGGCGGCCGCTGAACGGATCTCGGCCGATAAGATCCGCGCCCACACGATCGTGCTCGGCGGTGACGCCCTCGAAGGGAGGGCGCCCGGGACCCCTGGGGGCGCTCGCGCCGCCGCCTACATCGCGGCCCAGCTCGA
>Ga0316578_10000841_pt1 | contig 11498 bp, 5 predicted proteins | sample J0NA_2_FD_203076 | JGI IMG/M metagenome (GOLD analysis project Ga0316578, IMG submission 203076) | Rhizosphere microbial communities from salt marsh grasses in Alabama, United States - J0-2_160517rDrC | ecosystem: Host-associated > Plants > Roots > Rhizosphere | place: USA: Alabama | collected...
AATGGATAGAGATGCAGGCGGTGTTATCGAGCGCCGCGGCCTCGCCCAAGAGGTCGCCGCTCTCGTGACAGATGCGCGCAGCCTGCTCGTAACGCGGGCGAGCCTGGTCAAAATCCCCCACGATCAAGAAGGTGTTGCCGATGTGCCGCAGACACTCGGCTTCGATATCGGCCTGCCCGGTCTCGCGTGCATTAGCCAACGCTCGTTCCAGGACCTGCCGGGCCGCTTCATATTTGCCCCGTCGCCAAAGGGCCTCTCCCCATTCGATGTGAGCGGTCGCCTCTATCTCGGCACCTTTGGCTTGCTGGGCCAGGAGGGCGGCCTCACGGGCGGTCTCTAGCGCTCGATCGTACTGTGACAGTCTGTTCTGGAAGCGCGCCCGGGCCACGAGCAGCCGGGCCAGCAGGAGCATGGCTGCCCGTTCAGGGCCCCCCTGCTCGTCGAGCCACCCGCGCAGGCGGTCCACCGCCTCCTCCAGAAGCGTCTCTCCCGCGTGCAAGGGGCCACGGATCAGATAGAAAAAACGCAGGCCGCGCAGGCTTTTGCCGACCTCTTCCCACTTGGCTTGGGTCACCGCCCAATGCCAGGCGGCATGGATGTTCCCCATCTCCCGGCCGATCTCCTCGGTCGCTATCTGGTCGTGCTTTTTCTGCAGTGCCTCTTCTCGCAAGTGGAGGAAATCGGCATAGTAGTGGCAATGCGTGTTGTTTACCTGCGCCGCCTCGGCAGAACCTTCCAGCTTTTCCGCGGCAAACTGCCTCAGCAACTCGTGCACCCCGCGACGATCCGCGCTCTCCCGCCGCACCAGCGACTTGTCGATCAGTGCGGCAAGTCGTTCTGGCGGGGCGTTCAACACCTGCCGGGCAGCCGTCTCGGAGAAGCCGCCGCGGAAGACGGATAGCCCGCCAAACAGATGACGCTCGTCGTCGGTGAGCAAGCTCCATGAGTAATCGAACGTCGCCCGCACGCTGCGCTGCCGTTCGGGCGCATTGCGCAGCGGCGTCGTCAGGGCATCCAAGCTGCGCTCAATCTCCTGGGCCAACTCCGCACAGGAGCGTCCGGCTACCCAAGCCGCGGCCAATTCGACACCCAGTGGCATTCCCTCCACCAGGCGACAGATGCGGGCTACCTGAGGAATCTCGCCCTCGGAGAGGGTGAAGCGCTGATCGGCCTGGCTTGCGCGCTGGCGGAACAACTCCATCGCGCCAAAGGTCGACAGTCTCTCCTTATCCGGTGAGAGTTCTTTGGGATAGGGTAACCCGCCCAGCACATAGGCCCACTCCTCGCGCAGGTTCAACCGCTCCCGCGAGGTGACCAACAGGGTCACGCCCGGCGCGCGTTGGAGTATCCCATCCAGCAAGGTCCTGCCTTCCAGGAGATGTTCCATCCCGTCCAACACCAGCAGCATTTCCCGATCTCGCAACCGGTTCAAGAGCTGTGCTTGGGGGTCCTCCTGACCCTGGAGAGAAAAGCCCAGCGCGTCGGCTATCGCGGGGGTGATCAGGTCGGGTGAGCTGACAGAGACGAGGGGCACGAAGGCGATGCCCTGGGCGAAGAGACCGCGCTGCTCCTCTGCCGCGCGCAGCGCCAGGCGGGTCTTGCCGATACCGCCGGGACCGACGAGGGCCAACAGGCGGCAGTCGGGATCGGCCAGCCGTTCGGCCAGCGCCTCCAGTTCAGCGGCCCGACCGACAAAGGGAGTGGGGGAGCGTGGCAGGGTGAACGTGTGAACCGAACCTGCTTCCACATCGTATTCACCAGCGTGAATTTGCTCATAGAGCGCGGTTGTCTCCTCGGCCGGTTCGACGCCCAGCTCCTCGGTCAGCGCTCGGCGGCAGGTCTCGTACTGGGCCAAAGCCGCGCTGCGCTGCCCGTCCAGCGCCAACAGCCGCATCAACTGGCGGTGCGATTCCTCGCGCCAGGGGTCCAAATCCACCTGCCGCCAGGCATGCTCGCGCGCTTGGGTATAGTCACGGCGTCGCTCGCGGTAGTTAGCCAGATTGGAAAGTGCCTGCACCGCCTCGCGCCGCAGCCATTCCCGCGTGAGTAACCCCCATTCCTCAAAGGCCTCGCTGTCCTCCAGAAAGAACTGGTCCAAAAAGTCGCCGCGATACAGCGCGACCATTTGCTCCATTCGCCGCAGACATGGAAGGCATCGCTCTTTCTTGCGATGCCGATGGTTTTTGCAATCCTCGACGAGAGCGGTGAACGCCGCGACGTCCAGCCAATGGTCGCTGCTGAGATCGAACTGGATCGTCTCACGGCTGATTAGGAGGAATGGACCTGTGCCATCCTGATCGTCGCCGATGGCTTGGCGCAGGCGGGCGAGGGTCTGGCGCAGATTCTGGCGGGCCTTGTCCTGGGATTGTTCGGGCCACAGCAGCCCGGCCAGCGCGTCTCGCCGATGAGGGCGGTCTGATTCGACGGCCAAATAGGCCAGCAGCGCGCGCGCCTTGTCGGTGGCAAAGTCGGTGATCGGCTCATCGTCGAGGGCGACTTGCAGAGGGCCTAGTAGACGGATAGACAGCCTTGTCATCTTTGATAATCTCGGATGCAGAGTCAGATGTGCACGGGATTATACCATCATCCGAAAACCGAGACAAAATCGATTGAAAACCCATCTTTGTGACGGTTTTGTCACGCTGGTATGGCAGAATGAGCGTGTTTTGTTGCCGGCCCGATTGCCAACGTGGAGCACACGATGACTAAAGAACAGACCAGCTATTTATCGTATCTGCTGCGTTTGTGGCAGACCGGCGAGGGAGGAAAACGGACGTGGCGTGCGTCGCTGGAAAGCCCCGGTACCAAGCGGCGCCAGGGCTTTGCCAGCCTGGAGAATCTGTTCGATTTTCTGGAGAGCCAAACGGAGGCTCAGGATGGACAGGATTCTGGAAAACAATCTGAATAAGGAGAGACACGAATGATAAAGAGAAAGCGCATTCTTCTCGTAACTATCTTGATCCTGGGACTGACTCTGGTTCCACTGGTTGAGAACGGGCAGACCGCGTCGGCGGCCCCCGAGCCTATTTATGTGGACGCCGATGCCAGCGGCGCCAACGACGGCTCCTCGTGGGCCGACGCCTACGTCGATCTGCAAGATGCACTCGCCGCTGCCAGCGGCAGGAAGGTATGGGTGGCCGAGGGCGTGTATGTCCCCGGCGGTGCAGGGGCCCGCACGGTCACTTTTCAGCTTGAGAACGGCGTGCGCGTGTATGGCGGCTTTGCCGGCACCGAAAGCAGCCTGAGCCAACGGGATTGGGAAACGCACGTCACCATCCTCAGCGGCGACATCGACGGCAACGACACCACCGACGCTCTCGGCGTCGTAACGCACACCGATCACATCACTGGTTCCAACGCCTACCACGTCGTCACCGGCAGCGGCACGGACGCCACCGCCGTACTGGACGGTTTTACCATCACCGGCGGCTATGCCGAGAACAATGCCTCGCCCGATAGCCTCGGCGGTGGAATGTATATCTTCAACAGCAGCCCGACTCTGGCCAACTTGACGTTCAGAGGCAATCGAGCATTGGCCATGGGAGGTGGGATGTACAACGATAGCAGCAATCCCACGTTGATCAACGTTACCTTTGGCGACAACAGCGCCTATACTGGGGGCGGGATGCGCAACGCCAATAGCGATCCCACGCTGACGAATGTCACCTTCAGTGACAACAACGCCTATAACGGGGGTGGGATGAACAACTACCTGAGCGATCCTACGCTGACCAACGTCATTTTTAGCGGCAACTCTGCCAGCATCGCAGGCGGTGGGGTATACAACTATGACAGTAACCCGTGGTTGACCAACGTCGTCTTTAGCGGCAACGATGCCGGCAGTGGCGGCGGGATGGATAACGAGGGTGACAGCAATCCCGTGCTCACCAACGTCACCTTCAGCGGCAACAGCGCTACCACCGGCGGCGGGATGTCCAACGTTTCCGGTAGCGACCCCGACCTGTACAACTGCATCCTGTGGGGGAATAGTGCGGGGGCGTCCGGCGATCAGATCGCCAATTCCTCCAGCATACCCGCCATCTACTACAGCCTGATACAGGGCTCGGGCGGCAGCGCCAGTTGGGACGCATCCCTGGGCATCGATGGCGGCGGCAACGTCGATGCCGATCCGCAGTTCATCGATGCCGACGGCCTCGACGATGTGCTGGGCACGCTCGATGACAATTTGCGTCTGGAGGGCGATTCGCCTGCCGTGGATGCAGGGGATAACGGCTGGCTTGTCGTCACCACCGATCTGGATTATCACGTCCGGCGCGTCGACATGCCCAAGGCGGATACCGGCAGCGGCAGCGCGCCCATCGTCGATATGGGAGCCTACGAGGCGCACGTGCTCTACGTGGATAATCAGGTTCCCATGGGCGGCACAAACGACGGCTCCTCGTGGGCCGACGCCTATAACGATTTGCAAGACGGTCTGGCGGCCGCCGCCGCAGATACCGAGATATGGGTGGCCGATGGGATATATTATCCGGCTCAGTGGACGTTCAACGCCAAGGGCGACCCCGTGCCCCCTGACCCTGCGGTGGCGTTCGAGCTGATTGACGGCGTGGCCCTGTACGGTGGCTTTGCCGGGAATGAGGGCGCGCGTGATCAGCGTGACTGGCGGGCGAATGTCACCGTCCTCAGCGGTGACGTGGATTTCAACGATACCACCGATGCCAATGGCGTCGTCACCGATACGGCGGGCATCGTCGGCTCCAATGCCTACCACGTGGTCGACGGCAGTTCCGCGGACAGCAGCGCGGTCCTGGATGGGTTCACCATCACTGCCGGTAGCGCAGATGGCGGCGGAACCAGCGGCAACGGAGCGGGGATGTACATCAATAGCGGCAGCTCCACGTTGAGAAACCTCGTCTTTAGCGGAAACTTGGCCAGTGGTAACGGCGGAGGGATGTACAACTTACAGGGCGATCCTACACTATCCTCCGTCGTCTTTGCCGGCAACCACGCCAATAGCATGGGGGGAGGCCTATTCAACTTCGAAGGAGATATCACGTTGATCAATACCTCCTTTGTCGGCAACAGCGCCGGCAGCGGCGGCGGTGGCGCATACAGCAGTGACGGCAGCCTCTCGCTGACCAACGGGGTTTTTAGCAGCAACTCTGCCAACGTCGGTGGCGGACTATACAACCTCCGCAACGATGCCACACTGACCAACGTCACCTTCAGCAGCAACGTCGGCACCGTTCACGGTGGTGGGATACTCGCCTATGAATCGGGCGCGGTGATTCTGACCAACTGCATCCTATGGTACAACGGGTTCCACAACATGGCTGGCGCCACATCCACCGTCTCTTACAGCCTGTTGCCAGGGAACTGCCCCAGCGGGTCGACATGCGACCACCTGCTCAGCGCCGACCCCGAGTTCGTGGACGCCAACGGGGCCGATGACGTGCCCGGTACCCCCGACGACGACCTGCGCCTCAAGTTCAACTCCCCCGCCATCGACGCGGGCGATAACCTCGCCGTGCCCATCGGCATCACCACCGACCTGGATGGCGCGGCTCGCTTCGTGGACGTAGAAAGCGTGCCCGATACCGGCAGTGGTAGCGCCCCCATCGTTGATATGGGGGCATACGAGGCGGCGTTCCAAGCTGTCTACTTGCCGCTCGTCCTGAGGTAGCTTGATGGGCTTGTCGTGCGGGGTAATTGGTGCAATCGAATGTACTTGGAGGTACATGATGAACAACAAGCTGATTTCCCTCTGTGTGCGCGTTTTGACGCTGGGATCGCTCTTGATCCCCGTCATCGGGCCGAGCCAGACCGCTTGGGCGGCGCCCAAGCCCCTCTTTGTGGACGTCGACGCCAGCGGCGCGAACGACGGGTCCTCGTGGGCCAATGCCTACATCGACCTGCAAGACGCGCTCGCCGTTGCCACCAGCGGCAGGCAGATTTGGGTGGCCGAGGGCGTGTATGTCCCCGGCGGCGCGGGCGACCGCGCGGCTACTTTCCAGCTCGAGAGCGGTGTGAGCGTGTACGGCGGCTTTGACGGCACTGAGACATCGTGCAGCCAGCGGGATTGGGAGGCAAACGTCACTGTCCTCAGCGGAGACATCGATGATGACGACACCACCAACGGTGACGGCGTGGTGACCGATACTGACGACATCAACGGCAGCAACGCCTACCACGTGACCACCGGCAGCGGCACGGACGCGACCGCCTTACTGGATGGTTTCACCGTCACCGCAGGCCAAGCCGACGGCAATTCCTCTGACGATCGAGGGGGCGGTATGATCGACGACGCCGGCAGTCCCACCATCGTCAACGTCGCCTTCATTGGCAATACGGCTACCTTTGGCGGCGGGATGTATAACACGAACAGCAATCCGGTGCTGACTAATGTCACCTTTGATGGTAACACGGCTGGCTGGGGCGGCGGTGGGGGAATGTGCAATACTGACCACAGCAGCCCGACACTGACCAGCACGACCTTTAGCGGCAACACCACCAGTGGCGACGGTGGGGGAATGTGGAGCCATGAAAGCAATCCGGTATTAACTAACGTCACCTTTGACGGCAACATAGCCAGCAACGGCGATGGTGGGGGAATGTGGAGCTATGAAAGCAATCCGGTATTAACTAACGTCATCTTTGATGGCAACATAGCCAGCAACAGCGGCGGGGGAATGGGCAAGGGAATGGGCGGGGGAATGTACAGCTTTAAAGGCTCCCCTGTGCTAACCTATGTCATCTTTGACGGTAATTCTGCCCTCCATGGAGGAGGAATGTATAACCAGGAAAGCAGCCCTGCGCTGACCAACGTGACCTTTAGCGGCAACACAGCCAATAGTAGCGGCGGTGGAATGTTAAACTCTGCAAGCAACCCAGCGCTGACTCATGTCACCTTTGATGGCAACTCTGCCATCCGTGGAGGAGGAATGTACAACTTTTTAGGCACCCCAACGCTGACCAACACAACCTTCAGTAATAACATAGCCATCGATGGCGGTGGCGGAGTGTACAACGGCTTTGGAAGCACTCCAATGCTGACCGAGACAACCTTTAATAACAACACAGCCATCGATGGCGGCGGAATGTATAACACTCAACACAGCAGCCCGACACTGACCAGCGCGATCTTTAGCGGCAACATAGCCGACAACGGCGGCGGAGTGTACAATTATGAAAGCCACTCAATGCTGACCAACGTCTCCTTCTTCAGCAACACGGTCAGCAACAGCGGCGGCGGAATGTACAACACTCAACACAGCAGCCCGACACTGACCAGCGCGGTCTTTAGCGGCAACACGGCCGTCACCGGCGGCGGGATGTACAACGATGAAAGCACCCCAGAGCTGATCAACGTTGCCTTTAATGTCAACCAGGCCGACGACAGCGGCGGTGGAATGTACAACACTCAACACAGCAGCCCGACACTGACCAGCGTGACCTTTAGCGGCAACACGGCCGTCACCGGCGGCGGGATGTACAACGATGAAAGCAGTCCAGGGCTGACCAACGTCGCCTTTGACGTCAACCAGGCCGACGACACCGGAGGCGGGATGCATAACTTTGGCAGCACCCCGGTACTGACCGACACAACCTTTAGCGGCAACACCGCCGGCATCGGCGGGGGCATGTATAACGAGGGAAGCAATCCGGTACTGACCAACACGGCCTTTAGCAGCAACACCGCCGGCATCGGCGGGGGCATGTATAACCAGGAAAGCGACCCGACGCTGACCAATGCCATCTTTAGCGGCAACACCGCCTACAACGGTGGGGGCCTGTCCAACCTTGGCAGCAGCCCGACGCTGGTCAACATCACCTTCAGCGGCAATTCAAGCATCCACGATGGCGGCGGCCTGCTCAATACTTCCAGCGATCCCATCCTATACAACTGCATCTTGTGGTCCAATAGTGCAGGCGCGTCTGGAGATCAGATCCAAAACGATAGCAGCATGTCCTTCATCTCTCACAGTTTGGTCCAGGGCTCGGGCGGCAGCGCCAGTTGGGATGCATCCCTGGGCACCAACGGCGGCGGCAACGTCGACGCCGACCCGCGGTTCGTGGATGCCGCCGGTGCTGACGGTACGTTGGGAACCCCGGATGATGACTTGAGACTAGACAGCGATTCCCCCGCCATCGACGCCGGGAACAACAGCGCCGTGCCCGCCGGCATCACCACCGACCTGGACGGCGCGGATCGCTTCGTGGACGTGGCGGGCGTGCCCGATACCGGCAGCGGCAACGCCGGAGACCCCATCGTCGATATGGGGGCGTACGAGGCAGCGTATGAGACATCACTCTATGCCGTCTATCTACCCCTTGTCGTGCGGGGTGACTAGGCCGTGTTGACATTTGATTCTTTGACACGCAATTCCAGCCAAGATGCCTTTGATTTTGCAGTGGTGCCAGGCAAAATGTCAACACTAACTAGCACCATAGAAACCCGGTTTTTCCAAATATAGGAGGAGTTACACGATGACCCAGAAAAAACGTTCTTTTCTCATTGGCGCGCTGGTCTTGGGACTGTTTCTAGCCCTCGGCGCGGTACTGACCACCGGGCGCTGGCACGTCCTCGCCCAAGCACTCGAGGGGGAAAGCGCGGCGCCTGCTGCCTCTGCCCCCTTCACCTACCAGGGTCAGCTCGCTAACGGCAGCGGCCCCGTGGACGGGGACTGCCAGATGGCCTTTCGCCTCTATGATTCTTCCGGCGGCGGCAGCCAGGTGTCCAGCCCCGTCACCCAGACCGTGCCCGTCAGCGGTGGTCTGTTCGCCGTGACGCTCGACTTTGAAGACAGCGCGCTCAATGGCGACGACCGCTGGCTGGGCATCCAGGTCCAGTGCCCGGGCGACAGCGCCTTTACCGACCTGGGACGCCAACCCCTGCTCCCAACCCCTTATGCCCAATATGCCCACCGTGCGCCGTGGAGTGGCCTTATCGGTGTGCCTGCAAGCCTGGCCGACGGCGACGATGACACCACCTACACCGCGGGAGATGGGCTCACTTTGGACGGCACCCGGTTCAGCGTCACCACCTCCACCATTCAGAGCCGCGTGGATGCGTCCTGTACCAGTGGAACGGCCATCAGGAGCATCAACCAGGATGGCAGCGTGTCCTGCGAACCGGACGACGATACCACCTATACCGCCGGAAATGGGCTCGTCTTGAACGGCACCCAGTTCAGCGCCCAGGGGAGCCCGTATGCCAACGTGGTGATCGTGGCCCAGGCGGGCGGCGACTATACGAGTGTGCAGGCCGCCATCGATAGCATCACCGACTCCAGTGCGGAGAATACATACTTGGTGTGGATCGCGCCAGGGGTGTACAGCGAGACGGTGATTATGAAGCCCTACGTTCACCTGCAGGGGGCAGGGCAGGATGTGACCGTCATCTCGAGCACCATCGGCAGCGACTCTGTCTCTGCGCTGCAAGGCACGCTGGTACTGACGAGTAACGCTAGCCTGCGCGACCTGACGCTGGAGAACGGCGGCGCGCTCACCCATCAGATCGCCTTGCTCGCTCGCGATGGCACAACTCAAACCTTGGTGGCAAACGTCACTGCGCGGGCGCGTGCCAGCGTCGATTACGCCTCCGCCATCTGGCTATCGGGCAGCGACACAGACGTCACGCTGCAACACGTCACTGCCCAAGCCGAGGGCGAGGAATGGAGCCATGGCCTGCACTGTGACTATGCAACGGTGACCCTCGTCGGCGGCCTTTACACCGGCCAAGGGGGCACTAATACCATCGGCATCAACAACGTGGGTGGCGATCTGACGGCATCGGCAGTCGTGGCTCTGGGTGAGGATGGTTACAACAACCGGGGATTGGTCAGCGCAGCCGGCGCAAGCACCGAGCTCTACGGCGGGTCCTTTACCGCGCGCGGCGGCACCTTTGGCACCGGTATCGATAACACAAGCTCTAGCTCGCTAAGAGCCCACGACGTTACAGCCCTGGCCGAGGGGGCCAGCCAAAACAACCGAGGTCTGGATAACGATAGCGATGCGGTCATCGACGGCGGCTCTTTTACCGGGCGCGGAGGAGCCACGACCTATGGCATCTACAACTCTGGCACCAGTTCTCTGACGATCGAAAGCGCTACCATCTGGGGTACGGATGGCTCGACCGGTAACTTTGGCCTGCACAATCACACCAATGCCTCGGTCACTGCTACCCAATGCGTCCTGAAAGGCGACACCAATTCGGTGGAGCATACCGGCAGCAGTGCCACCATCAGCAATTCCCGGCTGGAAGGCGGCCCGGTCAGTGGCAGCGCGACATGTGTGCTGGTCACCCGTGGATCAGGTGCCGGCAGCGTCAGCGCCGATGGCTCGACCTGTCCATAAAAACAATATGGACATTATCAAAGCCAGATGGAGAAAAAGACTATGAGAATCAAATATGTAACCGTGATCGTCGCCCTGGGTTTGGTGCTCGTTATGGGAACGACCCTGTCCGCTGCCTCACAGGCTGCAGGGATCGTGCGCTTTGTCATTGGAAGCGGAGGGGGACGGCTAGAACAAGACACCTACACCTTGAACGGGACCATCGGCCAATCGGTGGTCGGTCAAACAAACCAGACGCCCTATGAGCTTTGCTCTGGATTTTGGTGTGGGGGTGGAAGTGGCACAGGCTCGGACCGCGAGGTCTATCTGCCCCTTGTTTTGAGTGACTAGGGCAATTGGGTATGGAGGTAAACAAACATGGACACTATCAAACGCTCAACATTCATTATCCAAACAAATCGCGCCGTCCAAGTAACGACAAGTGCAGCCCTTGCCGGCGTGATCCTCGTTGTACTGCTGTGTCTGCTGGGAAGCACGTCCCCGGTTGCCCGCGCCGCTGAGGGGGACATCATCTGCGTCACTGCCGCCGGCGGCTCCTATGCCGGGTGCGACCAGACGTTCACCGCTGTGCAGGAAGCCGTGGACGCCGCCGCCGGTGGGGAGACCATCCAGGTCGCCGCCGGCATCTACACCGACATGCATCAGCGACGGGGGATCACCCAGGTGGTCTACCTCACCAAGAGCGTCACCATCCGCGGCGGCTACAGCGCCGATTTCTCCGCCTGGGACCCCCAAAGCTATTCCACGACGCTGGACGCAGGGCGGCTGGGACGTGCGCTGGTCATCACCGGCACTATCACTCCCACCGTCGAGGGGCTGCGCATCACCGGCGGCGACGCCAGCGGGCTAGGCGGCTACGGGGGCGATCCCATAAGCTATGACGCCGGCGGGGGCGTGTACGTCTACGCGGCCACGCCCGCCATCAGCGGCTGCGTGATCTACAGCAACACCGCCAGTACCGTCGGCTGCGGCTTGGGCGGTGGGCTGTACCTGGATGGAGTGAGTGTGCTGCAGGGCAACACCTTGCAGGAAAATGTCGCCAGCACAGCCGACATAGGCCAAGGTGGTGGGATGTACGTGAGGTCGGCTAATGGCACTTCGTTGAGCGGCAATACGTTGCTGACCAACACCGCCAGCACCGCCGGTGCTGGTAGCGGCGGTGGTGTGTACCTCCGCCGGAG
>Ga0316578_10000842_pt1 | contig 11493 bp, 10 predicted proteins | sample J0NA_2_FD_203076 | JGI IMG/M metagenome (GOLD analysis project Ga0316578, IMG submission 203076) | Rhizosphere microbial communities from salt marsh grasses in Alabama, United States - J0-2_160517rDrC | ecosystem: Host-associated > Plants > Roots > Rhizosphere | place: USA: Alabama | collected...
AGTAATTAAGATTTGGCAAATCTGCATGCTCTTCAATCTGGGTGCGAGTAATTGTGACACGGGTGTACAAAGTCAGGAATAACGGTAACCACTTTCAATATCTTCGCGAGTCAGGACACCAATCACACGTGGAATGCCGGGCACCGACTGGCTTACGACATACAGTGCCTGGGCGCCGGTATTTTGTATGACCTGTTGCGCTTCGAGCAGGGTCGCACGCAGATCGATGGCGCTGGTCTGCAGGCGTTCGGCCGGAATTGCGAGCAGATCATATTCTTTCTGTTCCGGATTTTGCTTGTGATAGCGAACCAGATCGATGGCGGCCAGCAAATAGTCGGGCTTGTCCTGTTCGCGGATCAGGATCCAGGCCGGTTCCTGTGCCAGGGTGGTATCGACCAGCTCGTGGGAAACCATGCGCGACAGGACAGTAACCTTGTGGTTCATGGTGCCAGCCACCCCGGTGCGTCGCAGTGACTGGCTGATTGGATCATGGCGGTAATCGAGGCCAAGGCTACGTAGCAGCCGCATGAAAATGGATTCGCGCTTGTCGAGCCGGCCGCTGGTGATGGTCGCGGCAACAACCGCCAGCATTCCCGGTAGAATAAAGCCGGGATTACCGGTCAGTTCCAGGATGGCAATCAGGCCGGTCATGGGTGCCTGCAGGGTTCCGGCCATCATGGCACCCATGCCGATCATGGCATACAGACCAAGAGATGCCGGCTCATTGAAGCCCAGCATGGCACCCAGCAAGCCGAATACCCCGCCCGCGGCCGCGCCAATAAACAGGCTCGGCCCAATGACACCACCGGGTAGGCCCAGCCCGATCCCCCCCGCCGAAGCGATGATTTTCATCACCAGAATACCCAGCAGCAGGCCAAGATCGTATTTGGCACCAAGAATCCGATTCACTGTGTCGTCGCCAATCCCCATTACTTCCGGCAACACAAGGCCGCACAGTCCCACCAGCAGTCCACCCAGTAGCGGTCTCAGCCAAACCGGCAGTTGTTTGCCATGGGCCGAGACGAACTGGAAAAGGTAAATGAACAGCGCCGCAAGCAGGCCAAGCATGATGCCGGAAAACAGGATCCAGGGTAGTTCGGTCAGATGTGCAAGTGCCAGGGGCGGCACGGTGTAGGCCAGATCACTACCGAACATGGCCCGGGTCATGGCGGTGGCACAGACGGTGGCAAGGATGATCGGTGTAAAACCGGCGATGGTGTATTCCATCAACAACACTTCCATAGCGAATGCGGCACCGGCCAGCGGTGTATTGAAGGATGCTGCTATCCCGGCCGCTGCGCCGCAGGCGGCCAGGATCCGCAGGCTATTGTTGGGTAATGACAGTGCCTGGGCGGGCAGATTGCTGCTGGCGGCACCCAGGTGGGCACTGGGACCTTCACGGCCTACCGAGTGTCCCGTCACCAGGCTGATGGCACCTCCGAAAAACTGCACCAGGGCATTGCGCCAGGGCAGTCGTCCCTGGTGGTAGGCCAGCCGTTCCAGGATATGTAGTATCCCGACCCGGTGGTTGGCCTCTGGGGTAGCGCGGTACAGAATGCCGATCAGCAGTCCACCGGCCAGTGGTACCAGCAGCCGCAGGATAGGTTCCAACGCTTCATAATCCTCGGGTGGCTGACCGGGAAACAGGGTCAATTGCGCCTGCCGGACCAGCAGGCGCAGGGCGATGATGGTGGCGCCGGCCAGCAGGCCGGCAATGACCCCCATAACGGAAAGCGCAAGGATCGCATCGGGGCGGGATAGTTCCAGCCGGAATTCGTACAATCGGTTTTGTATCACTCGCTGGAAAATTTTGAACAGATTAGCCGGCATAGGAATGTTACGGCACGCTCAGTTGTCGTCCTGTTGTCGGTAACCCTGCAGTTTACGGTACAGGGTGGACTTGTTGATGCCCAGGGTGGCCGCGGTTTTTTCGCGGCTCTGATCGAAACGGTCCAGCAGCTTGAGAATGTAGCGATGCTCCAGCTCCGCCAGACTTGGCAGGTCGCTGTCGATGTCTTCGCCCCGGCGCAGGCCGGACAGATCTTGCAGGTGCATGACCGGGCCATCGGCCAGGGCGATATGTCGTTCCACCAGATTGTGCAGTTCGCGTACATTGCCGGGCCAGTCGTATTGCATGAGTTGTTGCATGGCCGCGGCGTCGAAACCCGATACATTACGGTGATAGCGTTCCGCCAGTTGGTCCACAAAGTGTTGAATGAGTAGCGGAATATCATCGCGGCGTTCACGCAGTGGCGGCATGGTAAATTTGACCACGTTGAGCCGGTGATAAAGGTCCTGGCGAAATTCGCCCCGGATGACCATGTCTTCGAGATGGCGGTTAGTGGCGACGATGAAGCGCACATCGATGTCGATTGGGCGAATGCCGCCGACGCGGGTAATTTGCTGTTCCTGCACGACCCGCAGCAACTTGTTCTGCATCGCATCGGAGATGTTACCGATTTCATCCAGGAATACCGTACCGCCGCTGGCGGCTTCCAACAGGCCCTGCTTGGCCTGGTGGGCGCCGGTGAAGGCGCCCTTTTCATGTCCGAATAACTCGCTTTCCAGCAAATTCTCGCTAAGCCCCCCGCAGTCGATGATGACCAGTGGCTGGTCGGCGTACTGGCTTTGATAGTGAATGGCGCGGGCGGCCAGTTCCTTGCCCGTACCCGACTCGCCTTCAATGATCACGTTGCAACGAATGTCGGCGATTTTCTCGATGATGTGATAAATGGTTTGCATTGCCGCAGATTGCCCGACCATGCCAAAGCGCTGGTGCTCATCCTGCAGCTGGCGCTTGAGCAGGTGGTTCTCTTTCAGCAGTGCAGTGTGAGCCAGGTTTTTTTCGATCAGGACCTGCAGCTCGTCCATGTCGAAGGGCTTCTTGATGAAATCACTGGCACCCAGACGCAGGGCATGGATGGCGTCATCCACATTGGCGTAACCGGTGATGATAATGACCGGGACTGTGGCATCCAGCGACCGTACTTCCTGCAGCAGTTCGGTACCACTCAGGCCTGGCATGCGCAGGTCCGTGACGATGAGGTCGGCGCCCTGTTGCCTGAAAGCGTCCAGGGCCTGATGCGGATCCTGAAAGACATTGACCCGGTACGGAGCGGTGTCGCTGAAGCGCAGCATGAGCTCCCCGGCCTTGGGGTCATCGTCGACAAACAGGATGACAGGTTGACTCATGGATCTATTTCCGTTTGCCCGGCGGATTCGTCTGTGCTGTCATGGATCGGCAGGATCATGGTTGCAGTAACGCCCCGCAACGGATTGTTGTGAATATCCAGTGTGCCATTGTGGCGTTCGACGATGCCTAGACTGATGGACAGGCCGAGCCCACTGCCTTCCCCTTCCGACTTGGTTGTGAAAAACGGATCGTAGATGTTGTCCAGTGCGGCTTCGCTGATCCCGGTGCCTTCATCCATCACGGTGATTATAAGCCTTTCGCCTTCGACATGGACATGGAGCTGCACGGTACCGTCAGCAGGACTGGCCTGAATCGCATTTAGCAGCAGATTAACCAGTGCCTGTTGCAGCTGGCTGCGATCACCTTCCAGGTTTCCGTGGTACTGGTTGTGTAAATCCAGCCTGATGTGCCGGCTTTTGGCAGATTGCTGCACCAGTTTGAGTGTGTCGTCGAGCCAGGGCGGTATTGCGAAGTGACTATAGGCGGGCGGCACCTGGCGCGCGAAATTGAGGATGCCCTTGACGATATCCGAAGCGCGCAGGGCTTCATCGCGCAGGGCCTGCAGATCATTGAGCAATTGTTCGCGAAGCTCGGCATCCAGACGGGTTGAGGCCTTCACACCACGGGCAATGAGTTTGCTGTAGGAGAGAATATTGTTGAGCGGATTGTTGATCTCATGGCCGATCCCCGCCGCCATCTGGCCGATGCTGGCCAGCTTGTTACTCTGCAGCACCATGTGCTGGGCGCGATCCCGCTCGGTTTCCGCGACCTGCAGGGTTTCGCTCAGGTAGTTGAACGCCTTGGCCAGGGCACGGACCTCTTCAATGGGCTGATCTGTCGTCACATGCTGTTGCCGGTCGCCGTCGGCGAAAGCCTTGAAACGGCGCGCCAGCCCGGTTAGCGGCCGGGCAATGCGCCGGGCGCCAAGATCGGTTAGCAGCAAAGTAATGAACAGGGCGGTGGTGGCAATCAGGAGAATACTAATCCGGATGCGGGTGAAAGGCGCCGAGATCTGATCATCCTCTATCCGCGAGACCAGCAACCAGCTGGTGAACTGATTGGGGTATGGCAACCAGCTGTGATAATACAAGTAGGTGTCGTTCGTCGTGATGAGCCGACCGTCCGGCTTTGCGTCGGCCTCCTCGGTCAGTAGCCGGGCATAGGATTGTTGCAACATAACCGGGCTACGTCTCAACTGGGCGAACAGGTGTTTGTCAGTCGCATCATATAACACCAGTGCCTGCGCAGATTTGTCGGGATCCAGTTCCAGCAACATAAGACTGCCGCCATAGAGTCGGGTGGCATGGTTCAGGATCCGGTCCAGCTCTTCTCCGGTGGTGGTGAGTACTACGGCACCAATAAACATCCCGTCCCGGTACAGGGGCACGACGCAGTCCTGCAACAAATAGCTATAGACCAGGTCACTGCTGGCATGGTTTTGCGGTACCACCATCGTACTGACTTCATCAGCGGGGAGACGGGACAGGGCCTGAACGAAGTGACTGTCGTTGATTTCCTGTTCCGCGTAGCGCAGCCCGGACAGGCTTTCGTAGATGGCCGGACTGATGTGGGTCTGGCTGACTTTCACCACGGTATTACCCTGGCTATCCAGGATGCGCAGGATAAATGCCCCCGGCAAAATAGTCTGGAAGCCTTCGAAATAGTGATTGACCCGGCGCTGATGAACACCGATGTTTGTCAACAGCTCGCCACGCTGCATGGCCGCCAGTACAGGCAGGTAAGCCTGCACTGCCGGTGCCCGGGAGATGCCAAGGATGAGGTGACGATTTGCTTCCTGTTGCCGGGTCAGGGTGGCGGTAATATTATCCAGGCTTCTGAATACTGCCCGATCCACTTCACGTTGATAGGCGTGTTCACTGTAATACGTGGCGCCCAGGCTCAGCGCAGTGAGTGGTACGATTGTGGCAAGGAACACCCAGACAAAGATATTGGTACGCAGGCGCATATCAGTCAGTGGTGATGGCGATTAGTGCCATTGGCCCATCGCCTCCCGCGCCGTGTCGTTGAGTGGCCGGGCAACCAGTCCACTCTGGGTCATGCTGACCTCGTAACGGGCACCATGCGCCATGGGCATGTAAGTGGCGCTGCCATACACGGCGTCTACCCAGGGAAGCCAGTGTGGATGCTCGCGCGCCAACGACCAGATATCCAGGCCCTTGCCCTTATATAAGGTATAGACGCCGCGCCGGTCATGCGCATCCCGTTCGGCGTCCTGGTAGCGGCCAGCCAGACGCTCGAGCTGAAAATCGCTGTCCAGCCCCAGCAGGTTGGCCATACCATGCCATTTCAGGACCCGCCCATCCAGTTGCCACTCATCGCCCCACAGATTGTAGATTTCCGCCGGTTGTTCGGGGCGCACCAGGTAGACCCGGAAATACTGCGGTCCAAGCCTTTCAAATCGCAGGCTGGCTACCTTGCTTTCATGAGTGAGGCGCTGGTAAGTATGCAGGTTGGTCATCATGGCTGCCAATAGCAGCGCCAGACTGATCAACAACACGCCGCCGATCCCTTCGAAAGCACCGCTGAGCATTTTCAAGCGCCAGATGCGACGCAGGCCCAGCACAAACAACACGCTTCCCAACAGGCCGAATACGATCATGACTACGGACAATCCCATCCACAGCGTCCTTCAGTGATAACCTGTTTTGCAGTTTAACGCCTCAATTTTGATCTGTAATCCACATCCGTACGGGGGCGGGGTATAATCGACCGGAATCCCTGTCAGGTAAGGTTCCGATGCGTTTATGTGGCCCGCAAATTGTGTTTATAGTACTGGTACTCATCCTTGGTATTGGCAGTATGCTTTCCGCATGTGGCAAGAAAGGCCCGCTATATTTGCCGGATCAGAATGGCGAGGGACGGGCTCTCCACACCGGTTCGCAGCACGGGATACTGTACTATGCTCTGCGCGCGAGCGGTGAACGGACCACGTTGCCTTTTTTCTGATTATTCCGGACAATTTCATGGACTTTTTCAACTACAAGGGTGGCACCCTGTATGCCGAAGCGGTGCCCGTGGCAGAGATTGCGGCCGCGTATGGCACGCCGCTCTATGTGTATTCCCGCGCCACACTGGAACGCCACTGGCATGCGTTTGATAACGCGCTGGACGGGATCGATCATCTGGTTTGCTATGCGGTCAAGGCCAATTCCAATCTCGGCGTGTTAAATGTGCTGGCCCGGCTCGGATCCGGTTTCGATATTGTTTCGGTCGGCGAGCTGGAGCGGGTGCTGGCAGCAGGCGGCGATCCGGACAAAATCGTTTTTTCCGGTGTTGGCAAACGGGCGGACGAAATGCGTCGTGCACTGGAAGTGGGCATCCACTGCTTTAACGTGGAATCGGAACCGGAACTGGAATGTCTGGACACAGTGGCAGCCGAAATGGGGCGGGTTGCACCAATATCGATTCGTGTTAACCCGGATGTGGACGCCAGGACCCACCCCTATATTTCCACGGGTCTGAAAGAGAACAAGTTCGGTATCGACATCGAAACAGCTGCCGAGGTCTATGCGCGCGCCGCTGCGATGTCCAACATTGACGTCAAGGGCGTGGATTGTCATATCGGTTCGCAGTTGACCGAGGTTGCCCCGTTTCTGGATGCCCTGGAGCGGGTGTTATTACTGGTGGATACCCTGGCGGAGCAGGATATCAGCATTGGTCATCTCGATCTGGGTGGTGGCCTTGGTATTTGCTACCGGGATGAAACGCCGCCTCCGCCCGCCGAGTATGCCAACGCCCTGCGCCAACGGCTGGGTGAGCATAACATCCGGATCCTGCTGGAACCCGGACGTGCCATCGCCGGCAACGCTGGTATTCTGGTTACGCACGTGGAATACCTGAAGCACACCGCACACCACGATTTCGCCATTGTCGATGCGGCAATGAACGATTTGATGCGCCCGGCCCTGTACGGGGCTTGGCAAGATATTGTGTCGGTAACACCGCAACCGGGCGAGCCACGCCATTACGACATCGTTGGACCGGTCTGTGAGACCGGCGACTTTATCGGCAAGGACCGCGAGCTGGTTCTGCAGCAGGGCGACCTGTTGGCGGTGCGATCGGCTGGCGCATATGGCTTCAGCATGAGCTCCAATTACAATTCACGACCTCGCGCAGCGGAAATTCTGGTTGATGGTGAAAAAGTCCATCTGGTGCGGGAGCGGGAGGCCGTGGCGGAACTGTTTGATCGCGAGCATCCCCTGCCTTTGTAAATGTCATTGATGTAAAGATATGATGAAACGGGTGCCCGAACCAGAGTTAATGGATGAGGACGCCCAGGCTCGCGCCTATGCCAGCGCCAATTTTGAAGCGCCACACAGTCAGTTTATCGAGTTGTTTCGTGAGACCTTTCCGGATTTGAGTCCCGCCGGCATGGTGCTGGATCTCGGATGTGGACCTGCCGATATCACACTCCGTTTTGCACAGGCCTTTCCCGCCTGCCGCCTGCAGGGCGTGGACGGGGCGCGGGCCATGCTCAATTATGGTCAGCACGCGGTCGAGTCGGCCGGTCTGGATTCGCGGGTCAGTCTGATCCACGCACACCTGCCGACGCCAACGTTGCCCCGGAATGATTATGACGTGGTCATCAGCAACAGCCTGCTGCACCACCTGGCGGACCCGATGGTGTTATGGCAGGCGATTCGCCAGTTCACCTGCGCCGGGGCGCCGGTGTTTGTGATGGATCTGATGCGGCCAGTATCGCAAGCAGAGGCACGCCAGTTTCAACAGCGCTATGCTGCTGACGAGCCGGCCATCCTGCAGCAGGATTTCTTTCATTCCCTGTGTGCCGCCTATACACCCGCCGAGGTCGAACGGCAACTCGAACTGGCACAACTCGATTTTGAGATCAACGTCGTGTCAGACAGGCATTTTGTCGTTGCCGGTGTCATGCCATGAGGGACTGTCGGTTGCTAAATCACAATAGGGCTCGCTATGTTTTCATCCGCCTGGGGGTGATGCTGATATTCCTGGCAGGTGAGAGCGAACTTCTTGCGGCGGAACAGACCAGCACAACTCCGATACCCGGGTCGCCTTCTCCACCGGAAGCAGCCGGGCAGCCAGCGCAAAAGACCTCACCGAATGAAACAACTACCGCCGCCACCACCAAGACCGAGGCAGGTATCGCACGCGTGCAGGAAGCGCAGGCCGACGAAGATCCCCTGGCCAAACGAGAAGTTGCCAAGCAGGTAGATAGCAAAGCGGCGGCAGAACAACCGAATCGCATCAGTCTATACGGCAGTGTACGGATAAAGTACGGCGTTGGTGAGAAGAGCTCGGGCTGGAGTGACGGAGGATCTCGAGCCGGTGTGAATGGGCAGTGGCAGTTCAGACCTCAGTACTGGTTACTGGGGCGGGCGGAAGTCGGGTTTAATACCATGGACGGCCTGCAAAGCATAAAGGCAGCATTTGATTCAAACGCCAGCCCACCGGCGGAACAGTTTTCAGATTCTGTCTTCAGGCGCCTGCTGTATGTGGGGCTTGAAACGCCCAACATGTATCTGATCTATGGCAAGAACTGGTCCACCTATTACCGGATAGCGGGTTATACCGATCGATTTTCAGTGAGGGGCGGCAACGCCAGCGGCGCCTATAATGCTGGTACTGATGGTGGCGACAGTGGTACGGGCCGTGCGAATGATGTCTTGCAAACCCGGCTGCAGCTGGACATCTTTCCCGCCACCTTGGGGATTGCGCCGTTCAACCTCAACATGCAGATCCAGCAACCTCAGCCGATTCCCCAGGTGAGCGGACAAAAATACGGCACCCAGTTTGGCTTGAGCGCCGTCCTGACAACCCGGAATAACTACACGATCGGTCTCGCCTATAATCAGGCCAATATTACTGATCTGGTCAACCCCGACATTCAGGCCGCCAGGATCACGGGAAATGATCAGGCGTTTATCATCGGGACCCGCTGGTTCGGCAAAAACTGGTACGTGGGTACCGTGGTCTCCCGTCTGTTAAACCACATGACAACCGACGAGGAAAAATATTTCGATACCTGGGGTTGGGAAGTGTTCAGTTCGTATACTTTTCAGAAAAGATATACCGTTACTGCCGGACTTAACTATCTGCACCCGGATTCTGATCAAAGTCAGGTGGGCAAATACCAGTTGCAATACGAATTGCTGGGTTTACGCTACAATTTTAAAAATCTCACGCAATATGTGTATGTGGAGGCGCAATTTAACCAGAGTCGTTTGGTGGATGGTAGTCCGATCGGGAACAGTTATTTTATCGGGGTCCAATGGGATCTACCAGGATGATTCAATGGCGGGAAGAAAGTCGTGATATTTCAGAATCCGGAATCCGATGAAATCAAAACCTTGCTTGAGACAGTCCGGCATATTGCCGTGGTGGGCCTGTCACCCAAGGCCAACCGGCCCAGCCATCAGGTGGCCAGCGCCCTGCAGGGTTTTGGTTACCAGATAATCCCAATCCGCCCGGCAGTGGATGAAGTGCTGGGCGAAAAGGCCTATGCTTCGCTGCGGGACGTACCCGGCCCCATTGATCTGGTGGATGTGTTTCGGGCGCCGGACCGGATCGGGCCGATTATTGATGATTGCATAGCAATGGGGATCAAGGCAGTCTGGTTGCAGGATGGCGTGATCAATGAAGCCGAAGCATTGCGCGCACGGGCTGCGGGAATGACAGTGGTGATGAACCGTTGCACCTATCGCGATTATCGTCAATTGAATGTAGTCGCCCGCTAACCACAGATGTCCGATCAAGCGGACAGACACTGAATGGCATCACGTAATGAATCTGGAATTCACAAAAATGCACGGCCTGGGCAATGACTTTGTAGTCATTGATGCTACCTTGCGGCCGGTCGAACTGAGTCCGGATCAGGTTCGCGTTATTGCGGATCGTCACTTTGGTGTCGGCTGCGATCAGGTGTTGCTGGTGGAGCCCCCTCGCGAGGCGGAGGTGGATTTCACCTACCGGATTTTTAACGCCGATGGCGGCGAGGCCGGCCAATGTGGTAACGGCGCGCGCTGTTTCGCGCGTTACGTACGCGACAAGGGACTCACCGACAAGGACACCCTCCGGGTCGCGACAATTTCGGGCACCATCACGTTGCATATTGAAACGGATGGACAGGTCACGGTCGACATGGGTGTGCCGCGCCTGACGCCGGCCGAGATCCCGTTCGAGGCTAAGTCCCGGGCGGACGTTTACACCTTGTCCGTTGACGAGCAGCCGGTAGAGGTGGGCGTGGTATCGATGGGTAATCCTCATGCGGTGGTCAGGGTAGACGATGTGGACAGTGCACCGGTGGTAACACTGGGGCCGCGAATCGAGTCCCATCCCCGCTTCCCGCAGCGCGTGAATGCCGGCTTTATGCAGGTGTGTGGCAGGGACCATATTCGCCTGCGCGTGTGGGAACGCGGCAGCGGTGAAACTCTGGCCTGTGGCAGTGGCGCCTGTGCCGCGGTAGTGGTGGGTCGCCAACAAGGCGGGTTGGATGCTAAGGTGAGAGTATCGCTGCCCGGGGGTGAATTACTCATCCGCTGGGAAGGTGAAGGTGAACCGGTAATGATGACCGGTCCGGCAGTCAGCGTATTTGAAGGTAGAATGACACTATGAGCACCCGGCAGAAGCTGCATCTGGATGAACTGGACATGGAGCGGGAGGTGGTCCGCTACCTGCGTGACAACCCCGATTTTTTCGAACGACACCTCGATCTGCTGGCAGACATACTCCTGCCCCATGAATCAGGTCGTGCCGTGTCACTGGTGGAACGACAGGTCTCGGTGTTGCGCGAGCAGCGCGACGAGCAACGCAATAAATTGAAATTGCTGATCCAGACGGCACGGAAAAACGAAACGCTCAACACGCACATCAATGCCCTGATGCTGGCGCTGCTCGATGCGACCTCACTGCAGGAAATTCTCGAGATAATACAGACTCGCCTGGCGGATGATTTCGATGCGGAAACAGTCGTGGTACGCCTGTTCAATACAGGTCACCCGTATCTGGCGGAATTGCCTGAACTGGTGGACTGGAGTGAGCCGGTTATGGGTGCCTTCGAAAAAGTCATCAACGGCCGCAAGCCGGTTTGCGGCGCGCTCAAGCCAGGTCAGCTCGATGCCCTGTTCGACGACGCCGCCGGACAGATTCATTCTGCGGCGCTGGTACCGCTGGTGGCCAATGAGGAAGGCGGCAAGTGTTACGGCCTGTTGGCGATCGGCAGCCGGGATCGCAATCGCTTCCGGGCCGATATGGGAATCGTGTTCCTGTCCCAGTTGGGCAAAGTGCTGAGCCGGGTGCTGAAG
>Ga0316578_10000843_pt1 | contig 11491 bp, 10 predicted proteins | sample J0NA_2_FD_203076 | JGI IMG/M metagenome (GOLD analysis project Ga0316578, IMG submission 203076) | Rhizosphere microbial communities from salt marsh grasses in Alabama, United States - J0-2_160517rDrC | ecosystem: Host-associated > Plants > Roots > Rhizosphere | place: USA: Alabama | collected...
GCTTGGAGGACGAGAATGGCGTTCTGACGGAGCGCCTTCGGAAGGGAAGAGATGGGGTGGAGAAGTTGCTGGCTCGGATTCGGTTCTTTGAGGAGCAGGGCTGATGGCAAGCGATCAGCGGAAGTCTTCCGTCACGGTTCGTATCGGGGGTGAGGATCACATCATCCGGGCCAACGTCGAGCCGGAGTACACCCGGCGTTGCGCCGAGTGGGTGGACGATCGGATCTCCGAGATCAAGGGCCAGCTTGGCCTCATCGAGAGCCACAAGGCAGCGATCCTGGCGGCCCTCTCCATTACGGACGAGCTCTTTCAAGCCCAGGGTGAGGTGAAGGCCCTCCGAAAGGAGACGACCCGGCGGGCAGGAACACTGGCGAGAAAGCTCGAGTTGGCTCTGGCTGAGGAACCATCGGCCCCGTCAGGGCAGCAGGAGTCGGAACGGGAAGGGCCGTGAAGTAGGGTCCCGCCGCCCGCCTTGCGTTCTGGGCTACGCAAGTCCTATTCTCTACTTAACTTTTGACACTTCCTCCGCATCTGATCCGTCAGGTGTGGGGAGTGGCATGTCCACCGCCTACCGTTCGGATGCCTATGCGTCCGATTTCCGGAGTGCATAGATGAGTCCCGTGGAATACGCGCTGGCGGCCCTCGCCGCCGTGCTTGCCGTTTCCGGCTTCTTCCTGGCCAGAGGCCTGGAGCGTGCCCGGCAGCGGAGGGAGCGAGAAGCGGCCAAGGATGAAGCGTCGCTGATTCTGAACCGGGCCCGCGAGGAGGCCGACAAGCTCAAAGAGGCCGCTGTTCTCCAGGGAAAGGAGGACGTCTTCGGTCTCCGGGGGGCGTGGGAGAAGGAGGAGGATCGGCGAAGGGAGGAGGTCGATCGGCTTGAGCGACGCCTGGACGAGCGATCGGAGTTCCTCGACAGGAAGTTCGACAGTCTCAGTGAGCGGGAGGGAAGCCAGGAGGCGAGAGCCAGGGAGCTGGATCGCCAGGATCAGTCCATTCGTGACAAGACCCACCATCTCCAGCAGATGGAAAAGGAGGCCAGAGCGAAGCTCGAAGGGCTCGCCGGGCTCTCTTCCCAGGAAGCCAAGAAGAAGTTGATGGAGGAGATGGTGGATCAGGCTCGGGCCGATGCTGCCAAGGAGCTACGGGACATCAAGGAGGAGGCCCAGCGCACGGCAGACAGGGAAGCGAAGAAGATCCTGGCTCTCTCCATTCAGCGAATGGCGGCGGATCAGACCGCCGAGACCACGGTGTCCGTCGTCCAGCTTCCATCCGATGAGATGAAGGGGAGGATCATCGGGCGGGAGGGAAGGAATATCCGGGCCTTCGAGCAGGCCACCGGCGTGGATGTCATCATCGACGACACTCCCGAGGCGGTGGTTCTGTCTGCATTCAATCCCGTTCGGCGCGAAGTCGCCCGCCATGCCCTGGAGAAGCTCATCGAAGACGGTCGCATTCACCCGGGGCGCATCGAGGAGATGGTGGCCAAGAGTGAGAAGGAAGTGGAGAAGGGGATGATCGAGGCGGCGGAGGAGGTTCTCTATGAGCTGGGAATCCACAACGTCCACCCCGAGATCGTCAAAGTGCTTGGCCAGCTCAAATACCGCACCTCCTACGGGCAGAACCAGCTTGGGCATGCCCGGGAAGTGGCGTTCCTGGCCGGTAACATGGCTGCCGAGATGGGGCTGGACGTTCAGGCGGCGAAGCGAGCCGGCATCCTCCACGACGTCGGAAAGGGCCTGACTCACGAGCACGAGGGCACGCACGTGGAGCTGGGGTGGCGGCTCTGCAAGAAGCATAACGAGTCCGACGTGGTCCTGAACGCCATCAAGGCCCACCACGACGAGGAACCCCATTACTTCCCCGAGACCTTCCTGGTCACGGCGGCGGACGCCATCAGCGGGTCCCGCCCCGGGGCGCGCCGGGAGATGTTCGAAGGGTATGTGAAGCGGCTGGAGAAGCTGGAGGAGATCGCCACCGAGCATCCCGGCGTGGAGCGGTGCTTTGCCATTCAGGCCGGACGGGAGCTGAGAGTCATGGTCCAGCCGGAGAAGGTCAGCGATCAGGAGATGGCGCAGATCTCCGAGGGGGTTGCTCGGAAGATCGAGGCCGAGCTCCAATACCCCGGCCAGATCAAGGTCGTCGTCATCCGGGAAACCCGCGCAGTAGACTTCGCCCGCTGATGGCCCGGGCGCCTTTCCGGCGCCCGGCAAAGGAGGGGGCCCGACAACATGCCTCTCGCTGTCAAGGTCTTCGGCGAAAGAGAGCTCATCTGGGTCGAGGGTGAGGGAGTGGTCACGGATCACGATCTCGTCACCTACGTTCACGAGTACCTGGTTGAGAAGAACCTGAGGAGCTGGGACGAGGTATTCGATCTCAGCAGCGCGGACCTCCTGGATGTCACCTATGCCGGCCTCTCCGAGGTGGCGGCCGCAGCGGTCCCCACCGATCCCGAGGAATCTCCCACGAAGATCGCGATCCTCATCTCCGAGGCGGTGGGGATCGGCGTCTCCCGTATGTACCAGACTCTTCGGGAGGGAAAAGGTGGACGCCGGGCCATGAGGATATTCTGGGAGCGGGAGGACCTTCTCGCCTGGATGGAGCTGCCTCCCGGTTGGATTCCGGGGGCCGACTGACCCCCCAGGGCAGATCCCATTTCGGGGCAGCCAAGGACATCGGAAACGGTTACCTTGTGGCCCGGTGACAGAGCCCGGAAGGGCTTTGGCCGGTGACACATGGAATCCACACCAGCGATCAGAGGGAGACCGCAAGATCATGAGTGCCGAGATCATCTCTGGGAAGGAAATCGCACAGACGATCCGGGGGGAGACGGCGGCTCGGGTAGCTGCCCTGAAGGAGGCTCACGACTTCGTCCCCGGCTTGGCCACGGTTCTCGTGGGGGAGGATCCCGCCAGCCACAGCTACGTGGGAATGAAGAACAAGGCGGCCAAGGAGATGGGGATCTACTCCCGTCAGATCACCCTGGACGCCGAGACCCCGGAGGCCGAGCTCCTGGGGCTCGTGGAAGGATTGAACGCGGACCCCGGGATCCACGGGATCCTGGTCCAGCTCCCCCTCCCGAAGCACATGGACGAATCCAAGATCCTCCTGGCCATCGATCCGGCCAAGGACGTGGACGGCTTCCATCCGGTGAACGTGGGGAAGCTGTCCACCGGCGAGACCGACGTGCTTGCACCGTGCACGCCGGCGGGGATCGTCCAGATGCTGGTGAGGACGGGAAACGATCCGTCCGGGAAGCACTGCGTGGTGGTGGGACGCTCGAACATCGTGGGACGGCCCATGGCGTCTCTTCTCCTTCGAAAGGCGCCGGGTGGGAACGCCACGGTCACCGTGTGCCACAGCCGAACCCCGGACCTGGGGGCAATGACTCGCCTGGCGGACATCCTCATCGTGGCCATTGGCTGGCCTGAAACGGTGAAGGCGGACATGGTCAAGCCTGGGGCCGTCGTCATCGACGTGGGTACCAATCGCGTCGACGACGACACTCGTGAGCGGGGTTGGCGCCTGGTGGGTGACGTGGCTTTCGAAGAGGTGAAGGAGGTGGCCAGCGCAATCACGCCGGTCCCGGGTGGGGTGGGCCCCATGACCATCACAATGCTCATGTGCAACACGGTGGATGCCGCCGTGCGCCTGGCGGGAATCCAGGAGTGAGTGAAGGAGAGGCTGGGAGCACACCGTCGGGACCATGGCAAACCTGGACCTGTTCGATCCGGTAGAAGAGCCGGAGGGAAAGTCGGAGTCGTTCCCTCCGGCTTCTTCCGGAGACGAGACGGACGCCGGTTCCCCGCCTGAGCCCACCATCTGGACGGTCTCGCAACTGAACCAGGCCGTGAGAACGCTCCTGGAGGAGAGCCTCCCTCCCCTCTGGGTGTCCGGCGAGGTGGCCAACTGGAAGCGGGCCGGTTCGGGGCACTGCTACTTCACCCTGAAAGACGAGTCGGCCCAGCTCCGCTGCGTAATGTGGCGGGGTGACGCTTCTCGACTTCCCATGGATCCGGAAGAAGGAATGCGGATCCGCACGTTCGGTCAGCTCACCCTCTACGAAGCCCGGGGTGATTTCCAGCTGGTCGCCAGGCAGTTGGAAGGGGAGGAGGGTGAGGGCCTCTGGCGCCTGGCCTTCGAGAAACTGAGGAAGCGGCTGGGGGACGAAGGTCTCCTGGCCCCGGAGCGGAAACGCCCGTTGCCGCGTTTCCCGCAGGCCATCGGTGTGGTGACTTCCCTCACCGGTGCTGCGCTGCACGACATCCTGACGGTCTTGAGGCGCCGGGCCCCCTGGCTCAGAGTCCTGGTTGCCGGAACCCGAGTCCAGGGAGAGGGCGCCGCCCTGGAGATCGCCAGGGCGGTGGATCGTCTGGGGGGAAGCGGGAAGGTCGATCTCCTCATCGTGGGACGGGGGGGCGGAAGCATCGAGGATCTCTGGGCGTTCAACGAGGAGCCGGTGGCACGGGCCCTTGCGAGCTGCCCGGTGCCAGTGGTCTCGGCGGTGGGACACGAGGTGGACGTGACCATCTCCGACCTGGTGGCGGACCTCCGGGCCCCGACACCTTCGGCGGCGGCGGAAGCGGTAGCCCCGGACAAGGAGGAGATCCTCCGCTACCTTCGAGGGGCCGGCGAGCGGCTGGCTCGGGGTCTCCGACGTGGGGTGGACGTCCAGAGCCGGACCCTGTCGAAGGCCAGGAGCGAGCTGCGGCGAGCCGGTAACCGGATGATGGAGCCCCGCCGGAGATCGTTGACCCTCGCCCACGGGGCCCTCGCGCGCTTGGGGCGGGGGCTCCTGGAACCCCGTCAACGGATGCTGGCCTCCCTCCGGGTCGAGCTGGCGCGGGGCGTGAGGGCGCTACAGCGGCGCCGCAGGGACACTCTCTCCCGATTGGTGGGAACGATGGACGCCCTCTCCCCCCTCTCGACCCTTCGACGCGGGTATGCGGTTCCCCTGGACGATGGAGGGCGTCTGCTTCGGACCGTCCGGGACTTTGCCGCGGGGCTGGAGTTCGATCTGAGGGTGGTAGACGGCAAAGTCCGGTGCGAGAGCCTTGGAACCAGGAACGACGAGGTGACCGGTGAGCAGTGAGCGTTCGGAAATCGGCGGAGCGGGGGCCCCATCGCTGGAGGCGAGACTTCGGAGGCTGGAGGAGATCGTCGCCCAGCTGGAGATGGAGGAGTTGGAGTTGGACAGGGCGCTGGCCCTCTTCGAGGAAGGTGTGGGGCACGTGAAGGAGGCGGAGGCCACCCTGGCCGCGGCGGAGCTCAAGGTGGAAGAGCTCCTGGGGGAGGGGGACGCCGACGAGACCCGGCCTCTGGATGATGAGGACGAGGGATGAGCACCGTCGGAGGAGGAGTGGACCTGGAGGCCTTCCTGGTCCGTGAGAAGGAGCGGGTAGAGGCATCTCTGACGGAGGCCCTCTCCTCCCTCCTGGCGAAGGTGCCTGGCGCCTACGCTCCGGCGATCCAGCACGGGGTTCTGAGTGGGGGAAAACGGCTCCGCCCCATCCTGTGCGTGGCGGCCTATCGGGCGGCGGGGGGGAAGGACGACGGTGTCTACGCCCTGGCGGTGTCCCTGGAGCTCATTCACGCCTACTCCCTCATGCACGACGATCTTCCGTGCATGGACGACGCCGAGCTTCGGCGGGGAGAGCCCACCACCCACAAGATCCACGGTGAGGGGCCCACGATGGTGGCCGGAGCCCTCCTCATTCCCCTGGCCGCCTTTCAGGCCTGGAAGGCCGCTCACGGCATGGGGCTGGACGACAAGGGGGGCCGCGCCCTGGTGTCCGAGCTCTCCCGGGCCGCTGGAGGTGGGGGGATGGTTGGAGGGCAGGTCCTGGACCTCCTGGGAGAGGGCCGGACCCTCTCCGTTCCAGAGCTGGATGACCTGCACCGCAGGAAGACCGGCGCCCTTCTCCGGGCCTCCCTGCGGATGGGGGGGATCGCCGCCGGCGCTTCGGACAGGGCTCTGGAGGCATTCGACGAATATGGGCGAGCCATTGGCCTGGCCTTCCAGATCGCCGACGACCTGCTGGACGCCACGTCAGACGCGCAGGCCCTGGGCAAGAATCCGTCGGACGCGGAGTTGGGAAAGTCCACCTACGTCACTCTCTTCGGGGTGGAAGAGGCCTCACGGCGGGCCCATGAGCTTGCGGAAGAGGCCGTGACCGCCCTTCGGGGAGGTGGCATCGGGGCGCCGGAGCTGGAGGCCCTGTCCCGATATATCGTGGATCGAACCCGGTAACGGCCCACTCCCGAGGCGACGGGACACCTTGTGGTCCTTCCCTCCGGGGCGAACCGGCGGGGTGCCGCCGGGTAGTGGTTTCCTTTAACTTTTATGTTTGGCCAGAAAGAAAGACAGAAGGAGACAGGTCAGGTGGCCCTCCTCGACAGGGTGAAAACCCCCAAAGACATACGGACGTTGTCGCGCCCGGAGCTCCACGAGCTGGCGAAGGAGGCCCGGGAACGTCATATCGACGTGGTATCCCAGGTTGGCGGGCACTTCGGGGCCAGCCTCGGCGTCACCGAGCTCACCGTGGCTCTCCACTACGTCTTCGACACTCCTCGCGACAAGATCATCTGGGACACCGGGCACCAGGCGTACATCCACAAGATTCTCACCGGTCGGAACGACCGCCTGCCCACCATTCGCCAGAAGGATGGCCTGGCCCCCTTCTGCCGCAGGGACGAATCGGAGTACGACGCCTTCGGGGCCGGCCACGCTGCCACGTCCGTCTCGGCAGCCTGGGGCATGGCCGTGGGGCGGGACCTGAGGGGGGAGGACAACGCCGTCATCGCCGTGATCGGGGACGGCGCCATGGGGTGCGGCCTGGCTTACGAGGCGCTGAACAACGCCGGTCATACGGGGCGGGATTTCATCGTCATCCTCAACGACAACGAGATGTCCATCGCTCCGAACGTCGGAGCCATGAACAAATACCTGACCTCCATGATCACGAACCCGGTGTACAACCGGGTCCGGCGGGAGGTGAAGGATCTGCTCCACCGTGTCCCCTCCACGCTGGGGGACGCCATGGAGCACCTGGCCTACAAGCTCGACGAGAGCGTGAAGAACATCTTCATGCCGGGCATGTTGTTCCAGGAGATGGGGTTCCGGTATGTCGGCCCCGTGGAGGGGCATGACCTGGATGCTCTGGTGGATACCCTCAGCGGTGTGCGGCGCATGCGGGGCACCATCCTGGTTCACGTGCTGACCCAGAAGGGGAAGGGATTCAGCTTTGCCGAGGAGGACCCCTTCAAGTGGCACGCCGCCAAGCCCTTCGACCGGGACTCCGGGAACGCGAAGGGGACGGGAGGGGGTCTGCCCCGGTACCAGAAGGTCTTCGGGGAAGGTCTGGTTCAGCTGGGCCAGATGGACCCCCGAGTCGTGGCCATCACGGCGGGGATGCGGGACGGCACCAGCACTGACCTCTTCGAGAAGGCCTTCCCGGACCGATTCTTCGATGTAGGGATCGCCGAAGGACACGGGGTTACCTTCGCTGCAGGGCTGGCCACGGAGGGCATCAAGCCCGTGGTTGCCATCTACTCCACCTTCCTGCAGAGGGGTTACGACGGGATCATCCACGACGTGGCCCTCCAGGACCTTCCCGTCGTCTTCGCCATGGACCGAGCGGGCCTGGCGGGCGCCGACGGCCCCACTCACCATGGAACCTTCGACATCAACTTCATGCTCACGGTTCCAGGCATGACGGTGACGGCCCCGAAGGACGGGGCCGAGATGCTGGCCCTCCTGCGGTTGGGCGTGAATCTGAAGAAGGGGCCCTTTTCCCTCCGGTGGCCCCGGGACTCGGTTCCGGAGGCGGTGCCCCACCTCTCCGAGATCCCCGAGCTGGAATACGGCACCTGGGAGGTCCTCCGACAGGGACGGGACCTGGCGGTCCTGGCGGTGGGGACCATGGTGCTGGAGGCCATGAAGGCTGCCGAAGAGTTGTCTAAGAATAGACTTGAAGTAACAGTTGTTAACTGCAGATTTTTGAAACCGTTGGACGATACTGTACTCACCCAAATAATCCGGGAGCACACCCAGATTCTCACCGTGGAGGAGGGGGCCGTGGCCAACGGCTTCGGCGCCTTCGTGGCTCGCGAGATCGAAGGGCGGGCGGACGGCCACGGGGTGGCGCTTCGGTCCCTCGGCATACCGGACCGGTTCGTGGCCCACGGCGGGAGGGCGGAGCTGCTCCGGGAGATCGACCTGGATGCTCAGGGCATCGCCGCCCACCTCCTGGAAATGGCTGGAGCTCAGGCTGCTCGAGGGCCGTCCCTGGGACCTCGGGTCATGGAGTCGGCCTGATGAGTCCAGCGCCTCCGGCGCCTCCGGAATTCCGACGCCTGGGACTGGTTGGGCAGACGAGCCATCCGGGTCTCAAGCCCATGATGGCGCGCCTCGAGCCCGTGTTCGAGGAGCACGGAGTTGAGGTGGTCTTCCAGGAACGCCTGCGGCCCGGAGATCCCCTGGGGGCGGAGATGGAAGATACCCTGGAGGAGGGGATCGACCTCCTGGTCACCCTCGGTGGAGATGGAACGCTCCTCTGGGGAGCCCGTCTCGTTGCGGAGCTGGGTGTTCCGGTTCTGGGCATCAACCTCGGACACATGGGGTTCCTCACTTCCGTAACCCTGGACGGCATGGAGGATGCCCTGGAGAGGCTGTTTCTGGGAGACTACGTCCTGGATTCCCGATCCACCCTCGAGGCCATCGTCGTGGGGGCTGAGGGCAGCCGCAGGGACCGGCATATCGCCCTGAACGATTTCGTCATCCACAAGGGCGGAATGGCACGGGTCACCCGTCTCGACCTTCTCGTGGGGGAGAACGAGAAGAGGGAAGAGGTCGGACGATTCAGCGGCGACGGGGTCGTCATCGCGACCCCCACCGGCTCCACGGCGTATTCTCTCTCCGCCGGGGGTCCCATCGTGGCCCCCGCCATGGGGTGTATTCTGGTGACTCCGATATGCCCCCACACGCTGGCCGTGCGCCCCCTGGTCATCCACGCGCAGGAGACGGTGACGGTGGTGCCCCTGGACATGGACAGCTCCCTGGTTCTCACGGTGGACGGCCAGGCAGGCACGGACCTGTTCATGGGCGAGTCGGTGGTGATCCGACAGGCTGCTGCCCGGGTCCAGCTCGTCCGATTCCCCGGACAGACCTTCTTCTCCACGCTCCGGCAGAAGCTGAACTGGGCCATTCGGTCCCACGGGGAATAGAGGGCAGAGGACGAATCCTCCCCCCGGGGGATGCTGCGGCCTGCCTTTGGCCCGTGTGCCCATTGAAGAGCCCGACTCCCTTGGTCTAGATTCTTCGGGTGCGCCCGGAGCCCGTCCCTCACTTCTCACGCCCAGGCATGCTCATCGAACTCAGGATCCGGGACTACGCCGTCATCGACGACCTGTCCTTGAAGCTCGAACCGGGTCTGAACGTCCTCTCGGGAGAGACCGGCGCCGGGAAGTCCATCATCGTGGGTGCCCTTTCACTCCTCGTGGGAGAACGAGCGTCGGCCCAGGTGGTACGCAAAGGGTCGAAGCGGGCGGTGGTGGAAGCCGTCTTCGACCTCTCCCGCCGGCAGAGCCTGGAGGAGCAGCTGGAAGAGGCGGGGTTCCCGTCGGAGGAGGGTCTCCTGATCCTCCGGCGGGAGGTGGCCCAGGAGGGGAGGAACCGGGCGTGGGTCAACGGTTCCCCGGCCACTGCGTCCGCAGTGGGTGACCTGGGTGGGCTTCTGGTGGACATCCATGGGCAGCACGAGCATCAGAGCCTCCTTCGGCCTGCGGAGCAGCGGGATATCCTGGATGCCTTTGGCGGGTCCGGGGATCTGGCCGCCGAAGTCCGCCGGCTACACCAGGAGGTGGGAAGACGGAAGAGCGAGCTGGAGGAGCGGAGGGCCAGGGTGCGTGCGCTGGAAGCTCGCTCAGATTTCCTCGAGTTCCAGCTCAAGGAGATCGGGGAGGCGAGGCTGACCAGAGGGGAGGAGGAGTCTCTGGAGGAGGAGGCGGGGCGGTTGGAGCACGCTCAGGAGTTGACGGCGGGCGCCAGGCGGCTCCACAGGGGCCTCTACGAAGGAGAGGATTCCCTCTCCGACCGGGTCGCGGACTTCCAGGACCTCCTCGAGCGCCTGGCCCGCCGGGATCCGCGGCTTCAGGAGGAAACTCGGGTCCTTTCCGAGGCGTTCCATATCCTGGCCGAGGTGGGCCAGCGGATGGGAAGCTACGCTTCGGGAATCGAGGAAGATCCGATTCGCCTGGACGAGATCCGGAAGCGCCAGGACCTCATCTTCAAGCTGAGACGAAAATACGGGCCCAGCCTGGAGGACGTTCTGGAAACGGGGAAGCGGGTCGAGGCCGAGCTGGAGGAGCTGGCAGAGGCACCGCGGGATCTTCGAGGGGAGGAGGAGGCCCTGGCCGGGCTCTCCCGGGAGCTGCAGGGCCGGGCCGCCGAGCTGACCCACCGGCGCACGGCGTCGGCGAAAAGGCTGGAGGAAGCGGTGAAAGAGGTGCTTCCGGAGCTGGGGTTGGCGAACGCCGAGTTCCGGGTCGACCTCTCACCGCTGGAGGAGACAGGTCCCGGAGGCGCCGAGCGGGTGGAGTTCCTGGCATCCCTGAACCCGGGGTTCGAGGCGGGGCCCATGTCCCGTATTGCGTCCGGTGGGGAGCTCTCCCGGATCATGCTTGCACTGAAGGCCATTCTTGCGGAAACCGACAGCGTGCCCACCCTGGTCTTCGACGAGATCGATTCCGGGATCGGTGGGGAAGTGGCCCTCAAGGTGGCGGACAAGCTCCGCCGGGTGGCGGACCACCACCAGGTGTTCGTGATCACCCACCTGCCTCAGCTGGCCTCCCGCGCCCACCATCAGCTCTCGGTGCAGAAGGGAGAGGAGGAAGGTTTGGCTTCCACCGAAGTCCGGGAGCTGAAGGGTGAAGATCGGATCACCGAGGTGGCCAGGATGCTGGGAGGAGACCCGGACTCACCGAAGTCGAGGGATCACGCACGGGAGCTTCTGGAGTCCGTCTGAAGTCCTTCTACCCTGTGCCGGTGTCCTCCACCCTGCCATTCCCGCCGCCCCACACCCACTTGAAGATGGAGAGTCCCGCCTCGAAGCGTCCCCCCTTGGGGGTTTGGCCCCCGGCGCCGCTGAGGGGGCGGAGGTACGTGAAGCGCACCTGGAGGGGAAACCGGGCCTCCCCCCTCGCATGCGCCGCCAGCGTGGAGTAGGTGGCGCTGATCCCCAGCTCCTGGAGCCTCTCCCGGGTCTCGTAGTTCAGGAGCAGGGCAGGCGGGTAGTCCCGAAGCGCCTGAGTCTCCGGATCCATGGGGGCGAGCGCGTATCGGTCCTCCCCCTTGGCCCAGAAACGATACCGGAGCCCGAACGTCATCTCCGGGGTGAAGTAGAATCGGGGGTTGATCTGGAAGTCGAAGTAGTTACCGGGCGTTCGATTGAGGGGGGCCATACGGCTCACGGGAGGAAGGATCTCGGAGGGTCCG
>Ga0316578_10000844_pt1 | contig 11485 bp, 7 predicted proteins | sample J0NA_2_FD_203076 | JGI IMG/M metagenome (GOLD analysis project Ga0316578, IMG submission 203076) | Rhizosphere microbial communities from salt marsh grasses in Alabama, United States - J0-2_160517rDrC | ecosystem: Host-associated > Plants > Roots > Rhizosphere | place: USA: Alabama | collected...
AAATTTCTCGATGAAGGAGCAAGATGGCGAATCTGGAGTTGATGCGCGAATTGGCGATTGATGGCAAGAGCAAAATCCTCTTGCTGGTGATGGATGGTTTGGGTGGGTTGCCGCTGACGCCCGATGGGCCGACAGAGTTGGAAGCGGCGCACACGCCGAACCTCGACGCGCTGGCAGCGCGTTCTATTTGCGGCATGAGCATGCCCATCGTGCCTGGCGTGACGCCGGGTAGTGGGCCGGGGCACTTGGCCCTCTTTGGTTACGATCCGTTGACCTACGAGATCGGGCGCGGGGTTCTTGAGGCACTGGGTATTGGCTTCGATCTACAGCCTCAGGACGTGGCGGCTCGGGGCAATTTCTGCTCGCTCGATGAGCAGGGGCTGATAACCGACCGGCGCGCGGGCCGCATTCCCACAGAGGTGGGAGCGCGGCTGTGCGAGAAGCTGCGTCAGATCGAGCTACCCGGCGTGCAGACCTTTGTCGAGCCGGTGAAAGAGTACCGCTTCGTGCTGGTGCTGCGCGGTGAGGGGTTGTATGATGGCTTGACCGAGACCGATCCCCAGCAGGTGGGCAAGCCGCCGCTACCGGTCGAGCCCTTGCGTCCTGAGGCAGCCCCAACGGCAGAATTGCTCAACAAATGGCTGGCCGAAGCGCGCAATATCCTGGCCGACGAGCATCCAGCCAATGGCTGCAACCTGCGCGGCATCGCCAAAGATCCAGGAATGCCCCTGATGCCGGACATCTACAAGCTGCGCTGTGGCGCTATCGCCACCTATCCGATGTACCGGGGTGTGGCACAGCTTTGTGGCATGACTGTGCTGCCGACGGGCGATACGATCGAGTCGGAGGTCGAGACTCTCGAGCAGCATTGGGCCGATTACGACTTCTTTTTCTTCCACGTCAAAAAGACCGACAGTCGGGGCGAGGATGGCGATTTTGATGCCAAGGCTAAGGTGATCGAGCATCTGGACGAGGTGCTGCCCGATATCCTGGCACTGGGGCCGGATGTCATCATCGTCACGGGCGATCACTCCACGCCGGCGGCGCTCAAGTCTCATAGCTGGCATGAGCTGCCGATGCTCCTGTGGGCCAAAACCATTCGGCCCGATGGCGTGACCCAGTTTGGCGAGCGGCCGTGTATGGGTGGTGGATTGGGGCATATCCATCATCCAGATCTTTTGCCGCTGGCGATGGCTTACGCAGGCCGTCTGACCAAGTTCGGGGCTTGATCACCTTTTACGCTAAAACTACGAGCCGTTCGATACCTCCAAGTGTCGAGCGGCTCGATTGTATTCTTGCAGAGGCAAGTTCGATTGACATCCCTGCCCAGTTCTGATATAGTGAAGACGCAAAAGTGCCTCGTTTGATTTTTTCCATAGTTTAAGGAGCTCGATGGCTGCGATCCGATTGGAAGATGTCACCAAGACCTTTCACGCCCCGCGGAAGGAGGGTGACTTACCCGACCACAAAGGGCTTGTGACAGCTCTGGATCATTTGAATCTGATCGTTCCTGACGGGCAGACAATCGCCGTCGTCGGCCCGTCAGGCTGTGGCAAGTCGACGCTTTTGCGCGTGGCGTCCGGATTGGAGACGAGCTTTACCGGGCGCGTTTTTTACGACGACGTGGATATGATGGACATGCCCCCCGGCGATCGTTACATCGGCATGGTGTTTCAGAATTACGCGCTTTACCCTCACTTCAGAAGCCGGGAAAACCTGAGTTTTTTCTTCAGGATGCACAAGGCACCGGCCGAGGAGGAAGCCGAGCGCATTCGCATTACCTCGGAGATGATGGGGATCGGGTTCAAGGAACTGCTAAAGCGCAAGCCGGGCACGCTTTCCGGTGGAGAGCGGCAGCGGGTGGCCATCGCCCGTGCGATCGTGCGCAAGCCACGCCTCTTTCTCTTCGACGAGCCGCTTTCGAACCTGGATGCCAAGTTGCGCGTCCAGACCCGCGTCGAGATCAAGCGGTTGCTAAACCGCTTTCAGATAACAGCACTGTACGTCACACACGATCAAGTGGAAGCCATAGCCCTCGGCGATCAAATTGCCGTGATGCGTGAGGGCAAGATTGAGCAGGTAGGGCCGTATCAGAAGGTTTGGCAGAATCCGGTCAACGCCTTTGTCGCGGGCTTTTTGGGCACCCGTCCGATGAATCTTTTTGCTGGCGGCACGCTCGTCGATGGCGAGCTTCGGTTTGAGGGAGTTGCCGTTCCCCTGCCGGAAGCAATCGAGGCGCAGGTCAGTGCGCAGGTCGGCGCTGGGCAAAAGCTGATTCTTGGCGTACGACCCGAGGCGGCCAGCCTGGTGTATGGCGACCTACCTGCGCCAGCAGGCATCCGCCTGCGTGGCGTGGTGGAGATCATCGAGCCGGACTTTGGGCATCGCTTGCAGGTGGTGCACGTCCGCATTGGCGGGTTTTCCTGCGCGGCAAGCGGTCCGCTCGATCCTGCGCTGGACCCCGGAGCAGAGGTGGCAGTCGTTCTCCCTGCTGACGATCTCCATTTCTTCGATAGCGAGAGCGGGCGGCGTTTAGGATAGACTAGATGGAGTCACTGGTTGCAGGTGCTCAGGAATTAGGGGTCACGCTCGCCGATAGCCACCTGGCCGCTTTCGAGACCTGCTATCGGGAGCTGGTGGATTGGAATCGACGCTTTAATTTGACCGCCATCACCGATTGGGAGGGAGTGTTGGTGCGTCACTTTCTCGATTCCCTCTCCTGTCTCAAAGCGCTGCCTAGGAAAGAGTTGGCCGCAGGTGCGCGCGTGATCGACGTGGGCACGGGGGCGGGTTTCCCCGGGTTGGCGCTCAAGATCATCTGTCCGGGGATGCGCTTGACACTGCTGGAGGCGACGCGCAAGAAGGTGACTTTTCTGGAGCACATCGTGCGCGAGTTGGATCTCAAGGAGGTCGAGGTTTTGCACGGGCGGGCGGAGGCGCTGGGACGCGAATCCTCCCGTCGAGAGCGGTATGACTGGGCGTTGGCCCGCGCCGTGGCAGAGATGCCGACGCTGGCGGAGTACCTTTTACCCCTGGTGCGTGTGGGCGGGGCGGCGTTGGCTCAGAAGGGGGAAGGCGCTGCTGCAGAGGTGCAGGGTGCCGAGGCAGCCATCACGACGTTGGGGGGACGGGTGCGCCAGTTGGTGCAGGTGGAGCTGCGCGGGTTGGCCGAGACACGCTATCTGGTGGTGGTAGACAAGATGGCTGCCACGCCGGAAAAATATCCCCGCCGGCCCGGCATGCCCCGCAAGTCACCGATTAAATGAGCGCGCTCTAGCTAGCGCACTTGCTGATCGTCACTTTTTCCATCGCATATGCAAGGGAATAGCCGACCTGGGGACGACATAGCTGACGCATTGAGGCGGTTGCGCGGCGTTTGGGGCGTGACGTTGATTACGGTCGTCGCGTGCGCGTGCTATGTCTTGGTTGCACTAGGCGCCGAGGAATGGGACCCGATGCGGTTTGTGCTCCTCGGTTCTTATTTTGCCGAAGGCGATCCGGATGGCGAGTGGGGGTACGATGGTCAGTACAGCTATCAGATCGCCCTCGACCCGCTTGAAGGCTGGCGCTATACGGATAATGCGGCCTACCGTTACCAGCGCGTGCTGTATCCTCTCCTGGCCCGCTGGGTGGCGTTGGGGCAACCCGGTTGGATTCCCTACACGCTTATCCTGGTCAACCTTGCTTCTATTGGTTTGTGCGCCTACACTGCCGGCAGGATACTGGTACGGTATGGCGTCAGTGCCTGGTACGCGTTGCCGTGTGGGCTCTATGCCGGCCTGCTGATCGCGTTACGGCTCGATACCAACGAGCCTCTGTCCTATGCGCTGATCTTGCTGGGCGTGTGGTTTTACGTGCAAGAGCGGAGTTGGCTCGGTGCCGCGATGCTGATGCTGGCCGTGTTCGCCAAAGAGACGGCGCTGCTGGCTGTCGGGGCGTTCCTGGCGACGTACGTGATGGGAAAGAAGTGGCGGCAGGCGGGACATCTGCTGTTGGTAAACGGCGTGCCCTTTGTCGCTTACAGGCTTCTTTTGTATCATTGGTTCGGGTCGGTGGGTTTGGCCTCGGGAGGGGCGGCGACGACCAGCTTTTCACTGATCCCCTTTGGTGGCTTGGTACCACCTGGTAGCGATGACGTGAATCTGCTGTTGGGCAGGCTACTGATCATGGGGCCGCTGGCTGTCATCCCCTCGATCGCTGCCGTCATTCTGGGGGGGCGCGAGCTGTGGAGGCGTCGATGGCATCCGCTGGCGTTCATGCTGCTAGGGAACGCACTGCTGATGATCGTGCTGCCCTACTCGACGTACCGCGAACTTTCGGGCACGACGCGTCTCTCGATCGGGCTGGTGCACAGCATGGTGTTGTACGGCGGATGGCGGCGCGGTGGGCGCGTGCTCAACTACAGTCTGCTGTGGATTCTCGCACTGGCGCTACTGGCCTTTTTCATTCGTATCTAGGTCGGATCGTCGAAAGACCATAAAGGCCGAGCTTTCCAGGATGTCGGTCTCGACAGCTTCGATCAGTTCGTACTGGGTGTTGAACGCGTCCGATTCGAGCAGGGTGTGCCGGATGTAGGCTTCCAGCAGGATCACGTAGCTGGGCTGCTGATCCAGGATCAACTGTGTGGGGATTGCCAGGGCATTGGCGTGTTGCTCAGGTGGGACGGGGTAGTACCGACTAGAGGCTGGCGAGATCAAACCGACGGGGTCCAAGATGGTGGCCTCGCTGTAGTAGCCAAAGGTACCGATATCGGCGATGGCGACTATGTCATCTAGCCCAAGTTGCTCTTTCAGGTCGAGTGCGATTTGGTGGTAAACGATCTCTCCGCCAAACCAGGCCATCTCCGGCGCGGGCCGGTCGGGACCGTGGTCCGGGTGCAGCGTCCAGGCGTTGAGTGTGAGGGCAAGTGCGGCAGTGGCGAACAGGCCAAAGGAGGCGTACTGGAGTTTGACCGCGTGTCGGCCGAGAAGTTTGCCCAGGTCGCTTGCCACAGTCCATACGCCGGTGACGATCAACAGAAAGTAGAACGGAACCGGCGGGGAGAGATACCAGCGAAAGATGAGGGGATTGGCCAGGGCAAAGACGGCAAAGTAGACAAAGGGGTAAACGATCAACGGCCAGGCCTTGCGGTCGCGGTTGAGCGCGTTGATAGAACCGAGGGCGCACAGCCCGCAGTACGCGACGAGGGCGATAAAGATGCCTGTGGGCGGCAGGACGTTCTGTTCGATGAAGGGCGTGGCGTAGTGCTGCAGCAGGCGCAGGAAGGCTGATTCGGGAGGCAGGTGGTAGACGATGGATTTGGCGGAGACAGAGTTGGTGAGCGGGCTGCCGAAATACAGCGTGCCAAAGATCAGCCAGGGAGCCAGGATGGCCAGCCCGGTCAGCCCTTCGCGCCACGGAATACGCCGCTGTTCCAGGATATGGGACAGCCACAGCGGTCCCAGCATGATGGCGGTATCCGGGCGGGCCAGGAGTGCCAGCGCCGAGAGGATGGCTAGCATGCGAGTTCGCTCTGCCAGATGGGCATAGGCGGCGGCGATGAGTAGGCCGATCGTCAGGTCGGTCTCCATCCCGCCGATGGCGAAGGAGACGCTGAAGGGGGCCAACGCCCACAGGAGCGCCACAGTCGCGGCGGGGACCGGGTGGCCGGTGAATCGCTTGCCGAGACCGTAGAGCATTCTCACAGAGAAGCCGCCTGCCAGTGCGTTGACGATCAGCGCTATAGCAGGAAAATCGCGGGAGCCGGTCAGCAGTGAGAGCCCGGCCATCAACAGTGTGTAGAGCGGCGTCGTCGTGCCCATCACGCGCTCGCCAATGTTGTAGACAAAGCCATTCCCTTCGACGATGTTGCGGGCGTAGCGGAAGGTGATGTAGGCATCGTCCACCGTGCGCTCGCCGGGCGCAAGGCGGGCCAGCAGAGCGATGATCACCAGAGCGGCGATCATCAGCCATTCAAGGCGATTCAGACGCATTTCACGTTCCGGCACTTTTTTTCTCCTGACAAGATTATACACGTGGATGGCACAATGACCAACTCTTGTGAGATTCAACGCGACGGTGAAGTGGGAGATGATCGCCGGATGGCCTGGCTCGTCGGGTTGTTCTTGCTGCTGGTCTATCTTCTCTTGACCTCGCTCCGTATCGGCAGCGGCGACGGCGAGACGATCTACCAGGTGACTCACTCCTTCGTGAATGGACGTGGTTTTGCCATCCCGTCGCCATCGCCAGACGCCGTGGTGCTAGATCCCTTTGGTGAGCCGATCTCTCCCGAAAAGCTGCGCGGCGGTGGCCCCTACGGAGCGTGGGGTAGTGACGGTCGCTACTATGCCCAGTATGGCGTGGGGCAGTCGCTGCTGGCGATACCGTTTTACCTTTTGGGATATGGTGTTCACCACCTGACTGGTTGGGGGACGGAGGGTTTCGTCACGCGGGCGGCGGTTATGCTGCTCAACCCCGTGGCGCTGGCTGGGGCGGCCGGGGTGCTTTACCGCTTGGGGCGACGGCTGGGCTATGGACAAAGCGCAGCGGTGGGCGTCGCTTTGGTGATGGGTTTAGCGACGCCGCTGTTGGTTTACGGAGAGACCTTCTTCAGCGAGCCATTGGTGACGTTAGCCTTGCTGGGGGCTGTTTGGGCGGCGTTGGTGGGAAGTGAGGGAACTGCAAGTACCTGGGTCAACTGCGGAGCGACACTGGGGGTGGCGGTGTTGGTCAAGCCGGTGGCCGTGGTCGTCGTACCGGCCTTCTTAGCATTTGCTGTTCTGCGCAAGGAAGGGCGCTGGCGGGCGGTGACACTTTTGGCCTTGCCGTTGGCACTAGCGCTGGCCGGAGCGGGGTGCTATAACGTCGCCAGGTTTGGTTCTCCCTTCGATACCGGCTATCGTACCGCAGCCTGGGACGTGCCGCCTTGGGTGGGACTGCTCGGATTGCTTTTGAGTCCAGGTAAGGGGCTTCTATGGTATTGCCCGCCGGTGGCGTTGGGACTGGTGGGATTCGTGCCGCTGATGCGGCGGAGGCCGCGCGCGACGTTTCTTCTGGGCAGCGTGGCGATCCTTTACCTGCTGGTTCACTCGGTTTACAATCACTGGCATGGCAGTGGGGCGTGGGGACCGCGCTTGATCTTACCGATCGTGCCGTTGTTGCTTTTGCCGGCTGCAGAGTGGTTTCAGCGGCCTCCGCGCAAAGCCTGGGGGCGGTTGGCGCTGGCGTTGCTCGTGGTGATGGGTTTCGTGGTGCAGGTGCCCGCCGTCTTGGTACAGCCTGCACGAGCACTCAACGTGCTCTACAATCGTTCCGCCTCGCCGACGGAGTACACGCTGCGCATGCTCTATCACCCTGCCGATTCCCCGCTGCTGAACCAGTGGCGCAGCCTGTTGGAGGTTTCGGTGCTGATGCGGGATCCCACACTGCGCACGGCGGTGGTGGATGCGGCGCGTGACCAAGCGGCACGGAACGTCGATGAGGGGCTCGTCCCGTGGGATGCGCTGACCGAGACGGTGGGGCTTTTGGCTTTCAATGCTTTTGGTTTGTGGGTGGTTCTGTGGGCGTTGGCGGGTGCGCCGGTGGGAGTGCTTGTGGTTGTCTGGGGGGGGCTTGCGGGAGTGGCTGTTTGGGCGGCATCAAGGCTGAGGAAGGAGACGTCATGGCTTGGCGACGAAGACTAGTTTTTGGAGTGTTGACAATTGGATTGATTATCAGGATTGGTATCGTGTTGGTGAAACCAAAAGTACTCTGGCTTGATGACACTTTTTATTCCTTAGGCATCGCGCGCAATATTGCTCAGGGTAAGGGATGGACCCACGACGGCATTCACATGACCAATGGATTCCAGCCGTTGTATGTCTTTATTATGGTTCCTTTCTATGCTGTGCTATCGGGAAGCGATCATGTGGTGCCAATGCTCTCTCTCGTGGTGGAGGCGGTTTTGAGCGTTGCTACGGGCTGGCTTTTATTCCGTCTCATTGATTCTCGGATAGGATTCCGTGGTGCTTTGTTGAGTTTAATTGCTTGGAGTCTGTCTCCATATATAATTAGCGGTGTTAATGGCTTGGAAACTCCTATTCAGGCATTCCTCCTGATTCTGATAGTTACCTTGTATCTTGACTCCTGGCGTTTTGCTTTGATCGACCCTGACACATCGGTGCGGATGCGATCTCAGGTTGCTTCGGGGTTGGGTCTCTTGCTTGGTCTCTTGGCATTGGTACGTATTGATTCACTGGTTTTTGTCGCTACGTTGTTGGTTGATCTGGTCTTGAGGTTTGTATTGTATCTGCGTCACAACAGGACACGGGCCCAAGTTTTATGGGGGATAGTACTTGTTGGGATTATCGTGTTTGTGACTCAATTTCTATGGTTGGCTGCAAGTTGGATCTATACAGGTCGGTTGGCATTTGATAGCGGCACTGCAACTAGGCTTTATTCTCGTGCACACTTCACAGGAGACAATATATTCATCACACATCTCTTTGGCCTTATTCCGTATCTTCAGTTGAGGACAATTACATCGTTCTTGCCTTGGTCTGCGATGATGCCTTTTGGGTATTTCTCTATCTCTGTCTTGGTCTTGGTGGGTGTATGTTTGCTAGCTTACAGGACTGGAAAGATACAGTTTGATGCATTTGCCTTTATAAAGGACTCGGCATTTCTATGGTTCTATGGGATCGGGCTGTTGGGGGCGTACGTTTTTTATCAATTCACGATATGGAACTGGCCGCGTTACTTTTATCCTTTAAGTATGCTTGGCTTGATTTTGCTAAGTGTGTGGGTAGAGGTGATTTATAACAGTCTTCAGAATGTTTCTCTTGCAAATCGCTCGTTGGGTTCGATTGTCTATGTACTGTTGTGTATAGGTTTTGTGGTGACTCTACCTTTTTCGTTGCCGGCGGATACCAATCCGCTGCTGGCTCATTCGGAGGATTGGTTTACAAAGACGCAGTACGATGCTGCTGCTTGGATTAAACACAACACACCGGTAGATGCCCGTATCGGTGCCTATCAGTCTGGAATACTTGGTTACTATTCTGACCGTCAGGTCATTAATCTGGATGGCGTCGTTAATTATGCGGCTATTCCTTACAATGTGAATGAGGATACAGCTAGCTATTTGGTCATCGAGGACATCGATTATTTTGTCGAGTGGTCTATATTCTTCTATCGAGTCAAGTTCAGCGAAGCTGGTCTGAGTGCCACGGTGATCAAGACGTTCGAAGGCACAAATGACATCACGATAGTATCGCTATCTTCTCAAAGATAGTATTGGCTTTTCCTTAACCGGCGAAGCCGGAACAAAAAGGCCGAGCCCGAAGGTATCCTAGGCTTCGAACCAAGCCTCATTATGAGAAAACTTTGTCATCTGTGTAAGAATCCTATGGCTAGGCCCTAGCATGGTTTTGAGGCAGGTATTGATGCGGCGATGGGGTTATTGGTTGCTACTGTTGTTGGCGGCGACCCTTTTCTGGCGGCTAGGGTTTACCTATAGCGGTTTCCTTTATCGTCCCACCGGTGATTACTCCGACCTGACGATCACTCACTGGCCTAACGCGTTCTTTATCCGCCATTCCCTAGCGACCTGGGGGCAGGTTCCACTGTGGCGCTATCTGATTTTGAGTGGGGAGCCTTTCGCCTCTAATCCGCTTTCTGGTCTTTGGTATCCGCCTAATCTGTTGCTACTCATATTTCCGTTGACCTTGGCCTTCAATCTGCTTTTTGTCCTCCACACTGCCTGGGCCGGGTGGGGGGCGTATTGCTTGGCGCGGTCGATTGGGGCCTCTCAAGCCGGTGGCCTATTGGCGGCCTTTATCACAATGTTCACCCCCAAGGCGGTGGCTCATCTGGCCTCGGGACATGTGGGGCTGTACTGTGCCTGGGCGTGGCTGCCGTGGGTGATCTGGTCGGTGAGGCGACTGGTGAGACGTGGGCGCCCGGGTGACGTGGCGACGGTTGCGACGCTGGCGGCGATGCTGATTCTGGCCGATGTGCGGTTGGGGTTCTACGGCGGGTTGGCAGCGGCGGGGTATTGGGTGGTGAATCTCAAGCCTCCAATTACAAATTACAAATTGCAAATGGTGATAGCAATCGGCACTGTCTTGCTTGTGGGAGCATTGGTGGCGATTCAAATGGTGCCGCTGGCGATGGTCTCCGGGCGGATGAACCGCGGTGGATTGACGCTGGAGGAAAGCGGCATCGCCTCACTCCCGCCAAGTTATTTGGTTGGGCTGTTGGTGGCCGACCACGGAGGATTCCAGGAATCGATGACCTACTTAGGCGTGGTGGGGTTGCTTCTGGCGCTGGTGGGTCTGGTTCGATGGCATGGGCGAGAGCGATGGTGGTGGGGCGGACTGGCGCTGGTCGCGGTCATTTACTCGCTGGGTACAAACACTCCGCTCTACGGCGTACTCTATCGCGTGCTGCCGCCGCTGGGGTGGCTGCGCGGTCCGGCGCGCGCCTGGTTCTTGGTTGTGCTGGCGGCCGCCGTATTGGCTGCGCAGGGACTGACCGCGTTGGAAGAAACCGGGTTTCTCAGGCGTGCTTGGCTGGATCGTGTGACGGTAGGGTTGGCCGGGGCAGCGTTGGCCGGAGGAATTGGAGGCGTCCTTCTGCGACTGCCCGCCAACGTCGTAGCGGCGGCTGTAATCTGGCCCTTGGCGGGAGTGCTGGTTGCGCTGCGGATAGGCAGGCGATTGAGTCCTACGCTCTTTGCCGGTTTGATGCTTTCTTTGGCGCTGCTGGATTTGTTCTACGTCGGATCTACCCTCTACCGAGTGCGACCGGCGGACGAGGTGTTGGCGGAAGGAGAGGGTGCTGCGGTGTGGCTGGCGGAGCAGCCCGGGCGTTTCCGTGTCTACTCTCCCAGTTACTCTATCCCGCAGCACACCGGCGCGATCTATGGCATCGAGGCGACGGATGGCGTCGATCCATTCCAGTTGGCCGACTATGTCGATTTCATGCGCGTCGCTACAGGCGTTGATCTGCCGGGCTATAGCGTCACGGTGCCATCTTTTCCTTCAGTGCCTCAAGGGGAGGACATGTTGCTGGCACATCGAGGCGTGGTGCCTGATCTGCATCTGCTAGGACTTTTGAATGTGCGCTATGTGGCGGCGGCTTATCCTATGGAGGCACCGGACTTGGTGTTGGTTGGGGAAGAGGACGGTGTGTATCTCTATCGAAATGAACGAGTGTTCCCGCGGGTCTTTGTCGTCGAAAGCGGGGATGTGTTGGAAAATCCAGACGTGGACGTGGATGAGGCGCGTATTGTTGAATGGACACCTAACCGTATCCAGGTGGAGGTGGAGGGACCGGGGTTATTGGTGTTGAGTGAGGTATACGATTCCGACTGGCAAGTGCGAGTGGATGGACAAAGCACGGAGCTGGTGTGTGTTGCAGGAATCCTGCGAGGGGTCTATTTGGAGGAGGGGCGACACCAAGTGATGTTTACCTACTGGCCATCCGGTTTGACGGTTGGTATCGTATTGACGGCAGTGGCAGGGGT
>Ga0316578_10000845_pt1 | contig 11481 bp, 14 predicted proteins | sample J0NA_2_FD_203076 | JGI IMG/M metagenome (GOLD analysis project Ga0316578, IMG submission 203076) | Rhizosphere microbial communities from salt marsh grasses in Alabama, United States - J0-2_160517rDrC | ecosystem: Host-associated > Plants > Roots > Rhizosphere | place: USA: Alabama | collected...
GCGGCGGTCGACACGATCAGGGCCGGCACCTGACTCACCAGACCATCACCGATGGTCAGCAAAGTGTAATTTTGAGCCGCATTGGCAAAGCTCATGTCTTTTTGAAAAACGCCGATGGCAAGTCCGCCGATAATGTTAATCAGGGTAATGACAATTCCGGCAATCGCATCGCCTCTTACGAATTTATTGGCACCGTCCATCGCACCGTAATACTCGGCTTCCTGAGCAATCAATTCCCGTCGTTGGCGGGCTTCCTGTTCGGTGATCAAACCGGCATTCAGATCCGCGTCGATGCTCATCTGTTTGCCGGGCATGGCGTCCAGGGTAAAACGCGCGGCCACTTCGGCTATTCGACCGGCACCTTTGGTTATTACCAGAAAATTAATGGTCACCAGGATTAAAAAAACGATGATTCCCACCAGATAATTGCCGCCGACCACAAATCCGCCAAAAGCTTTGATGACCTTGCCGGCGGCCAGAGTCCCTTCATTGCCGTGCAGCAAAATAACGCGGGTGGAAGCGACGTTGAGTGCTAAGCGAAACAAGGTGACCAGCAGCAGAATCGAAGGAAAGGCCGACAGCTCCAGTGGGTGCTGAACATACATGCTGGCTAAAATAATGATCAGCGAAAAGGTAATACTGAAAGACAACAGCAAGTCCAGCAACAGGGTTGGCAGTGGCATCACCATAAATGCCAGGATGCAGATTACTGCCACGGCCATTAAAACGTCACTGTTTTTGGCAACAAATGGAATTTGTCCAGTCAGTTGGTTCTGATTTGCCAATTTTATTTCCTTGCTAAGCCGTTTGATACATTCCTTTGAGGCGGTACACGTATGCCAGTACTTCTGCTACCGTTCGATAGAGTTCCACCGGTATAAATTCCCCGATTTCCACCATTTTATGCAATGCCTGAGCCAGCGGTTTGTCTTCGACAATCGGCACCTGGTGATTTCTGGCAATCTCTTTAATTCTTTCGGCAAGGTGCCCGGCACCCTTGGCGACCACCGTGGGTGCCACCATCTTGGCCGCATCAAACTGCAGCGCTACGGCCAGATGAACGGGGTTGGTAATCACCACATCAGCCTCCGGAACCGCCTCCATCATTCGACGGGCCGCCATCTCGCGCTGAACCTTGCGAATCCGGCTTTTAACCCAGGGATCACCTTCTTGTTGTTTGCGTTCGTCTTTGACCTGCTGCTTGGTCATTTTGAGGTCCTCTTCGTACTGCCAGCGCTGGTAAATATAGTCGAGGGCCGCCAGAATGATGAGTGCCAGACAAACAAAAAAGAAGACCTTAAAGGCTAACGCGCCAATAAAAATTAGAATGTCTCCGACTTCCTGCTGAATCAGGCCAGGAAACTTTACGGTTTCCGTTCGGACGACTCCATAAGCGATACCGCCGACAACCAGTATTTTAAAAATGGATTTAACCAGCTCCACCAGCGCTTTTATGGAGACAAACTTTTTCATGCCCGAAATCGGGTTGAGCTTATTCAGTTTGGGCCTCAGGGGTTCTCCATGAAACTCCAATCCGATCTGACCGACGTTACCTGCCATACCGACAATTAGAACCGTCGAAAAAAAAGGAATTAAAATTAAAAAGACCTTCTTGAAAATTTCGATTGAAAAGGCACTGACATCGGAAACCGCTTCTAACCGCAAAGTGTCCAGCCGTTCAAAAACACTGCCGATCACCTCGGCAATGTTCCAGAACATCCACGACCCGGCGAAATAGAAAACGCCCATGGCGGTCATTAAAATTAAAACAGAGGGGATTTCCCTGCTCTGGGCGACCTGCCCTTTGCGCCTGGCTTCCTCTCTGCGTTTCGCAGTTGCTTTTTCTGTTCGTTCCTGACCGCCGCTTTCCGGCATAGTTGACCTCGATTAAGCGTTAAGAAGCTGCTTTCATCAGCAGAAAAATCATATTCCCCAGGTTGCTGAATATGGTTTTTAAATAAGATGACAAATACGGCAGGCTGAAACCGATAAATAATAATCCGATGATAATTTTTAACGGCATGGCCACCAAAAACACGTTCATCTGGGGCACCGTGCGGGCGATGAGCCCGAACGCAACGCTGGTAATCAACAAGGCGGCGATGACCGGAGCCCCGACTTTAATGGCGATCACAAACATATGACCGCCGATGCGGATTAACTGCTCAATTAGAGAGCCGCTGATCTTAAACCCAAGGGGCGGCACCAGCTGAAAGCTTTCAACCAGTGCCATGAGAAACCAATGATGTGCATTTATGGTTAGAAAAATCAAAAACGCAAACAATTGAAAAAATTGCGACAGAAGCGGTACCTGCTGACCGGCCGAGGGGTCCATCACCTGGGCAATCGCCAGGCCCATTTGGTACCCCGATATCTGCCCGGCCATTTGCAGGCCGATAAAAATCAAATTGACCGCCAAGCCAATGCTGATTCCCAGCAGAATTTCTCCGAAGGCACCAATCGCGAAGCTGCCCAGACCGCTGAGCACCGGAAAAGCCGTTCGGTCCAACAGGGGATACAAAACAATGCTGGCGGCCATTGCCAGCCCGAATTTAATTAAGACCGGTATACTTGGGCCTTTAAATATCGGCATGCTCATCAATATGGCAGCGATTCTCAAAAAGATCAGGAAAAGGACCTGTAACTGGATTAAGGGTATTGAAAACGATAGCATCTTTAAAAACCGTCGCCGGGCATTGTAATAAAACACCCGGTTTGCATCAGCGTATATAAATCACAATGTTGTTTAACAAATCCGTGGTAAACGCGAGCATGGTTTGCATCATCCACGGCAAAAAGAATAATAGCGCACACGCCACCGCCAGCATTTTGGGAATAAAAGTCAACGTCATTTCGTTGATCGAGGTGGCGGATTGGAATATGCTTACAAGAAGCCCCACCAGCAGACCCGCCAGAAGCATGGGCGCCGCCAGCATAATGGCTGTTTTAATTGCTTCAAAAAAGAATCCGGTTAAAAATTCGGCCGTCATGTCTTTTGCTTTGCTTTTGGATTTAAATAAAACTCCTTACCAGCGAACCGATCAGTAAATTCCAGCCATCGGCCAGAACAAATAGCATCAGTTTAAATGGCAGCGATATCATGATAGGCGGTAGCATCATCATGCCCATTGACAGCAAAACGCTGGCCACCACCATGTCAATGATCAAAAACGGAACATACAGCAACAGACCAATCTGAAATGCGGTTTTGACTTCACTGATAATAAATGAGGGAATCAGAACCGAAATGGGAATATCATTGATATCTTTGGGCCGCTCGATTTTGGCGATATCAACGAACAGGGCCAGATCCTTTTCGCGGGTCTGCTTGAACATAAATCCGCGCAAGGGTTCAGCGGCCTTTTGCAACGCCTGCTGCTGATCAATTTTGTCTTCTAAATAAGGCTGCAGTGCCGTCTGGTTGACCTGTTGCCAAACCGGGGTCATGATAAAAAAGGTTAAAAACAGCGCCAGGCCAATTATAACCTGATTGGGCGGCATTTGCATGGTCCCCAGTGCACGGCGCAGCAACGACAGCACAATCACAACCCGCGTAAACGAGGTCACCATAATCAAAATGGCCGGCGCCAAAGAAAGAATGGTCATCAATAAAAAAATCTGCAGCACGACGGCCATTTTTCCCGGTTCCTGCGTCTGGTCCATGCCGATGCTGATAAAGGGCGCTGCGGTTTGTGGCGCTGCCGCTACACTGTTTACAGGAGTTAAAAAAATCGCGCTCAAGGCAATTCCCAGAACCACAGCGGCAAGCAGCAGCCGCTGCAAGCGTTTGGCACCATCGGAAACGTTTTGCTTCTGACAGTCCGAAGGAAAATTGACCCCGGACGGGTGATTTAATGGCAGCGCTCTGAACATTATTGACCGTTTCTGTGCCGGATAAAACGGCTGGTGATTTTATTCAATTGATCGCTAAAAGATGGGGCAATACGCCCCGATCCCTGGTCATGAATTTGATCCAGAATGGTTTTGTCTTCAATCTTCGTCAGCAGACAGATCGAATCGCCGGCAATACCGACGACCAGTATGGCCCCGGGAATTTGCACCAGGGAGATGTTTTTTTTAAGACCGATGTACTGGCTGGCCAACACACGGATCATTTCCCCCCCCGAAGAGCCGATGTCTTTACGCATCACCCGCTTGGCAAAGTAAAAAAAAATACCCAACCCGCCCAGCACCAGTGCCAGAGCCGCCAGCATTTTAAGTGAAGTGGCTAACATGTCCGGCGTGGCATTCATTTCAACCTCTCGATACGTTCGCTGGGGCTAATTATTTCGGTCAGACGGATACCGTATTTTTCATTTACCACGACAACTTCGCCCCGGGCGATGAGTTTGCGGTTCGCTAGAATTTCCAACGTTTCTCCAGCCAGTTTGGAAAGCTCGAGCACCGAGCCCTGACCCAGTTTCAGCAGTTCATTGATCAATATTTTGGTGCGACCCAGCTCCACTGAAATTTCTAGGGGAATATCCAACAGAAACTCCATATTGCCCGTCGGCTTGCCAGCAGCGACACCATCGGCTTTTGACTTTTGCGGTGCGTCAGATTCCGGCATGGCCGCCTCTTCATCGAAGCCGGCCATAGCCTCATCCGGCCGAGCGCCCTCTTGCTGCACTTCATTATCCGTATCCGCCATCGTTATTTTTTGCCTCCATTTGAATTTATCAATCTTGCAATTTCAATTGCGCGGTTACCCTTAATGACTCCCGGATAGCCCCGGTATTTGGGAACCTGATCAACGCTGATAGATATAAGGTCCTCCGGACCGGCTTTTAATTTAATAACGTCTTCGACTTGCAGATTTATCAATTCCCTCACAGTCTGCTGCGTTCTTCCCAGTTCAGCAATTATGGTAACCTGCGTATCTTTTAATAATTCTTTCAACTGCGGCCTCCAGGTGTGTCCCATATCTTTTTCCCGCAGGTACTTCGGTGAAAGTTTTTCTTTAATCGGTTCCAGCATCAGGTAAGGAATCGCCATATGAAAATTTCCGGAAAACTCCTGACCCTTTATCGCAAAGACAACAATCAGCATGATATCGTTGGGCGGCACCATTTGGACAAACGCCGGTTTGGTCTCTGTCTTTCTTAAAACGACCTTTATGGGATAAATCGTTGCCCAGGAATCCTCAAAAGCGGCTAAAATATCGAGCGCAAACTTCTTTATCATGCGTTGTTCGATTTGCGTAAAATCGCGTACCTGGGTGGCAGGTTTTCCATCGCCGCCGAACATGCAATCAATTAAAGAAAAAACAAGATTGGACTCAATACACAACAGGGCATTCCCGTTAAGCGGTTCCATTCTGATCACATTACAGCTCGTCGGGCTGGAGAATGCCGTAATGAATTCCTGATATTTAATCATTTCCGAGGATACAAACTCAACGGTCATGGAACGCTGCAAAGCCGATGAAAGCGTATCCCGTAACATCCTGGCGAATTTGTCATAAACTTCTTCCAGTGCGGAAAATTGATCCCGCAGCATAATATTTTGCGATGTTAGATTATAAGGCACCGCCTTAACATCTTTCCTGGCTTCTTGATCAAGATCAACATCGCCTCTTTCCATGGCGGAAAGCAGCGCATCAATTTCTTCTTGAGTGAGTATTTGATTTGACATAGGACAAAAATTTATTGAACGACAAACTCCGTAAAAAAGATATTGGTAACCACAGTATTGCCGAACAGACTGTTGAGCTTGGCAAGAATTTCATCTCGCAAAGCAATCTTGCCTTCCATGCCGGCAATGTCATCAAATTGCTTGGAGGGCAGTATCATCAAGATGCTGTCTCTGATCTGAGGCAGCCTTTCGGTTAGTTTTCCGGCATCCGATGAATCAGCCAGCTCAAGATCCATCGTCACTCTCAAATAACGGCTGCGTCCCGCATCCGCGAGATTGACGATAAATGTGTCCAGAGAATAAAGCGGCCCCAGTGCCGCGGCCTGAGCCCTCCCGTTCTGTGAGGTGGCCGCCATATTGGCCTGGATGCTTAAGGCCGACAGCTTATTCCACATCATAAAAAACCCGGCTGCCAGGCCAATCGTCAAGACCAGTAAAACCGCTACAACCAGAAACATGAATTTATTCGACATTTTCCTCTTTGCCCTCCGTTAATAAAAAAATTTCAACCCGCCTGTTTTTCGCCCGATTGGCCCGGGTGTCATTCGCGGCCACCGGCCTCGATTCACCATAGCCTACGGCCGAAAGCCTTTTGGGATCTATGTTGCTGACCTCGGCAAAGTACTTTACGACATTTACGGCGCGGGCGACGGAGAGTTCCCAATTTGACGGGAAGCGATGTGTCTGGATGGGAACATTATCCGTATGGCCTTCCACGCGCACCGCATACGGTAATTCGTCCAGCGCATCTGCAATCTTATCCAAAAAGGCAAAACCCGCCGGGTTAATCGCCGCGCTGCCAAAATTAAAAAGCACCTGGTCCTCAAAAGAAAGCCGGGTTCCCTGATCGGTATATGTCACCTGAATATCCGGATCGGCTTCGGTCAATTGCCGAATCTGGTCAACCAATTTGCCGCCGGGCTGACTGCGGCCGGGCTTATTTTTCTCGCCTTCAGCCTGGGTCATGATATGCGACATATCGTCGACAGGTTGGGTTTTTTTCACGCTGATGGATACTTTATTGCCGGCTTGCAAAATTCCGAGTCCGCTTTGCAGGGCATACTGAAAATCCTGCATTTTTCCAGTATCAACCGTGCTCATCGTAAACAGGAGAACAAAGAAAACCATTAACAGCGTGACAAGATCATTAAAAGTTGTCAGCCAGATGGCCTTTTCACTGCCTTCGTTCTCCAGGTTGCGCCGCAGTCTTCTCAAAAGATTTCCTCGATGGGCGTTTTCGGTTGTTCTTTCTTAATGAAAATAATCTCGACTCTTCGGTTTTTCTCCCGGTTTTCCGCTGTATCATTGGCAACCACGGGATGAAATTCACTGAATCCTTCCGCTGCCAGGCGCCGGGGATCAATGTTGTGATTTTTGATAAAATATCTGAGCACATTTACCGCCCGGGCAGTGGACAGCTCCCAGTTGGACGGATAGCGCTCGGTGTGAATCGGAAGATTATCGGTATGGCCTTCAATCCGAATCAGATAGGCGGTTTTTGAAATAATGGCGCCCACTTTTTGAAGCAGCGGAAGCGCTTCGGCCGCTATATCGGCCGAACCCATTCCAAAGAGCATGTGTTCGGACATCCGCATGACGAGGCCTTCGCGCGTAATCACAAGGTTAATCTCCTTCTCCAGGTTAAACTCATAGGCAAGTTCTTCGAGTGTCTGAAAAATTTTGGCCAGTTCCGATTTAATATCGACCATGTCAGCCGATTCTGATACAACCACCAGGCCCGGTTCAAATTTCGCGCCGCGCGGCATAATACTCACCGCAGTGACAAAAGACTTCACAAATTGCATGACCTTGCCTTCTTGCATGGTCGAAAAAGAGCTCAGCATAATAAAAAAGCAAAGCAGGATGAGGACAAACCCGGAGTAAACGATCTCCCATCTACCACCGGCGGAATCACCTGATTTTTTGGCTCCGGATCTTTGATTTTTATTACGCATTGGCTGCCGAAGAATTAACGGTTAATTTGCTTTTTTTTGCACATTCAAGTGGTTGCATGAATTGGCATCCCCGACGCATTTGCGTCCCCAATCAGAGCAGGACGCGGAAAGTTGTCCGGCCCCGCGTCCGATCAGGCCTTGACCGGTTGGGCATCGGCCGTCATGCGGGCCTTGGGCGCAATAAAGGCTTTTAACTTTTGCTCCACCACCCGATGATTATCGCCGGATTGGATTGAAATAACCCCTTCCAGAATCATCTGCTTGACCAGGACCTCCTGCTTGCTGCGTGTTTTTAGCTTACCGGCGACCGGCAAAAACAGCAGGTTGGCCAGCATGGTTCCATAAAAAGTCGTCAGTAACGCCACCGCCATGGGCGCTCCAATCTGGCTGGGATCTTCCATCTGCATCAGCATTTGCACCAGACCGATAATGGTTCCCAGCATCCCTATCGCCGGTGCAAAACCGCCCATGGTGGAAAATATCTCGGACCCCAGTCGATGCCGCATTTCCAGATATTCAATTTCAATCGACATGACTTCTTCGATCGAAGAAGATTCCATACCGTCGATGGCCATCTGGATGCCCCGGGCCAGGAAAGGATCTTTAATGTCCTTAAGCTGGGACTCAAATGAAAGGATGCCTTCCTGCCGGGCCTTTTTGGCAAAACCCGACATCAACGGAATCAATTCGCTCGGAATCTGGGAACGGTGCAAAAACACGTTTTTGGCTACCTTGAACACGCCGAGCACTTCGGAAAGTGGATAGGCCAAAAGGGTTGCACCCATGGTTCCACCCAGGACGATCATGATGGATGGATAATTGATAAACCAGGTCCCATCACCACCCACCAAGATGGAAATGAAGACCAGACCAAATGAAACCAAAATACCGATTAAGGTAGTGATATCCACTGGTTGACTCCTGTGCTAATTTGACGGATAAACAAAAATATTATCATTATGTCAGTCCCGCATCCGGCGAAAACAGGCGGGGGCCCCTGCGGTTGAAAACCTGAAAGGATCCCGTCATCCCCGGATGGGGTGCGGAAAACCACATACCGGGAATCGGCAGAATCCTTATTATTTTCAATATTTTTAGCAAGTATTGTGCCACACGCCAGAATAGAAATCCTGAATTTATAAAATGGGCGGCAGGAAAGATAATTAACTGAAGTTTTTGAAAAAACCGCCTGTCTCAAGGCGCTTGCACGGGGGGATACTGGTTAAGGGTATGGCCTCCATTATGATTTGAATGCCAGGGTCGGGGATCAACCGGTTTTTAACGTCAAATTTCAGCAGAATTTGTCAACGGTTTGACGATAAATGATGAAAAATCCCGGTCAGGTGCGATTCGGAGAAAAAGCGGCAGTTAGATGAAGGTGGCCGATTCGGCGGTCGGTTTGCCGCCAGCCGAAAAATCACCGATCGCTTACCGCCTGGCAACAATCCGGCAAGTCTTCACATAAAATCCGCCGGCTGGCAATCTTCACGAACGGAATTTGAATATATCGCGCGCTGATAGTCGACAATTCTCTGGGAGACCTCCTCAAGGGGCTCTTTCACCATAATTTTATTATTATTGGTGAATGTGATCACCGTCTCAGGGATGGCCTGCAAGGATTGGATCATATCCACGTTGATCATCAGCGTTGCGTCATTTAGGCGGGTAACTTTTATCATTTTGACACCATTTCATCGGTTTAAGGTTATCTAATTCGATCTTATTTGAAGGTCGGGGGGTTTTGCTCATGATCCGGAGCATACCCCCCCCACTTTTAGAATGTCAGATCAAGTTAAGCAGTTTAGCGTTTCAGATTAATCAGTTCATTGAGAATCTCATCACTGGTGGTAATCACCCGGGAATTGGCCTGAAATGCCCGCTGGGTGGTAATCATTTTGACAAACTCCGCGGCCAGGTCCACGTTGGACATTTCAATCGCACTGGTGCTGATACTTCCCAGGCGGCCGCTTTGCGGTGTGCCGAAAAGGGCCGTGCCGGATTCCAGGGACTCGGAATATAAATTCTTGCCCATTTTGGTCAGCCCGTAGTAACTGGGGAAATCAGCCATCACCATCTGGAAAAGGGGCGTCAGCTGACCATTGGAATAGGATCCGGTCACGACTCCCTCCTCATTGACGTCCACCGTCCGCAGGGTGCCGGCGGGGTAACCGTTCTGCGTCTGATAGGTCGTGACGGAGGGGGAAGAATACTGGGTCAGGCTGCCGTTGCTGGCGCCGGTGGTATCATACACATCCCAGGCAATGTCTTGGGGATCGTTGGCCCCGTTGAGGAAACCGGATATCGTGATTAACTTGGCACCGCCCCCGCTTTGTAAATTCCCGTTGGTATCAAACGTCAGGGTGAAATTGGTCATCGTTGCCGCGCCAGCTACAGTGGCCGGAACGGAAGGGGTTACGTCCCACGTATTGGCACCGGTTTTAAGAAAAGTCAGGGTCAGAGGAATGGCATTGCCCAGCGTATCGTAAACCGTCGTGGTAGTGGCATAGGTGCCCGAATCAGCTGTGGCCGCATCCAGATTGACATCAACTGAAAGCGTATCGGTGGCAGACGGTGGAGACGAGCCCTGGTCGGAAGTATTGATATTGGTCACGGCACCCAGAATCAGGGTCCCGTCGGGGTTGGTGCCGGTGACTTCATAGCCCTGCACAAACAGGCCGCCCAGATTCACCAAATTTCCGTCTCGATCAAAATAAAATTCACCCGCACGAGTGTAAAAGTTTGCGCCGCCGCCATCCTGAAGCACGAAAAACCCGCTGCCGTTAATTGCCATATCAGTGGGATTGTTGGTATTTTCGATGGTCCCCTGAGTCCACATCGGTGTGGTTCCCTGAAACTGGACCCCGCGGCCGACATCACTGGATACGCTGCCGGCCAGCGAGCTGGCCAAAATATTGGCAAAAGACGAGCGGTTGGATTTAAAAGCCGTGGTGTTGACGTTGGCAATATTATCGCCAAGCACTGTCATTGAAGTTGAATTGACATTTAAGCCGACCATGCCGGCAAACAATGAACCAATCATGTTTATAGCCCTCCATTTATGATTTCATTCGAGTTGGTTTCAATCTCGGGAGTTGCGGTTTCGGGTGGCGCTTGAACTTCTGAAACGGCAATGACATCATCGATGGCAATCGTCTGAAGGCCGGTGATGAGGCTGGCGGTCTGATCTTTAAAGGACACACCGCTAACCACCGCACTGATCAGCGGTGTCACACTTAAGTCCTGGTTATTGGCATCGACCGCCTGTACCTCAAAGCGATAAATGCCCGGTGCCGCCAGGTTGCCGTTTCTATCGGTGCCGTCCCAGGCGGCCGATTGCCTACCGGCATCCAGCGGTCCGGTCTCGAAAGATGTTACAAATCCGCCGTTGGCATCATATACGCTAATGACCGCCAGTGCGGCGTTGTCTGCTAACTCAAAATGACATTCCGCCGACTGTCCGCTTTCGAGTTGGACGGTATTGCCACTGGCGGTGATTTCCTTGCCGATGTAGGATACGGCCTGGGAGTTGGTCACCGATGTTTGAAACAGCTCCATATTTTTTAAGTTATCATTGATATTGTTCAACTGCTCCAGGGAGCTGAATTGAGCCAATTGAGCAGTAAATTCGGTGCTTTCAGCCGGATTAAGCGGATCCTGGTGCTGCAGCTGAGTGACCAGTAAGTTTAGAAAATCATCCTTGCCTAATATTTCATTCGGAGCACTCGTTTGGGTTTCAGCACTCACCGTGCTTGAATCTATTGGGGTAATGGTCGTCATTTTAGATGGTCCTCATTTCATCTGATAAACGATTAAGTGTTATGCGAAATAATCAATGGCAGTCTGCGTCATTGGATCGCCACCCCGTCTTTGATTTTGACCGGGATCTCCAGAA
>Ga0316578_10000846_pt1 | contig 11479 bp, 15 predicted proteins | sample J0NA_2_FD_203076 | JGI IMG/M metagenome (GOLD analysis project Ga0316578, IMG submission 203076) | Rhizosphere microbial communities from salt marsh grasses in Alabama, United States - J0-2_160517rDrC | ecosystem: Host-associated > Plants > Roots > Rhizosphere | place: USA: Alabama | collected...
TCCATGCGCAGGCCGCCGGGTTGCTGCTGGGCGGACCCTACACGGCGCCGTTCTGGGTGCTGGTCGTCGGGATGGGTATCGCATTGCCGCTCGCGATCCAGCTGCTGATGAGCTCGCACCGCATCGCGCACACGATCGTCGCGCCGCTGCTGGTGATGGCCGGCGGCCTGGCGCTTCGCTTCGTGATCGTCTCGGCCGGACAGTACAGCCACTGGATCACGCCCTGAGGCGCGCAAAGAAACTGATACGGAGGAACTGACGTGTCCAAAGCTCCCGACCGGCCCGGCATCGTCACGCCGACCAAGGGTCGTCCGTACATGAATCCCTATCTCGCCGGCATCGGCCTGGGACTCGTCTTGCTCGCAGCGTTCGTGCTGATGGGACGGGGACTCGGCGCATCCGGCGCGTTCAGCTCGACCGCGAGCTGGGTCGTCGACTCGGCTGCACCGGCACACGCCGCGGCCAACGAGTACTACCAGGGCTACATCGGCGACGGCAGCACACATCCGCTCAAAGCCTGGCTCGTCTTCGAGGTGCTCGGCGTCGCTGCAGGCGCCCTGCTGTCGGGCCTGCTGGCGGGCCGCGTCGGGTTGACAATCGAGAAGGGACCGCGCGCCTCGACCGCACTGCGACTCGCCTGTGCGTTCGCGGGCGGAGGCATCATGGCCTTCGGCGCGCACCTGGCACGCGGCTGCACCAGCGGGCAGGCGCTCACCGGCGGCGCGCTGCTCAATGTCGGCAGCTGGGCATTCATGATCATGGTGTTCGTCGGAGGCTACGCAGCGGCGTGGTTCATGAGGTGGCAATGGCGATGAGCGCACCCTTCTACAAGTACGGCATGTTCGGCGACGAGATGTCGCTGGTGGTCGCGTTCGTGCTCGGCATCGGCTTCGGGTTCTTCCTGGAACGCGCAGGCTTCGGCAGCGCTCGCAAGCTCGCGGCGCAGTTCTACCTGTACGACATGTCGGTGTTCAAAGTGATGTTCACGGCCATCGTGACCGCTCTGCTGGGAGTCACCTATCTGGGCTGGATCGGCGTCCTGGACCTGAGCCAGGTCTATCTCGTGCCGACGTACCTCGGCCCGCAACTGCTCGGCGGACTCGTGCTCGGAATCGGTTTCGTGGTCGGCGGCTACTGCCCCGGTACGTCGGTGGCAGCGCTCGCGACCGGGCGCTTCGACGCTCTGGTGTACGCACTCGGGATATTCGCCGGGACGATCCTGTATGCCGAGGTCTATCCGGGGATCAAGGGCTTCGTCAACGCGGATGCGATGGGCCAGGTGACGCTGCCAGAGGTGCTGCAGCTGCCCTGGGGCGTGCTGGCATTCGCGGTCGTACTGATCGCGGTCGGCGGGTTTGCAGCCGCGACATGGGTCGAGGGCAGGACAGGGACCGGACGATGAGTTCAGCGCCATTGAACCGCAGGCTCGGCGCGCTCGCCATCGCTCTCGGCGCCGTCGCCGTCTTCGCGCAGCCGCAACGCGGGCCGTTCGTGAAACTCGACACGCAGCAGCTGGCGTTGATCGTCGAGCGGGAAGTGGACCACGTGACGCCGGCCGAACTCGCGGCCTGGATCGTCGAGGGCCGCAGCGACTACCGCCTGCTCGACCTGCGCGGTCCGGCGGAGTACGCCGAGTACCACATCCCGACCGCCGAGAACGTCACGCTGCCCGCTCTGGAGGACTACCCGCTGCTGCCCAGCGAGAAGATCGTGATCTACTCGCAGGGCGGCATACACGCCGCCCAGGCCTGGCTGCTGATGCAGGCGCGGGGATTCCGCGCCTCCTACACGGTCCTCGGCGGGCTGGACGGCTGGATCGACGAGGTGCTCTACCCTGCACTGCCGGCCGAGGCAGGCCGCGAAGAGCTTGCGCGCTTCGAGCAGGCTGCCGCGCTCGCGAAGTTCTTCGGCGGCCAGCCGCGCAGCGCGGCCGACGCGCCTGCGGCGGGCCCGGCCGAACTGCCGAAGCTCGCGGCCCCGGTCGCATCCGGTCCCGTCGTGCCTGCGGCACCACGCCGCAAGAGGAAGGAAGGCTGCTGAACCGCGCTGCGCTTGCGCTGACCGTTGCCACATTACCGCTGGCCGGACGCCGTCGCCGGCGGCAATATCCAAGGCATCCTTCTCTAGTGTCAGGAGCATTCCATGCGCACGCTGTCATTGCTGTTGCTGCTCGCGCCGACACTGTCGCTCGCGGGCGCTGAACAGGCCGTCCGCTGTGCCGAGATCGCGTTCAGCCTGTCCGCCGAGCGGCAGGACATCGAAGCGTTCAAGTCGGCCATCGATCCCGACGCAAGATTCGTCGGCGAGCAGGTGCAGCGCGGTCCGGAAGCGATCGCGGCAGCCTGGTCGCCGTTCTTTGCCGAGGGCGGACCCCGGATCGCCTGGCGTCCGCGTTTCGTCGAAGTCCTCGCCTCCGCGGACTATGCGCTGAGCCGGGGCCCGTTCCGGCTGGAGTCGCAGGACCAGGACGGAAGAGTCCACGTGCGATGGGGCACGTTCAATTCCGTCTGGCGGCGTGCGAGCGACGGCCGCTGGCGCGTCGTGTTCGACGCGGGCGGCCCGCCGACCGAGTCGCCGCCCGAGGAAGTCAGGGCACTGCTCGAGGCACCGTTGCCGGACTGCCCGGACCTCCGCCCGGGCATCCACACCGGCGACAACCCTGGCTAGGTCAAAGCCGGTCGGTATCGCGTATGAATCCGGCCAGGTCGTCCCGATACTTCCTCATCGAGGGCTCGTGCAGATACATCATGTGCCCGGCCTCGTAGTACTCGACACGGATCCGCTCCCGTGCCTGCGGTGTGATGTCGAGGTGGTCGAGATCGTGCTTCATCGCGAGATGCGGCGTCGCGAGGTCGTACCACCCCTGCTGCACCAGCACATGGAGCCCCGGATTCATCGTCATCGCCATGGCGAGATCCGGCACCGTGTTCGGCACCGGTGACATCCAGCCGTTGCCGCCCGGCGGCTTGTGCTTCCAGTCCCACTCAATGCCGAATGCCGACACCTTGTATTCCTCGTCCTTGCCGAACTCGAGCTCGGTGTGCAGGTAGTCGAGGAAAGCCGCGGTGAATGCTGGGGCGATGGCCGGGAAGAACGGGTCGTAGTCCATCGACTCGGCCAGCGGATTGACGGCCGGGCCGACGAAACGCGAGTCGATGCGACCGGTGATCAGGCGACGGTTGCGCTGCAGTTCCTGCAGGAACTGCGTGTGGCTCACGCGCAGGTCGGCCTTGTCCCAGTAGTCCGCGCTGGTGCCGGTGTAGGCCGCCAGTCGTGCCGCGACCTGCTGCTTTTCCGCCGGCGTGATCGTGTAGCCCTTGAGCAGCGCCGGCGCATACTCCTCGTAGGAGAATCGCTCGACTTCCTGCATGAAGGCCTCGAGCGACGCCGGCCGCGGTGAAACGGCATTGTGGTACCAGGCCGTGGCCGCCAGCGTTGGAAGGTAGAGCACGTGCGGCAGGTCGATCTCGGCGCCATCCACTCCCGAGCCCGCGCTCAGGAACGGGGAAACGAGCACGACGCCATTGAGGTTCATGCCGTACTGCGACTGCAGCAGGTAGGCCAGCCCCGCCGAGCGCATGCCACCGTAGCTCTCGCCGAGCAGGTACTTCGGCGAGGCCCAGCGATCGTTCTGCGAGACGTAGCGCTCGATGAACTGCGCGACCGACTTCAGGTCCTGGTCCACGCCCCAGAAATCACTGGTCTTGGCCTCGCCCAGCGGCTTGCTGAAGCCCGTTCCGACCGGGTCGATCATGACGATGTCGGTGACGTCGAGCACGCTGTAGGCGTTGCTGATCCGCTCCGAGGGCGGCGGCGGCGCGTAGCCATTGTCGTTCACGACGGCGCGGCGCGGCCCGAGTATGCCCATGTGCAGCCAGATCGACGAAGAACCCGGGCCGCCGTTGTAAGCGAACATCACGGGCCGGCGTGACAGATCCTTGACACCATCCACCGTGTAGGCCGTGTACTCGAACCGGGCGATCGGCTTGTCCTTGTCGTCCTCGAGGATCAGCCATCCCGCCGTGGCGGTGTAGCGGATCTTGCTGCCAGCGATCTCCACCTGGTGCCGGGTCCGGGACTGTTCCGCCTTCGCCTCCTCGGCCGCGGCCTGGGCCGCGTCGCCGGCTCCCGGCTCGGCCTGGCCATATGCGCAGACAGTTGCTGCGGCGAGCAACGGGAAAGCAACGAGGCGGGTCCATAGCGCGCGGGCCATCAGCGGATCTCCTGTCGGCAGACCGCCCAGCAAACCCGAAAATGCGGAGCAACTCAAGCGGATATCCACACCATCCGTTGACCGCAGATGCCCGCCTGCCTGGCTTTCGGAAAATACCTAAATGCGAATCGTTTGCATTCGTTTCCTGTTCCGGATAGTCTTTCCGCCGAGGTCGCCATGTACGTCTGTCTGTGCCACGGAATCTCGGAAACGCGCCTGCGACAGGCGATCCGCGAAGGGGCATGCTCCTTCGAGGACCTGCAGTCCTGCACCGGAGTCGCGACCTGTTGCGGCTCCTGCGAGCCCTGCGCCCGGCAGCTGCTCGACGAGAAGCTTGATTCCGCCGACCTCTCGACGCACTCTGCCTGATTTGCGGGGCCCCGCCCCGTCGACCCAGAACCCTCGAACAGGAGAGTCTCGCTATGAAGGGCGACGCCGACGTCATCAAGCATCTGAACAAGATCCTCAAGAACGAACTGACGGCGATCAACCAGTACTTCCTGCACGCACGGATGCTGAAAGACTGGGGACTGGAGAAGCTCGGCGAGTACGAGAAGCACGAGTCGGTCGATGAGATGAAGCATGCCGACGCGCTGATCGAGCGCATCCTGTTTCTCGAGGGACTGCCGAACCTGCAGGACCTCGGCAAGCTGATGATCGGCGAGAACGTCAAGGAAATACTCGAGTGCGACCTGAAGCTCGAGCAGATCGCCCATCCTGACCTGCAGGCGGCGATTGCGCACTGCGAGAACGTCAAGGACTACGTCAGCCGCGAACTGCTCGAGGACATCCTCGGCTCCGAGGAGGAGCACATCGACTTCCTCGAGACGCAGCTCGACCTGATCGAGCGCGTCGGCCTGGAGAACTACAGCCAGTCGCAGATGAAGCCGGGCGAGGGCTGAAGCCGCTCGGCCCCCGGGGTCGTCAGCTGGCGGGCTCGGCCGCAGCGGGCTGCTCTGAAGGGGCGCGGGCGCCGGGCTCCGCCGCCCGGTCCTGCTCGATCAGCGCCGGCAGCCAGGGCTCCGCGGCCGGGTCGTCCGGCCCCGCGGGAACGACTTCTTCGCCCCGCTCCGGCGATCCCTCCTCGTCGCCGGGGACCGCGAACACCTGCATCGGCTCGCGTGGCTCCGCAACCTGCTGCGGAGGCTCGATCGCCATGAATCTCTGCATCGCCGTCAGGAAGAGATCGAAGCCGAGGAAGAGCGTGCCCGAAACCAGCAACGCGATGCCCAGCGCCGCCGCGTGCTGCAGCGTGCGGCGTGGCTGCGGCTCGACGTCCCGCTCGACCTGCCGGCGCACGACGTCCATGACCGCTCGCTCGCGCGCGGCGCGGTCATCCGGTTGCTCGTTCATCGCTGGAGGCGTCGGGATCAGCGAAGGAACCGGCGGATCTGGTTCACCGAAACACCGAGCGCAAGTCCGCGCTGCAGCAACCTGAGCGAGCGACCAGGACCGATCGCGACCAGCAGTATCACGCCGCCCGCGGCCAGGATCGGCGTCAGCCCGCGCAGCGTCTCGACCACGCGATCGACCCGACCCACGCGATCCTCGATGTGACCGTACTCCTGGCCGACGTCGTCGCGCTGCAGCGCACAGTCCGCCTGCAGTGCCGTGCGCTTGGCCGTCAGGGCCCTCAGTCGGGATCTCATTGTTCGCCCCGGACCGCCATGACGTCCCGCCTCAGTTCCGAACGCGTCGCGTCGAGCAGGCGTGGCTTCTCCTGCAGGCGCCTGTGCACGGCCAGTCCGGCGAAGGCTGCGCTCAACAGGAACACCGCCGTCACGCCGAGCGCAGCAGCAATGCGGTGGGTGTCCCAGAAATAGATGATCAGCGTCACGCCGGCCAGCAAAGCGCCCAGTATGCCCGCCAGCGTGGCAATCAGCGCCCAGACGACGATCTGGAGACCACGCTCCAGGTCCTCGCTCAACTCCGTCGTGAGCAGCTCGACCCGCGTCTGGGCAGCCTCGAGTACCGTGCCGCCCAGCTGGACCACGGACCGAAGCAGGTTGGTCGCCGGCCCCTGAGAGCGTTCACCGTCAGTCATGCGCGTTTCAGCGCCTGGCGAGCAGCACGCCGATCACGAGCCCGACGCCGGCAGCGACGCCCATCGCCTGCCAGGGGTTGCGTCGCGCGTAGTCCTCGGTCGCATTCAGGGTGTCCTCGCCGTACTGCATCGTCGCCCGCTCGGCATCGAGCATGCGTGCCTTCGCAGCCTCGAGCGACTCGCGGATCCGGGCGCGGGCCTCGGTCATCTTCTCGCCACCCTGGTCTGCAGAGGCCTTGATCAGGGCCTCCGCATCACGCACCACAGCAGCCATGTCGGCCTTCAGTCTGGCCGTCGTCACGTGGTCATTCATCTATGTCTCCTGCACTCACTGGCCCGACCATCGGGCCGTTCTCGGTATATCCATGCTATGCCTAGGGGCTGCCCGGGACAATCTGTATTCGGCACCAGGCCACGGAGGGGTGGTTCACGATCGCTCTACGGTCTGCGAACATCCGCTCGGCCAGACTCGCGTTACCAACTCAGGGAACCGAACATGAGAATCACAACCCTGCTGTGCTGCCTGATCCTGCTCGCGGTTAGCCTGCCTGCCGCAGCGCACGACATCGTCCGGCGCAGCAACCCCAGTCTGCCGATCGCGAGCAGCGTGAGCGTGCCGGCCGGTACCGAGCTCGTCTTCCTCAGCGGCATGCTTGCGGACGCCGCGGACCCCGAGGCCCCGCCCGGCAGCTCGGAGCGTTTCGGGGGCACCGCCGCGCAGGCCCGCAGCGTCCTCGAGAAGATCGCCGGGGAGCTCGCAAAACTGGGCCTCGGCATGGAGGACGTGGTCAAGATGAACGTCTACGTGGTCGGTGACCCGGACAAGGGCGGCCGAATGGACTTCGCCGGCCTGATGCAGGCGTACATGCAGTTTTACGGCCGCGATGGCGCGAGCGCGATCCCGGCACGCACCACCGTGCAGGTTGCGGGCCTGCCGCTGCCGGGAGCGCTGGTCGAAATCGAGGTCGTCGCGGCCCGGCACCCGGACCACGACGACCCCGGCAACCGCTAGGGCAAATCGCCGGGCGGGAGATTTTTCTCCCACCAACCCGGGAAATCGGGATTCACCTCGGTCGGATCCATGTTGCCGAGCAGCTTCCCGACCGCATCCATCATGTCCTCTGCGAGGTCCCAGCCCGCGGAGTTGGTCTCCTCGTAGTGGCCCGCCGACTCGCCGAGTGCCTGACCGTAGCGGCAGCTTCCGGCAATGACCTGCGCGACGTCCGGCGGATAGGCTGCGAGCTCACCCGGGTCCTCGGTGATCCGCTTGCAGGTCGCGCCGGCCACTGCGTCTGGATAGTCCAACAGCCCCAGGCCGTGCAGGAACGCGCAGGTGCCCGGCTGCACGAACGCGTCGGCGATGCAGTAGACGCGGTAGTTCGATATGGGCACGAAGTAGCCGAGCTGGTCACTGCCGAGGCCGACCGTCCACTTGTAGCGGTCGGCCATCCTGTTGAGCGTGTAGCCCGGGATCTTGAAGTCATCGCCAAAGGCGTGCCGACCGATCGGCTCGTCGTACCACCGTTCAGGCGACAGCCTGAACTCGGCAGGCAGGCCGATCGTCAGTTCGCCTGGAATCTCGCCCGGCAGGAACATCATGCCGACGGGGCCGATACGAACATATTCGACGGCCGACTTCAGGTGATCACCGAGACGGAAGTCGGTGCCGATCAGCGGGTCGGTTGCGCTCTGGTAGCCGTCGCCGGTGCAGCTCGCATCGGTCTTCGGTCCCTGCAGCGGGCAGTTGTAGAGCAGCGGCACCTCGTGCCCGAGGTTCGCGCGTTTCGTCGCGGGATCGACGACCAGCAGCACCCGGAAGCCGAAGTTGCTCAGGTAGGTGTAGAACGGCTGCACCGAGTAGCTGACGCGGGGCGCTTCGATCTTCTCCGCCTGCTCGAGCAGCCGCATCGTTGCAGCGGCAAGCTGCTCGCCGATGATCGAGGTACGGCGGAAATTCTTCTCCTTGTAGTTGCCGTCGCCGGCAGGCCCGGTCGCACCAGCCGGTGCCTTCATCTGGTTGCCCAGCGGATGCGCGGCATCGACTTCCCACACCTCGGCGCCGCCCGGTCCGATCAGCACGCCGAGCGCACCGTTCAGGTACAGCACCTCGCCGCCGTAGTGAGCCTCGAGGTCCTCGCGCAGCACGCCGGCAAAGTCCGCGGTGAAGTAGCGGCCCTCGGCCGTGCACGAAGCGAGTGGCCTGCCGAGTTCGACGCAATCCTCGGCGATCGCGTCGATCGGCGGCTCCCAGCCGAGCGTGCCCTCGGGATGGTTGTTCCACTGCACCATCGTGGCGATCACATCGCCATGCGTGTCCACCGCCTGCATGACGTTCAACCGCGGGTCGAAGATCTGCGGATCCGTTCCGTCGTTCATCCCGAACCAGTGCTCGCCAGCGGCGACGGAGAGTCTTGCCGGCCTGCGGCTGCTCACGGCGGCCGCGACGGCCGCGGCCGCCTGGTCCGTCATGTGCTCGTACCAGTCGTGGTTCACGTCGAACGCCGTATCCGGACCGTGATGATTGTGGGTCGCGGAGACGATGACCTTGAGTTTCTTCGCCAGGCCCGGCGGCAGCAGCGCAGCGGCCTTCGACCTGATGCTCTCGCCATCGACGCGGAACACCATGTACAGGTCCGTCGCGACGATCACCACGATGTCCTCGCTGCGCGGGTCGTCGATCGCCAGCGCCGTCGCGCGAATGTCGTCGTGTACCCACAGTGATTCGGGCTCGCCGTTGCCTACCGCGATGCGGCCATCGTCCCATGCGGGCACCAGGATCCCCGGATCGTAGGCATTGTCGCGGGCCGGAAATCCCTCTGCGAGATAGTCGTATCCCCCGTTCACGAGCGGCAGAACGGTACGGGAGGCTGCACCGACCTGCAGCGTCCCCTGCCCGGGCGGGCTCGCCTGCGGCCCCGGCCTGGCTTCGGCGGCTGGCGCTATACCCAGCGCCAGTACCGCAACGGCCGAGGCGACAAATGAAACACGGCTGCCTGACAGTGCATTCATGGCTGTTCTCCCCTTGCTGTGAGGTCCGGCATCGATGGCCGGGCCTGTGTTTTTCCAGAAACTAGCACAGACCGGGCAGACCCGCAGCCACCCGGCCCGGCCTCGGCAGGGCCCGAAGCAGATGCGGGGATACGGCTCCGACCGAGGCACGTCCTGGTCGCACCCGCCTGTTTCAGGCGTAATCTAGCATCACGATACGGGGTCCCAACCTTGACCGAGACCCGCGGACTGATTGAGCAGAAGCTGAGCGATTGGCGGCAGGCGGGCCTGCTCGACGAAGCCACGGCGCTGCGCATCCTGTCCCATGAGCAGACACTGTCGCCGGCCGGACCTCAGCCGGGGCGCGGCGCGGCGATCGCTTTCGGACTCGGTGCACTGGCGCTTTCCGCCGGCATCCTGCTCTATGTCGCTGCGCACTGGGACCTGCTCGGGCCCGCAGGGCGATCTGCAGTGCTGGTGGCCTCGATCGTGCTGCTGCACGGAGGCGCAGCGCTCGCCTCGGCACGGCTGCCCGCCCTTGCGACCTCACTGCATGCGGCCGGCACCGCTGTGTACGGCGCCGCGATCTTCCTGGCCGGACAGACGTTTCATCTCGCGGAATCCTGGCCTCAGGGTCTACTGCTTTGGGCTCTAGGCGCGGCGGTCGGGCTCGTGCTGCTCAGGGACTGGCCGCACACGTTGTGGCTTGCGGTGCTGGTACCGGCATGGCTGAGCGCGCTGTGGGCCGCGAACGCGGGTGCCGTGGAGTCCGTCGTCACGAGCTTCGGACTGCTGCTGCTCGCGATCGCCTACCTGGGCGCAGTCCGGCATGACCCCGATGCGGCCTGGCGGCGCACGCTATCCCGACTCGGCGCGATCTGCTTGCTGCCGCTGGCAGCGCTGCATGCGAACGCGGCGCTCTACCGCGGACCGTCCCGCAAAGCCTGGCTCGCGGCTCGGCCGGAGGACTTCCCTGGCAAGATCGCGCTGGCCTGGGCCGTGGCCCTGGGGCTTCCGCTGCTCGTCGCCTGGCTGCTCAGGCGACGCGAGAGCTGGCCGGTCGCGATTGCCGCACTGCTGGCGGCCGCCGTGATCCCGCTCGATGCCTCGCAACCGCTGCAGGAACTCGCCGCCTACCTGATCTGTGGGGCCGGTTCCGCCGGAATCGTCGCCTGGGGTCTGCGGGACGGCGACCGGCTGCGAGTCAACGTAGGCGTGCTCTGCTTCGCATGCACGCTGATCTTCTTCTACTTCGCAAGCCTCTACGACAGGCTGGGCCGGGCACTCGGCCTGGTCGGCGTGGGACTTCTGCTGATCGGCGGCGGCTGGTGGCTCGAGCGCATGCGTCGGCGCCTGCTCTCGCGCATCGAGGCGACCGACCGATGAGCATTTCCCGGAACGGCCCGTCGGGAGCCTGGCGCAGGGCGCTGCTGCTGATGCTGGCGCAGATCCTGCTGCTGGGCGTGGTCGCCGGGAAGCTGATCTACGACCGCAGCGTGTGGCCGCGCGGCTGGGTCCAGGCCCTCGCGCTGGACCCGGACCTGCCGATACGCGGCCGCTACCTGCGGCTCGATGCAGCGATCCCGTTGATGTCGCCGCCAGCCGCGCCAGACGGCGAGGCGCCCGGGCATAGCGCGCACCCGGTCCGGCTCGAAGTGGAGCCCGACACCGGACGCGTCAGGGGCGTGCCGGCAGAGGATCACTCGAGCCAGGCACTGGTCCGTTCGGTGCAGACCCCGCAAGGAGAGATCGTCTGGGTGCTCACGGAACCACTCGTCTACTTCCTGCCGGACAACGCGCCCGATCCGTCGCGGCTCGCTCCCGGGGAAACCCTCTGGTCCGAAGTCACGGTGACGCCGCAGGGTCGCCTTCGCCCGATCCGGCTCGGCCTGCGCAGGGACAGTTCGATCGAGCCGCTGGACCTGGACTGAAACTGGAAGCACGGCCGGCCGGCACGGCCTCGCTCAGGGATCGCTCCCGAGTTGCTGCAGGCGCTCTCGGGCGCGCGGGTCGCCCTGGGCCGCGGCGAGCTCGTACCACCGACGGGCCTCGACCAGGTCCGGCTCTACGCCGTCCCCGTACTCGTACATCACACCGAGGCCGTACTGCCCCGGCGCATGGCCCTGGTCGGCGGCCTTGCGATACCACTCCAGCGCCAGCCGGTAATCCTTGTCGATGCCGGTCCCGCTGGCATACGCGACCGCGAGGTTGGTCTGCGCGACCGGGTCTCCGAA
>Ga0316578_10000847_pt1 | contig 11474 bp, 8 predicted proteins | sample J0NA_2_FD_203076 | JGI IMG/M metagenome (GOLD analysis project Ga0316578, IMG submission 203076) | Rhizosphere microbial communities from salt marsh grasses in Alabama, United States - J0-2_160517rDrC | ecosystem: Host-associated > Plants > Roots > Rhizosphere | place: USA: Alabama | collected...
GGCGTGGTGTCGGTCCCGCCCGCAACCGCCAGCCAGCGGAACGCCCAGACCCCCGCCGGTGCGGCGCTCGGGTCCTCCTCGGTGGCCAGCGCCACCAGGTCCGCGTCGGTGATGGCGACCTTGCGGTCGGCCAGCTCCTTGAAGCGTACGAAGGCCTTGTCCATGGCCTCCTGGCTGAGGTCGATCCCCTGCTGATGCAGGGCGTCCACGAAGGCGTGCCGGCCGGAGTGCTTGCCCAACACGATCGTGGACCCGGTCAGGCCGATGTCCTCGGGGTTCATGATCTCGTACGTGGTCCGCTCCATCAGCACACCGTGCTGGTGGATGCCGCTCTCGTGGCTGAAGGCGTTGGCCCCGACCACCGCCTTGTTGTTCTGCACGCCGTACCCGGACAGCATGGAGACCAGGCGTGAGGTACGGGTGATCTCGCGGGTGTCGATCCCGGTGTTCAGACCCAGCGTGGGATGGTGCGTCCGCAGCGCCATCACGACCTCCTCGAGCGCAGCGTTGCCTGCCCGCTCCCCCAGACCGTTGACGCACACCTCGACCTGCCGGGCCCCGGCCCGGATCGCAGCCAGCGAGTTCGCGGTCGCCAGCCCCAGGTCGTTGTGGCAGTGCACGGACCACACCACGTCGCCCGCACCCGGGACCCGCTCGTGCAGCTCGGTGAGGATGCGCTCGAACTCCTGGGGCAGGATGAAGCCCACGGTGTCCGGCACGTTGATCGTGGTCGCGCCGTTCTCGATGGCCGCGGCGAAGACGTCGACCAGGAACGGCAGCTCGGTGCGGGTGGCGTCCTCCGCGGAGAACTCCACGTCGGAGGTGTAGGAGGAGGCCTGCGCCACCGCCCGGACGGTCTCGGCGAGCACGTCCTCCGGTGTCATGCGCAGCTTCTTCTCGCGGTGGATCGGCGAAGTGGAGATGAACGTGTGGATGCGCGGGCGGGCTGCGGCCGAGATCGCGTTCCACGCGGTCTCCACGTCCTGCTCGCGGGTCCGGCACAGGGCCGCGACCGTGGACGTGGTCACGGACTCGGCGATCGCCTGCACGCCCTCGAAGTCGCCGGCGCTAGCGGCAGGGAAGCCGGCCTCGATCACGTCGACGCCCAGCCGGCCCAGCTGCTCGGCGATCTCGACCTTCTCCCGTACGGAGTAGGCGATGCCCGGGGACTGCTCCCCGTCCCGCAGCGTGGTGTCGAAGACGATGATCCTGTTGGGATCAGAGATGTGTGCACTCTCAGGTGCGTCGGAACTCATGGAACTGCTCCTCGTTCTGTGTCAATGAGTCGGTTGGCGGGACGCCAGCATCGGACTCCGCAGCGAGGTGCCGGCTGTCAGGCCTCGCTGCGGCCGCTAAGGAGCAGTACCGACCACATGATGTTCCACGGTACACGACGCACGTCAGGCGCTGCCGCGGCCTCAGGCGAGCAGCACCCGGTCGTCGACCACCAGGACGGGTACGGCCGGCAGCGGCGTCGTCGCGGGAGCCCTCAGCACCGACCCGTCGAGGGCGAACACCGACCCGTGGCACGGACACGGCAGCTCGGCGTCGGAGACACTGACCGTGCAGCCCTGGTGGGTGCACACTGCGGACAGCCCGCTCACCGTGCTGCCCTCGCGCACCAGGACCACGGGTCCGCTGGCGCTGGAGACGACCAGCGCCGAGCCGTCCGGGATGTCACTGAGCAGGGCCAGCTCCGTCTCGCCGCCGTCGGACCCACCGGAGCCGTCGGAGCCGCTGTCCGAGGAGCCGCAGGCTGCCAGCGTCAGGCCGCCCGCCGCGACCGCGGCCCCGATCAGCACGGTCCGCCGGTCGGCGGCCACACCCCCCGAGCCCGCTGTGTCCAGATGGTGTTCCTGCCGCGCCGGGGAGTCCGTCATGCGGGCATTCTGGCACGAAAGCTACTCGGTGGGCATGCTCACCGCGTGCACCGAGTGCGCGCCGACGACGTCCACGATGCGCGCGGTCACGCCGGCCGGGATCGGCCCGTCGGCGGCCAGCACCATCAACGCGGCCTCCCCGAACGAGGTGCGGCAGACCTGCATGCTCGCGATGTTGACGCCGGCCTCCCCGAGCGCCGTGCCGACCATGCCCACCACACCGGGCCGGTCCTCGTAGGTCAGGAAGGCCATGTGCTCGGCCAGCGCGGTCTCGAGGTCGTACCCGTTGACCTCGGTCAGCTTCTCCAGCGGCTGGTGCCCTGCCCGGGTTCCCGACACCGACACGGCGGTGCCGTCCGCCAGTGTCCCGCGCAGCTGGATCGCGCTGCGGAAGTCGGTGTCCAGCTCGTTCACCAGTGCCACGTCCAGTCCTCGAGCCGACGCCATCAGCGGGGCGTTGACGTAGGAGACCGGCTCCTCCACCACGCCGGAGAACACGCCCTTCAGCGCTGCCAGCTTGAGCACCGAGGCGTCGACGTCCGCGAGCTCCCCCTGCAGCGCCACCGTCACCGACGCCGCCAGGCCGCCCGCCAGAGCGGTGAACACCCGGCCCAGCCTCTCTGCCAGCGGCAGGTAGGGCCGTACCTCCTCCGGCACCGGCCCCCCGGACTGCACGTTCACCGCGTCCGGTACGAACTCCCCCTGCAGCGCCAGCCGCACCGAGCGGGCCACCGCCGTACCGGCCTTGTCCTGGGCCTCCCGGGTGGAGGCGCCCAGGTGGGGGGTCACCACCACCTGGGGCAGCTGGAACAGCGGGGACTCGGTGCAGGGCTCGGTCACGAAGACGTCGATGCCGGCTCCCGCGACGCGGCCCTGCGCGATTGCGTCGGCCAGGGCCTGCTCGTCCACGATGCCGCCGCGTGCCGCGTTGACGATGATGACCGAGGGCTTGACCTTGGTGAGGGCCTCCGCCCCGATCAGTCCCAGGGTCTCCTCGGTCTTGGGCAGGTGCACAGAGATGAAGTCCGACTCGGAGAGCACGTCGTCGAGCGACATCATCCGCACCCCGATCTGGGCCGCCCGCGAGGGCTGCACGTACGGGTCGTAGGCGACGATGCGCGCCCCGAAGGCACTCATGCGCTGCGCGAACAGCAGCCCGATGCGACCGAGACCCACCACTCCGACCGTCTTGTCCGCGATCTCGGTTCCCGTGAACTGGGAGCGCTTCCACTCGCCGCTGGTCAGCGACGCGTGTGCGCGCGGGATGTTGCGGGCAGTCGCGATCAGCAGGCCCACGGCGTGCTCGGCGGCCGAGGTGATGTTGGATACCGGCGCGTTGACGACCATGACTCCGCGCCGGGTGGCCTCCGCAAGGTCCACGTTGTCCAGGCCGATGCCCGCCCGCGCGACCACCTTCAGGCGGGCGCCCGCCTCGAGCGCCTCGACGTCGATCGTGGTTGCGCTGCGCACCAGGACCGCGTCGGCGTCAGCAATCGCGGGGAGGAGCGCCGTCCGGTCGGCCCCGTCCACGTGACGGACCTCGAAGTCCTGCCCCAACACCTCCAAGGCACTCGGTGCAAGTTGCTCGGCGACGAGGACGACGGGCTTGGACACGTACCAGCTCCCGTGGGTCGGGGTCGGACAGGGCACTCCATGGTAAAGCGGGGCACGGGGATAGGGTGGCCCGCGACCAGCATCAAGGAGGCCGCAGTGAGTACGGGAAGCATGACTCCCCAGGACGTCCTCTGGCTGAACATGGACCGCCCGACCAACCTGATGGTGGTGGACTCCCTCGTCACGTTCACCACCGCCGCGGACTGGGAGAAGGTCACCGGCACGCTGCAGGAGCGGCTGGTGGGACGCTTCCCGGTCTTCTCCCGGGTGCCGGCGATGCCCTCGACGCCGACCGGGACGCCGCACTGGGTGGACTTCCCCGGATTCGACATCGAGGCCCACATCGTTCGCCACACCCTCCCGGAGCCCGGCGGCCGGGCGGAGCTGCAGGCCTACGTCTCCGGTCAGCGCAGCGTGCCGCTGGACCGCGACAAGCCCCTGTGGGTGGTGCACTACATCGACAACTTCGAGGGTCGCTCGGCGATCTTCACCCGGCTGCATCACGCGATCGCCGACGGCATCCGGCTCACCATGGTCGTGCTCTCGCTGTGCGACAACGCCGAGGGGGGGCAGCTCGGCGCACCGACCGAGGTGGGGAAGCCGAAGGGCAACGGGGGCGGGAAGGGCCTGCCCGGCAAGGCAATGGGGGCGGTGGGAGCCGTGGGAGCCGCCGTGGGCGCGGCCAAGGACAAGGCTCTGGGACTCGCCACCTCCCCGAAGGAGACGGTGGTGGAGACAGTCGCCGGGGCCGGCCAGCGAGCGCGGGCGGTGGGGGACCTGGCCGGAAGCATGGCCGGAAGCGTGGCCGAGGGTGTGCTGAGCAGCACGATGTCCTCCGAGCTGCTCGATGCCGACCGCTTCGAGGACTACAGCCTCACCGTCGAGCGCAATGCAAAGATCCTGCCCAAGCTGCTGCTCGCCGACTCCGATCCCGGGCCCTGGACCGGCGAGCTGGGCGTGGACAAGGTGCTCACCTGGTCCGACGCGCTGCCGCTGGAGGAGATCAAGAGCATCGGCCGCTCCACCGGTACGACCGTCAACGACGTCGTGATCAGCGTGCTGTCCTCCGCGCTGCGCCGCTATGCCGCGGAGCGGGACCAGGTGGTCGGCAAGGTTGCCTGGTTCGTCCCCGTCAACGTCCGGCCCCTGGACCAGAACCTGCCCCCCGACCTGGGCAACTCCTTCGCGCTGATCGTGCTGCAGATGCCGCTGGACATCGAGGATCCGGTCGTCACGCTCGCCGAGATGAAGGCCCGCATGGACGACATCAAGAACTCCCTCGAGGGGCAGCTGACGTTCGGAATACAGAGCGCCATCGCGCGGGCCCCGGAACGGATCTACACCTTCGGCGTGGAGTTCTTCGCCAACCGCGGGGTCGGGGTGCTCTCCAACGTGCCCGGCCCGCAGGAGCCGGTCTTCCTGGCTGGCCACAAGGCCGACATGATCGTGGGCTTCGCCCCCTGCAACGGCGAGCAGCCCATGACGGTGACGATCTTCAGCTACAACGGCTCGGTACGGGTCGGCTTCGCCGGCGACGAGGGGCTGATGCCCGACATCGACGAGCTCCCGCGGCTGTACCGCGAGAGCCTGGACGCACTGCGCCGCGAGGTTCTCGACATCGAGGAGGCGTCCATCCAGCTGCCCGCCAGCGTCCTCTGAGGCCCACGCGGCTCGGGAGACGTAGGGTTACTGAGTGCGGAGGAGACGGTGACGACGCGGACGGAGATCGCTCCCCAGGACGCCATCTGGCTCGACCTGGAGCGTCCGACCGCGCTCATGGTGACCGATGCCCTGCTGTGGTTCGACGATGCGGTCGACTTCGACGCTGTCCAGCAGGTCGTCGCGAGCAAGTTCGCCAACCGCTTCCCGGGGCTGCGTCGCAGGGCGGTTTCCGAGTACGGCGACCACGGCCCGTACTACTGGGAGGATGACCCCGGCTTCGACCTCGCCAACCACGTCGTCCGTACCGAGCTGCCGGCCGACAGCGGGGAGCGGGGCCTGCAGGACTACCTCTCCCGTACCCGGTCGCAGCCGCTCCCGACGGACCGCCCGCTGTGGCAGGTGCACTTCATCGAGCGACCCCCCCAGGGCGGGGCGGTGCTGTTCCGGGTACACCACTCGATCGCCGACGGCATCCGGGTCTCGCAGATCGTCATGAGCCTGTGTGACGACGCCCGCGGGCGACCGCTCATACCGGCACCGAGCCCGGAGGCCTCCAATCTCGTCACCGGGATGCGCCGCAGCTTCACCTCCAGCCTGCAGCGGGGCGTCGGCGAGATACCTGCTTTCGCGGCGGGAGTGGCCGAGCAGGTCTCGGCGGGCGCGGAGTCGCTCGCGGGCCGGCTGACCGATGCCGCGACCCGGCCCGGCGACACGGTGGAGGCAGCCCTGGGCCACGCGCGGACCTCGGCGCTCGGGGCTGCTGCCGCCGTACGGGAGGCCTGGACCGACGCGGCAGACCTGCGCCTGCTCTCCCCCTCACGTGTCACCGACTACTTCGCGGCGGTACGGGACAACGCCGAGACACTGCGGGGCCTGCTGTTCTCCACCGAGGACGTCGTTCTCACCGGGCCGGTCGGGATCGACAAGCAGGTGGCGTGGTCGCAGCCGGTAGCGATGCGGGAGATCCGGAAGGTCGCCGTCCGTACCGGTACCACCGTGCCGGACGTGGTGATAGCGAGCCTCGCCGGAGCGGTACGGCGCTACACCACCGAGCGCGGACGGTCACTGGGTACGGCGCGGTGGCTGATGCCCGTCCCGGTCCGCCCGTTCGGCGAGGCGCTGCCCCACGAGCTGGGCAGCCTGTTCGCGCTGATCCCGTTCGACATGCCCGTCGACCTCGACGAGCCCATCCCCCGGCTGGCCGAGATCCACGGACGGCTCGCCGACCACCGCTCCGGCCCCGCCACGATGCTCGCCTTCGGGCTGGCCTACCTGGTTCCGTACGTCCGGGGGGGCGCGGCCCGCAGGGTGATGGAGCGGGGTGCGGAACGGTCCGTCGGTCTGCTGTCCAACCTCCCGGGACCGCGGCGCGCCGCCTACCTCGCCGGGACCCGGGTCGTGGGCGTCATGGGCTTCGCCCCGACTGCCGGGGACCAGCCGCTGTCTGTGAGCATCGTCAGCTACGACGGGGGCCTGCGGGTGGGATTCGCCGTCGACGCCTCCACAGTGGACGACCCGCGAGCACTCGCGGCGTACACGACCGAGGAGTTCGCCCGGCTGGCGGAGGACGTATCCGTGCTGGACGGGACAGGACCCACGCCGTGACCACCAGCGGCCCGATGTCCTCCCAGGACCTGCTGTGGCTGCACATGGACCGCCCCACCAACCTCATGATCGTGGACTCGGTCCTGTGGTTCGATGCGCCCGTGGACTGGGAGCTGGTTCGGAGCACGGTGAGCGAGCGGCTCGTGGAGCGCTTCCCGGTGTTCCGTCGCGTGCCGGTCACCGACACCGGACGGTTCGAGGCGCCCCACTGGGTCGACCACCCGGGATTCGACCTCGACGAGCACCTGATCCACGTGACGCTTCCCGAGCCGGGCGACAAGGCAGCACTCGAGGCCTACGCCAGCGCACGGCGCTGCGAGCCGCTCCCGACCGACCGACCCCCCTGGCAGTACCACCTCATCGACGGCTACGGCGAGGGCTCGGCGATGGTGCTGCGCACCCACCACGCCATCGCCGACGGGATCCGCCTGATGCAGGTCGCCCTCGGACTCATGGACGACGCCTCCGGCGGTGCACTCATGCCCCCGCCGGCAGTAGGACGGAAGAGTGGCGTGGCCGCGGCGAGCCAGGCACAGGCCCTGTCCAGCGAGGTGGGGCACCTTGCGCGGGGGGCCGTCGCCGGCCTCGGGCATGTCGCGGGCGAAGCCGTGGGCGGCACGGCGCGCGCCGTCCGTCACCCGGTGGACACGCTGCGCCAGGGGCCCCGTCGCGCGGCGGACGTGGCCGAGCTCCTCTCAGCCGACCGGGCGACGCTGCCCGACCTGCTCATCGGCGGCACGCCGAAGACCGTGTGGACCGGCCAGCCCGGCATCCCGAAGACGCTGTCCTGGTCGGACCCGCTGCCCCTGGAGCAGGTCAAGGAGGTCGGGCGGGTCACGGGTACCACGGTCAACGACGTGCTGGTCACCCTCCTTGCCGAGGGACTGCACCGCTGGCTGGCTGACCATGGCGCCGACCCGGGCCGCATCACGGTGATGGTGCCCGTCAACCTGCGGCCCCTCGACGAGGCACTGCCGCCCGATCTGGGCAACTACTTCGCGCTTATCTACCTGCACCTGCCTGTGGCGCACGCGACCCCCCACGAGCGCCTCATGGAGGTGCGAACGCGGCTTCGACAGCTCAAGATCTCCCACGAGACCGCGCTGACCTTCGGACTGCAGCGCGCCATCTCCTACGCGCCGGCCGAGGTGTATACCCGTCTGGTCAACCACTTTGCCGACATGGCCATGGGTATTCTGACCAACGTGCCGGGGCCACGCGACCCGATGTACCTGGCGGGCCACCGGGTCGCCGGCCTGACCGGCTTCGCGCCGTCCAACGGACACCAGCCGCTGACCATGACCATCGTCTCCTACGCCGGTGCGGTGACCATCGGAGTTGCCGCGGACGCCGGGCTGGTCCCCGGCTCGCGGGAGATCTGCGACGTCGCGGGCGACGCCCTGGACCGGTTGGCGGCAGCCGTGGGCCTGGCCGCATGAAGTGGCAGGTGTGCTCGCTGGTCCTGCTGGCCGGGCTGACCGGTCTCGGCCTGGCTGCCTGCTCCGGCGACGCTGGCGAGCCAGACACGGGGTGCGCCACCGCCGAGTCGGTCGTGCTGGACCAGATATCCACCCGGGTCAACCCGGCGGTCAAGGATGAGTTCGCACTCGCCGAAGGGAGCTCCGTGCCGGCCGAGGAGCACGAGTCCGGCTACATCGTGGCCGCGAGCATCAAGGCCAAGGGCATCGACGTGGGGTTCGGCTACTGGTGGGTGAGCGACCTCTCGGGTGCCGCGGAGGAGGTGCTCTGGGCGAGCCCGTTCGCGGACCAGTTCACCACGTGGCCGCCGGCCACCTCACTCAAGCCGCCCGTCGACCCGGACGGCGCCGACATCGACGCCGCCCGGACCTGTCTCGGCGGTAGCTGAGCCTGGCGGTCAGCTCAGGCCAGCGTCAGGCTGTCTCGGTGATCGGCCGGTCCACCCAGGACATCAGGCCACGCAGCTTCGCACCGACCTCTTCGATCTGGTGCTGCTGGCCCTGCTGCTCGAGCCGGGTGAAGGTGGGGCGCCCGGCGTCGTCCTCCGCCACCCACTCCTGCGCGAAGCTGCCGTCCTGGATCTCGCCGAGGATGCGGCCCATCTCCTCCTTGACCGCCGGGCTGATGACCCGGGGCCCGCGCGTGAGATCTCCGTACTCGGCGGTGTCGGAGACGGAGTAGCGCATCCGCGCGATCCCGCCCTCGTACATGAGGTCGACGATGAGCTTCAGCTCGTGCAGGCACTCGAAGTAGGCGATCTCCGGCTGGTAGCCCGCTTCCACGAGGGTCTCGAAGCCGGCCTGCACGAGCGCGGTCGTGCCGCCGCACAGGACGGCCTGCTCGCCGAACAGGTCGGTCTCGGTCTCCTCGGTGAAGGTCGTCTCGATGACGCCGGCGCGGCCGCCTCCGATCGCGGAGGCGTACGACAGGGCAAGCTGCAGGCCCTGCCCGGTGGCGTCCTGGTCGACGGCCACCAGACACGGAACGCCCTTGCCGTCGACGTACTGCCGACGCACGAGGTGCCCCGGTCCCTTGGGCGCCACCATGGCCACATCGACGCCCGCGGGCGGCTCGATGAGGCCGTAGCGGATGTTGAAGCCGTGGCCGAAGAAGATCGCATCGCCGTCGGCAAGGTTCGGGGCGATCGCCTCGGCGAAGATGTGCCGCTGTGCGGTGTCGGGAGCGAGCACCATGATCAGGTCGGCGTCGGCACAGGCGTCGTAGGTGTCTAGTACCGGAAGGCCCGCCTCCTCGGCCTTGGCGCGGCTCGGCGAGCCTGCCTTCAGACCGACGCGGACATCCACCCCTGAGTCACGCAGGTTCAGGGCGTGCGCGTGGCCCTGGCTGCCGTACCCGAGGACGGCGACCCGTCGTCGGGTGATCAGGGACAGGTCGGCGTCGGAGTCGTAGTAGATCGTGGCGGCCATGGATTCCTCTCGTCGTGGCGGGGTGTTGCGGGTAGGACTGGTGTCAGGCAGAGACCGAGCGCAGCGCGGCCGGCCCAGTGATGGAACGTCCGCCACGACCGACGGCGACCATGCCGGACTGCACGAGCTCACGGATGCCGAAGGGCTCGAGCACCCGGATGAGCGCCTCGAGCTTGTCGCGGGTGCCCGTCGCTTCGATGGTGACAGCATCGGGCGCGACATCCACAACCTTGGCCCGGAACAGGTTCACCGTCTCCAGCACGTGCGACCGCGTGGTCAGCTCCGCCTTGACCTTGATGAGCAGCAGCTCGCGCTGCACGGAGGCGTCGTTGTCGAGCTCCACGATCTTGAGGACGTTGACCAGCTTGTTCAGCTGCTTGGTCACCTGCTCCAGCGGGAGGTCAGCCACGTTGACGACGATCGTCATCCGCGACACGCCCTCCTGCTCGGTCGGGCCGACCGCCAGGGAGTGGATGTTGAAACCGCGCCGGGAGAACAGGCCCGCGACGCGCGCCAGCACGCCGGGCTTGTTCTCCACCAGGACGGACAGGGTGTGCATGCTCATCAGGTTTCCTCTGTTCAGGACAGGTCAGGACAGGTCAGGACAGGTCAGGACTCGGAGTCGAACAGCGGTCGCACGTCGCGGGCCGCCATGATCTCGTCGTTGCTCGTACCGGCGGGAACCATCGGCCACACCTGAGCGTCCTCTCCCACCACGAAGTCGACGACCACCGGTCGGTCGTCGATGCTCATCGCCTTCTCGATGGTGGCGTCCACCTCCGAGCGGCTCTCGGCCCGCAGGCCCACGCAGCCCAGCGCATCGGCGAGCTTGACGAAGTCGGGGATGCGCTGCTTGACCGTACCCAGGTTCGTGTTGGAGTAGCGCTCGCCGTAGAAGAGCGTCTGCCACTGGCGCACCATGCCCAGGGCGCCGTTGTTGATCACCGCAACCTTCACCGGGATGCCCTCCAGCGCGCAGGTGGCGAGCTCCTGGTTGGTCATCTGGAAGCAGCCGTCTCCGTCGATCGCCCAGACCGTGGCCTCCGGGCGACCGACCTTCGCGCCCATCGCCGCGGGGACGGCGTACCCCATGGTCCCCAGCCCGCCGGAGTTGAGCCAGGTGTAGGGGTTCTCGTAGGAGACGAACTGCGCGGCCCACATCTGGTGCTGGCCCACACCCGCGACGTAGAGGGCGTCCGGGCCGGCGATGTGGCCCAGCCGCTCGATCACATACTGCGGGGCGAGGCGACCGTCCGTGGGCCAGTCGTAGCCCAGCGGGAACGTGGTCCGCAGGTCCTCCAGCTTCTGCCACCACTCGGTGAGGTCGGCGCGCCGGCCGGCGTCGTGCTCGGCCTGCACCGCGACCGACAGCTCGGAGATCACGTTGCGGGCGTCCCCGACGATCGGGACGTCCGCCGTACGGTTCTTGCCAATCTCGGCGGGGTCGATGTCGGCGTGGATCACGGCCGCGTCCGGCGCGAAGGAGTCGAGCTTGCCCGTCACCCGGTCGTCGAAGCGCGAACCCAGCGCGATGATCAGGTCGGAGCGCTGCAGTGCCGCCACGGCAGCCACCGTGCCGTGCATCCCGGGCATGCCGAGGTGCTGGGGGTGGCTGTCCGGGAACGCACCCCGAGCCATCAGTGTCGTGACCACGGGGATCCCGGTCAGCTCGGCGAGCACACGGAGCTCGTGGGCCGCACGTGCCTTGAGCACCCCGCCGCCGACGTAGAGGACGGGACGCCGGGCCTCCACGATCATGCGGGCCGCCTCCCGCACCTGTCGCCCGTGCGGCGTGAGGGTGGGACGG
>Ga0316578_10000848_pt1 | contig 11470 bp, 7 predicted proteins | sample J0NA_2_FD_203076 | JGI IMG/M metagenome (GOLD analysis project Ga0316578, IMG submission 203076) | Rhizosphere microbial communities from salt marsh grasses in Alabama, United States - J0-2_160517rDrC | ecosystem: Host-associated > Plants > Roots > Rhizosphere | place: USA: Alabama | collected...
CGCATGGTTCCCCGCATACCCCGCCGTACCGAACGGCCGCACGAGGACCAGCGACCCCGCCAGCGCATAGGCACCCACGGCCACGGCGGGCGCCAGGCCGCGGCCCGACGACCACCGCGCCCACCGGGGACGCACCGAGACCCGACGCAGCGCCAGGGCACCGAGCCCCACCAGCACGCCGACCAGGAGGCCGGCCCACCCCCCTGTCAACGCCAGCGCGGCCACCATCGCCAGTGACACCGCGCGGTACGTCGTGGCGCCTCCGGGCAGCACGGGGAGGCGCGGCCCTCCCCGCTCGGGCACCAGGGCGAGGCCGACGAGCACGAGGACGCCGAGAGAGCCGACGAGCAGCCCCGCGCGGTAGGTCCGGTCGGGGTGGAAGTCCAGCCGAACGGTGCCCGGCTCCCCTGCAGGAACGACGTAGCCCTGCTGCCACCCGTTGACGGTGACTTGGGTCAGCGCCACGTCGTCCAGCGTGGCGCGCCACCCGTCGTTGGCGTTCTCCCGGACGACGAGGACGGCGTCCTCCTGCCTCGCCCCGACGGTGAGGGCGCGGTGGGTCTCGTCCCACGCTTCCACCGAGACGTCCGTGGCTCCGGTGGGGGTCGGGATGTCCGTTCCCACCCGCCGGAGCCGGACCGCGGCCACCGACATCGAGGCGTCCGCTGCCGCCTCCTGCTGCACGGTCGTCTCCGGGGCCCCGACGCGGACGACTCCGTCGCCGCACGGTGTGACCGGGAGACGGTCGCCCGCGAGCAGGGCACCCGCCGTCGTCGTCACCCGGGTGCGGACCAGCTCGGACCCGACCCTCAGACTCGGCCCCTCGCTGCACGACAGGGTCACCGCGGTGGCAGCGGCGTCCGCGCCCGTCCCGAGGTCGCCGGTGACCGGTCGCAGCACCAGCTCGGAGACCCCCACACCCAGCGTGGTGGTCCCCAGGTCGTACGCGTCGACCGACCGTACGGGCACTCCGACGGCCAGGTGAACGGTGACCTCGTCGGTCCGCAACGGCTCGAAGGTCCCGTGGCCCGAGGCGTCGAGGGTCACCTCGCGCTCCCCGTCGGGGGACGTGATCCGGACCGCCGAGGCCGGCGACGCGGCGACGTACTGGTCGAGGAGCACCGAGACGTCCGAGAGGGTGCGCTTCCCGTCCCAGCGCAGCGTCAGCGCGGGATCCTCGTCCGACGCTGCCGCCACCCACGCGGTACCCAGGTCGCCGTCCACGGTCGTGAACGGTGCGGCGCCGAGGTCGTCGACGGCTCGGCTCGAGGCCGACACCTCGACGGGGAGCGCCAGGGCCTCGAGGACCCGGCGCTCGAGGGCGGGGTCACCGGGTCTCGGCACGGCGTCCGCCGTCAGGGTCGCCGCGAAGCGCCGCGGGGAGGAGAAGGTCCGCCGCAGGCCGGCGGCGTCCTCACCCGTGCGCGCCAGTGCCGGCGTGCACAGCGGGCGGCCACCGAGGGCGACACACGCCCCGCGCCCGGTGTCCGCCGAGAGCGACACGACGTCGGGGGGGGCCGCCCAGGGCGACGGCGGGAGCACCACCTCGCGACGCACCTCCACCCCGGGGACCTGCACGCTGCGGACCGACGCGGCGAGGGCTGCGGACCGGTCACCCTCGACCTCGTCGAAGGTGAGCCGCAACCGGCGGGTCGTCGCCTCCGGGAGCTGTGCCATGTCGTCGATGACCGGGACCGAGGTCGGCCCGCGATCGGTGTCGACGCCGAGCATCCGGACCGAGGTTCCGGCGTCGAGCAGCACGCGCCCGCCACCGACGGACACCTCACGCCCGAAGTCCACCTCCACCCACGAGCCCGTCGCCTCGTGGACCGGGTTGGGGCGCCACCCCGTCTCCTCCATGCCGTCGAACGCCGCGAACGGCATCGCGCCAGGGTCGGTGCGCGGGTACGCGTCGGCGTCGGCCGCCGAGGACGACGCGGTGATGCTCCGGACCCCGAGGTACCTCGCCGTCGCCTCGGCACCGTCCACGGCGCCGTAGTCACGGACGGGCTTGGCGATCCGCAGCGGGTCGTCGACGCCCAGGGTCTGTGAGCTGCCGAAGGTGCCGATCCCGAAGTTGGTCTCCCGGCGTCGCGGGGTGTCGGTGAGCACCCGCGGTCCGAGTGCCGGGTCGTCCACCGACGTCGCTGCGGTCGCGTCCACGAGCACGGACGCCCCCGGCGACCCGCCCTCGACCCCCGCGACCTCGGGCCCACCCGAGACCACCGAGACGTCGCTGCGGTCGACGAGGCGCACCCGCGGCTCGGCGTCCCCGGAGACGCGGTAGACGTCCAGCGCTCGCACCGGCAGCCTGAGCCGGTGGTCGACCAGCAGCCCAGGACGGTCGCCGCCTCCGACGAGCGGGCCGAACGAGGCGACGAGGTCGACCCCCGGGGCGCGGTCGAGTGTCGACCTCACGACGACCGGGCGGGTGGACCGGGCGGGGCCGTAGGCCAGGTCGTTGCGGACGATCAGGTGGCGGACCCCGCCGGCCGCCAGCGTCCGGGCCAGGCCCTCCGCCGCACCGTCGGCGACCGCTCGTTCCACCCCGTCGAGCCAGCGGATGTGTCCGGCACTGCTCAGCGGCACGGCGTTGCGTACGTCCCAGGGCGAGGAGGACAGCGCCTGGATCGGCTCGTCGCCGGCCGTCCCCCACTCGTACGCCGCGAAGCGGGACCCGGGGAGCAGCAGGGTGCGGCCGCCGCCGTCCTGGCCGTCCACCCAGGCCACGGCATCGGACCAGTAGCCGGGGACGCCCTCGTAGGCCCCGGTGGGCGAGGCGGCGAGTCCGAAGAACGGCGAGGAGGCGCCGACGACGACGAAGGCACCCGCGACCGCCACCACCCGGCCCAGGAACCTCGACTGCGCCGCCGACGCCCCCTCGGACAAGAGCTCCAGCGCCGACGCGAGGCCGAGGAAGAGGCTGAGCCGGATGAGGATGTCGAACTTGTGGACGTTGCGCAGGGGCGCCAGCACGCCGTCGAGCAGGGACCGCAGATCGGCGGCGAGGAAGCCGTCCACCGGGCCGATGTGGCCCATCGTGACGAGGGTGACGCCCACGGCGAGCAGCAGGACCAGCCAGGCGCGCTCCGGTGTGCGTCGTGAGGTGAGCCCCACGAGCCCGAGCACGACGATGAGCACGGTCATGACGATGAGGACCGGCTGGGTGAGGAGCGCGTGCCCGGCCCGAGAGACGTCGGTCCCGAGGTAGGCGACCCAGTCGGCCGTCCCCCGAAGGGTCTCGACGAGAGTGGTCGTGCTCGTCGTGAAGGACGCCGACTCGATGAAGTCGAGGAACGGCGGACTGAACCGGCCGAGCGTCAGCAGGGGGACGACCCACCACAGGGTGGCCGCGAGGACCGCCAGGACCCACCACAGCGCGAGCCACAGCCGCTGCCGCGACCACTGCCGGGTCAGCAGCCAGAGAGCCGCCGGCAGGATCGCTGCGAGGTCGACGGCGGCGTTGACCCCTCCCATCGCGAGCACCGCGAGGCCGGAGAGTGCTGCCGCCCGCCGTGGCCGGCCCGACGCACCGAGGGTGACGAGGGGCAGCAGCACCCACGGCGCGAGCGCCGGCGGCCACGCCTCGACCGAGGACCGTCCGAGGACGGTGATGACGTGCGGTGCCAGCGCGAACCCGACGCCGGCGACGAGCCGTGTCCACGGGGTTCCGAGCCCCAGGCGTCCCGCGAGCAGCACGAACCCCACGTAGGCGACCGCGAGCACCATCGTCCACCAGAGGCGTTGGGTGACCCACGCCGGCACCCCGAGGCCGTCCGCCGCGGCGAAGAACGGACCCATGGGGAAGAGGTAGCCGTACGCCTGGTTCTGGAGCTGTCCCGCACTCCCGAGGGGGTCCCAGAGGTGCATTGCGCGGCCGAGGAGCGCGAGGGGACGCAGGGCGAGGTCGAGCTTCGTGTCGTTGACGAGCTTGCCGGGGTCGGTGTTGAGCGAGAACGCGAGGAACAGACCGACGACGACCACGTGCCGGGTCCACCAGACCCAGGTTCCGGTCGAGGGCGGCTGCTGGTCCGTGCGGACCCGCGGAGGGTCCTCGACGAGGGTCGCCGTCATCGTCGGACCCGCAGGACGAGGACGAGGTTCCACACGGCGACCTCGCGGACCGCGGGGACGTGGGCCACCCAGCGGAGCCACCACGGGTGGTAGCGCGGGTACGCCGCGACGAGGTCGGCCCCCGCCTGCGAGCGCGCCCAGGCCAGCATCGGACCGGCGTGTGTCGGGAAGAGCGTCCGGCCGACGTCGTTCTTCGGGCGCCGCCCGTGCCGCCGGGCGTACCGGTCGGCTGCCCTCCGGCCGCCCAGGTAGTGCCAGGGGGAGGTCTCGTGCCCCCCCCACGGCGAGAACCAGGTGGTCCACGAGAGCACGACCGTGCCTCCGGGACGGGTCACCCGGAGCATCTCCTCCCCCATCCGCTCGGGGTCGGGCACGTGTTCGAGGACGTTGCTCGAGAAGCACACGTCGACGGCGCCGTCGGCGACCGGCAGGTTCAGGCCCGAGGCGAGCAGGGTGTTCGTCCCGGGTCGCCCGGCCGCTGCCAGCTCCCCCGCGTCGGCGTCGACCGCGCCGTAGTGGGCGCCCGCCGCGGCGAACGCGTCGGCGAAGTAGCCCGGCCCGCCGCCCACGTCGAGGACGTGGGCACCGTCGAGGTCGGCGAAGCGGGAGAGCTCGCGCGCGGAGTCGGCTGCCAGCAGGCGGTAGAAGCACGCCGGATCGCTCTGCTCCACCTGGAAGGCCCGGAACAGCGTCACCGAGCGCGACAACGAGCCGATCGGGGGCAGCGGCGCGACGGGGTGCTCGACGGGCGGTGCGCCCGCTCGGCTCGTCACCACACCCGTGGACTCCTTCGACGCTCGGTGCTTGCCCTGCCGGCGGGTAGCATAACCGGGCCGCCCGTCCGGAAAGGCTGACACCGCACCGTGCCCACCCCGCCCCTGAGGCACCCGCTCCGGGTGCTCTTCCTCAACTGGCGAGACACCGGCCACCCCGAGGGCGGTGGCTCCGAGGTGTACGCCGAGCACGTCTGCGACGGTCTGGCGCAGCGGGGGCACGAGGTCACCCTGCTCACCGCCCGGTACCCGGGCTCGGAGGAGGAGGAGGTGCGGCCCAGCGGCGTGCGGGTCGTCCGGCTCGGTGGGCGCCTCGGGGTCTACCCCCGCGCGGCCTGGGCGGTGCGCACCGGTCGCGTACCGCGTCCGGACGTCGTCGTCGAGACCCAGAACGGCGTGCCCTACCTCGCCGCCGTATGGGCGGGGCGCGCGGCCCATCTCGTCCTCGTCCACCACGTGCACCGCGAGCAGTGGCCGGTCGTCTTCGGACCGGTGGTCGCCCGGCTGGGGTGGTTCATCGAGTCGCGGGTCGCACCACTGGTCAACCGGCGCCGCCCCTATGTCGCGGTCTCCGAGGTGACCAGGGAAGAGCTCGCCGCGCTCGGGGTCCGACGCGACCGGGTGAGCGTGGTCCACAACGGCGCCCTCCCCCCACCTCCGCACGACGTGCGGCGCAGCGAGGAGCCCCAGCTCCTCGTCCTCGGCCGGCTCGTGCCGCACAAGCGCGTGGAGGTGGCGCTCGAGGTGATGTCCCGGCTGCGTGCCGAGTTCCCCACGGCGCGGCTCGTCGTCGCCGGTCGTGGCTGGTGGCGGGAGCAGGTCCGGGCCGAGGTCGAGCGGCTGGGCCTGGAGGACGTCGTCGACGTCGTCGGCTACGTGAGCACCGCGGAACGCCACCGGCTGCTCGCGAGCAGCTGGGTGTCACTCGTGCCCTCGGTGAAGGAGGGATGGGGACTCGTGGTCGTCGAGGCGGGGATGCACGCCACGCCGACGATCGCCTTCCGTGGCACCGGAGGGATCATCGAGTCGATCGTCGACGGCGAGACCGGCTACCTCGCCGCCGAGGACGACGTCGACGACTTCACCGAGCTGACCCGCCGCCTGCTCCTCGACGCCGCCGAGCGCGGGCGGCTGGGGAAGGGCGCCGAGGAGTACGCGTCGGCCTTCACGTGGGAGACGACCGTGGACCGGTTCGAGGCGGCCATCGCCGGGGCGCTGGAGCGCCGGACGCGCTGAGGGCGACCGGACCCGGTCGGGGAACCTCAGTTCGTGGTGCCGTAGGTGTACAGCGGCTCGTCGGTGGTGAACGCGGCCGGCTCTAGCGCGGAGTAGAGGCCGAGGCTGGCGAGGATGCCGAGAACCACCGCGACGAGCACGGTGACGAGGACCTGCGGACGCATACACGCTCCTGATGACGGGGCGGACCTGCCGTCCGCCCGAGGAATGCTATCCGATGCCGGGCCGGGTGTCAGACATCTCGACACCGCGGCGACGTGACCTTGCCGCGAGCGCGACGGCGACGACCCCGGCTGCGAGGGCGACCACGTCACCGACGACGACGGGGGCCACGGGGGGGTCCTGGTCGCTGGTCGCGGCCGGGGCGCCGCCTGGGGGCTCGGGCAGCCGGTAGAGGCCGGCGTCGGACCCCACGGTGACGGCCGTCGAGCCCTCGGGCGCCGCGGTCCCGGGGCGGTCGACGACGACGAGCCCGATGCCGAGCCCGGCCAGCTGCTCGGCCGGATGCGGTCCGTCGAGCGCCGACCGCACTGCCGTGGCGTAGGCGTCCTCGCCGGCGACGGTTCGCACGCCCTGCGGGGTCCGGACGACCAGGTCGGACGAGGCGACGACACGACGCGCCACGATCCTCGACCAGGGGGTCAGGCTGGGCCTGGCGTCGTTCCACGCGTAGGCGCGGACCGCCTCGAACGGCAGCACGACCAGCGCGCCCGGTCCCCCGGACCCGTCCGCCTGCCGGGCGACCTGGAGCACATCCTGCGGGTACCAGATGCTTCCGAGGGTGCCGCCCAGGCCCCACGCGAGGCCGGGGAGGGCTGCCACCGGGAGCAGCGAGACCACCACCCGCGCCGTCCGCGGCATCCCGGTCCCCAGGAGCCACGCCATCCCCCACGACGCGCCCACGGCCAGCACCAGGACCCATGTCCCTGACTCACGCGCACCGTCCCGAAGGAGGCCGCCCCCCGGGACGTCGGCCATCCAGGCGAGGCCACCCGCGCCGAGCGACACCAGGGCCACGCCCAGCCCCAGGACGCCGGCACCGAGCACCGGAGCCCGCAGGTCCGACGCCGCCGGCTCCGCCGTCCTCGTCCGGTGCCGCCGGGTCAGCACGTAGCCGGCCACCGACCACCCGAGGAGCAGCACCGCCCCGGCGGCACCGGCCAGGGAGTCGCGTCCTGGGGGGACGACGTCGGCGTTCCACGCCCCGCCCCCCGAGAGCAGCGAGACGACGACGCCCAGAGGGGTGTCGGATCCCGGGGCGAACACCTCGAACCCTGCGGGGTCGCTGCCGACCCCTGGAGGACGCGTCAGCGCCGGCACGGCCCACGGCAGCGCGACGGCGGCCGCGAGCGGGACCCATCGCACGCATCGTCGGAGCGGGCCGAGCAGGTCGCGGGTGGAGACAGCGACCCCGGCGACGGCACCGACACCCGCCAGGCACACGAGCACCCAGGCCGCGGCGCCACCGAGACCGGCGACGACGAGGCCCAGCGCCAGCGGGAGGCCGCCCGACCGCGCGCGGGCCACCCGCCCGGTGCCGAGGACCACCCAGGGCACGGCGGCGTAGCCCACCAGCAGGGCCCACTGACCCATGGCGAGACGCTCACCGACGTAGGGGTTCCACACCGCGACCAGCGCTGCCGCACACCGCGCCCACACCGGCCGCGGGGCGAGCCGGGAGGCCCCGACCCCCGCAGCCACGAACACCCCGACGAGGAGCGCCTTCTGCACGACGTGGCCCGGGACCAGCTGCGAGGCCAGCGCGACGACGAGGTCGCTCGGCACGGCGCGCGGAGTCTCGTGGCCCAGCCCCAGGAGCCTGGGCGTCAGAGGCGGCGACGGGACGAACACCATGTCCCGCAGGAGGAGGTAGCCCGGCACGAGCCCGGGACCGAGGACGGTGAGCCCGGCGACGAGCGACACCAGGGCCGGAGCCCCCCGCTCCGCCCGGGTTGCCGTCGCCCTGCCGCCCCCGTGGGCCGAAGGGGCCGGACCGATCATGGCGAGCGACGATAGCGCGTGGGGCTAGGGTGACCGCCGTGATCTCCGGCGTGCTGGCCCTCGTGCGCCCGAGGCAGTGGGTCAAGAACCTCCTCGTGGCCGCGGTACCGCTCGCCGCGGGCTCGATCCTCGAACCGGAGATCGCGTGGCCCACCGTCGTGGCGTTCGTCGCCTTCGTGCTCGCGAGCAGTGCCACCTACTGCCTCAACGACGTGCTCGACGCCGACGCGGACGCCCGGCATCCACGCAAACGCTCGCGCCCCATCCCGTCGGGGCGGGTGGGGCGACGGACCGCGGCGGTGCTCGCCGCGGTTCTCGCCGCGGCGGCGGTGGCGGTCGCGCAACCCGGCACCCTCCGGTGGGTCGTCGTCGGCTATCTCGTGCTGCAGGTGGGGTACAGCGCGTTCCTCAAACACCAGCCGGTCGTCGAGCTCGGGCTGGTCTCCGGCGGGTTCATCCTGCGGGCGATCGCCGGCGGCGCGGCCACCGGGCTGCCGATCAGCCAGTGGTTCCTCATCGTCACGGGGTTCTCCTCCCTCTTCGTCGTGACCGGGAAGCGGCTCTCGGAGCTCACCTGGGCCCAGGGCGCCGGCTCGGTGGTGCGTCGCAGCCTGACCCACTACCCCCTCACCTACCTGCGGATGATGCTCGGGGTCTGCGCATCGGTCAGCATCGCGGGGTACTGCCTGTGGGCGTTCGAGACGAGCGACGGCCGGCCCGGCGCGGTGTGGACGACGGTGAGCATCGTCCCCTTCGTGCTCGCGCTGTTCCGGTTCGCCCTCGACACCGACCACGGTCGGGTCGAGGAGCCCGAGGAGGTCGTCCTGCGCGACCCGGTGCTGCTGTCCACGGGAATCGTCTGGCTCGTGACGTTCTCCCTGGGTGTGGCGCTGTGAGCGGCTCCGACGCCCGCCGGGGCCGGGCCTCGTTGACGGGATGGGGCCGGGCCACCGCGTCGGTCTCGCGGGTCGTCCCGGCCGGGGACGTGGAGCAGGTGGTGGCGGCGGTCAGGAGCGCTCGGGCGTCGGGCACCCGTGCCCGCGGTGTCCTCGCGCGCGGTCTGGGCCGCAGCTACGGCGACGCCGCGACGAACGCGGGCGGCTGCGTCGTCGACACCCGTGGGCTCAGGGGCATCGGCGAGATCGCGGCCGACGGCACGGTGGAAGTCGCTGCAGGGGCGAGCGTCGGTGAGCTGATGGCCCGCACCGTGCCCCAGGGGTGGTTCGTCCCGGTGACACCGGGGACGCGGCACGTCACCGTCGGGGGGGCCGTCGCGGCCGACGTGCACGGGAAGAACCACCACCGCGACGGCAGCATCGGGTCGCATCTCGTCGACGTCACCGTCGTCGACGGGCGCGGAGAGGTGCGCCGGATCGGCGTCGGGGACCCACTCATGGGGGCCGTTGTCGGGGGGATGGGGCTGTCCGGGATCGTCGTGTCCGCCCGCATTCGGCTGATCCGGGTGTCCAGCGCGAGCATCACCGTCGAGACGCGGAGGACGCCGGATCTCGACGCCACCCTCGCCGCCCTGGCCGAGGACGACCGGCGGCACCGGTACACCGTCGCCTGGCTCGACACGCGGGTCGGGGGCCGCTCCGCCGGCCGCGGGGTGCTGACCAGCGGCGACCACAGCCCGGCGGACGAGCCGGGCGCGCTGCCCCTGCGGGACTACACCGACGCCGCGGTCCTCCCCGCGCCGGCGTGGGCTCCACCCGGGCTCGTCAACCGGGTGACGACGCGGGCCTTCAACGAGCTGTGGTTCCGCCGCGCTCCCCGACACCGGACGGTGTCCCCGGCCACGCTCTCGTCCTTCTTCCACCCGCTCGACGTCGTCGGCGGCTGGAACCGTCTGTACGGCCGGCCGGGGTTCGTGCAGTACCAGCTCGTCGTCGAGGACCCGGCCGTCGTCGAGGCGGTCCTCGACCTCTTCCGCCGTCACCGGGTGACGACGTTCCTGCCGGTGCTCAAGCGCTTCGGCCCGGCGTCGTCCGCGCCGCTGTCGTTCCCCCGCGCGGGATGGACCCTCGCGGTCGACCTCCCGGCCGTCGACGAGGTGGCTCCGGTCCTCGACCGGGCGGACCGCCTCGTCGTGGAGGCCGGGGGTCGCTGCTACCTCGCCAAGGACGCCCGGGCGCGGCCCGAGCTGGTGCCCACGATGTACCCGCGGCTCGACGACTGGCGTGAGCTGCGGGCCCGGCTCGACCCCGACGGGGTCTTCGTGTCCGACCTGTCCAGGAGGCTCTCCCTGTGCTAGACGCCCTCGGCCGTGCCCAGTCCGTCCTCGTTCTCGGGGCCACCTCCGACATCGGGTCGGCCATCGTGGCCCGCCTGGCTACTGGGGGACGGCTGCGCCGGGTCGTCCTCGCCGGCAGGCCCGGCGCGGCTCGTGAGGCGGCGGTCGCCGCGCACCGGGCTGCCATCGGTCGGGAGGCGAGCGTCGAGGCCGTGGACCTCGACGTCACCGACGTCACCACCCACGCGGACGTCATCACGGCGGTGTTCGCGGCGGGCGACGTCGACGTCGTCGTCCTCGCGGCCGGTGTGCTCCCCTCCGCACCGACCCTGGCAGACCCCGTCGAGGCCGCCGGGGTGGTCACGACGAACTTCGCCGGACCGGTGGCCGCCCTGACCGTCGTGGCGGAGTGCTGCCGCCGCCAGGGGCACGGGACGATCGTCGTGCTCTCCTCGGTGGCCGGAGAGCGACCACGGCGCTCCAACTACCTCTACGGTTCGACCAAGGCGGGCCTGGACGCCTTCGCCACGGGCCTCGGCGAGGACCTGCGAGACAGCGGGGTCGTCGTGCTCGTCGTGCGGCCGGGCTTCGTCCGTACCTCGATGACGGCCCACCTGCCCGAGGCCCCCCTCGCCGTGGACGCCGACGACGTCGCAGCGGCCGTCACCACGCACCTCCGCGGGCCCAGCCGCACGCTGTGGGTCCCAGCGGCGATGCGCCCGGTGATGTCGGTGCTGCGACACCTCCCGGTCGCGGTGTTCCGCCGGCTGCCGCTCTGAGCGCCCGTCGGCCACGTCCGTCGGGTCGTACCCTGTCTGCGATGTCAGAGCGGACGAGCCCGTCGCGGCGCGCGACCTTGGCCCGGGGAGCGGGTCTCGTCGCGGTGGGCATGACCGCCATGAACGCCGCCGCGTACGTCTTCACCCTCCTCGCCGCGCGGGTTCTCGGGCCCGACGGCTACTCCGAGGTGGCCGCCCTCATGGGAATGGTCCTCGTCGCCAACGTCGTCGCCATGGGGGTGCAGGCGACGACGGCCCGCCACGTGGCGGCGCGCGGTCGGTCCGTCGACCCCGACCCGCTGCTCCGTGCGGGCCGCCGGGTCGCCCTCCTCCTCGCGGGGGTCGTTCTCGCGCTCTCCCCCGTGGCAACGGTC
>Ga0316578_10000849_pt1 | contig 11460 bp, 9 predicted proteins | sample J0NA_2_FD_203076 | JGI IMG/M metagenome (GOLD analysis project Ga0316578, IMG submission 203076) | Rhizosphere microbial communities from salt marsh grasses in Alabama, United States - J0-2_160517rDrC | ecosystem: Host-associated > Plants > Roots > Rhizosphere | place: USA: Alabama | collected...
GGAGTTAGTGAAATGCAAAACCATTGACGTTGAGGTTCCAAAAGACTGCGAAATTGTTCTTGAGGGACGGATAACCAAAGAGCAGGTGTCTGAGGGGCCTTTCCTTGATCTTACAGGGATTGTTGATAGGGTTAGGCAGCAGCCAGTGATAGAAATTAAGTGCATCACCCACAGAAAAAATCCGATTTACCAGACTATACTCGCTGGAAGGAATGAGCACAAGATTTTGATGGGCATGCCTAAGGAACCCACCATATTTAACGAAGTCAACAACGTCTGTGACTGTAAAGATGTTTACATAACCACTGGAGGCTGCAGCTGGCTCCATGCTGTAGTGCAGATAACTAAAAAGAGTCCAGATGATGGAAAGAAGGCAATTCAGGCAGCTTTTGAGGGTCACAAGTCCTTGAAGCATTGTGTTGTCGTGGATGATGACATCGACATCTATGACAGCGACGATGTTGAGTGGGCAATTGCTACAAGATTTCAGGCAGACAAAGCTGCGGTGATATTGCCGAACATGCCTGGGTCTTCTCTTGATCCGTCTGGAGATTTAACTGAAGGAAAGAAAGCCCGAACCTGTAAGATGGGTTTAGACGCAACGATTCCTCTTAGGGGAACGGGTAAAGGATTTAAAAAGGCAAATTACCGAAAAGTTGACTTAAACAAGTTCCTGTGATCCTATGTACTTGACAAAAAATGAAGAAAAGATGCTGGATGGCGAAGAGGGCTATGCAGTAAAAAAGTCTATGGAGATATTGGTTGCCCTTGGAAACATTTACGGAGCTGACCGACTCGTAGAAATCGGGTCAGTTCAGGTTGCGGGCGTGTCATATCATAACCTCGGAGATGCAGGACTAGAATTTTTGAATGAGTTAGCCGAAGACGGCAAAGTTAAAGTGCTGACCACCCTGAATCCTGCAGGAATGGATTTGGAAGACTGGCGAAACCTTGGGATTGACCCCGAGTTTGCGCGAAAACAGAATCTGGTCATTGAAGCCTTCAGTAAAATGGGCATAGTCATTTCCTGCACCTGCACACCGTACCTGATAGGCAACCTGCCAAGATACGGAGAACACATTGCATGGTCAGAATCTTCTGCAGTTACCTTCGCCAACTCGGTTATTGGAGCCAAAACAAACAGGGAAGGCGGTCCATCGGCTCTTGCGGCAGCCTTTGTTGGAAAAACGCCTTGTTATGGGCTTCATCTGGACGAGAACAGGGTGCCTGACACTCACGTGGAAGTCAAAGCAGACTTGAGTAAGTTTTCGGATTGGGGCGCCCTCGGCTACTGTATCGGAAAAACGGTGCAGAACAAGATTCCCTACATCACAGGCATAGATGTTGTGAGTTTGGATGAGTTGAAGTCCTTCTGTGCGTCTGTGGTGACTTTCGGCTCAAAACCCCTGTTTTACATGAAGGACATAACTCCTGCATCCGAGAAGCATCGGCCACCCAAAGAGAAGATGACAATCGATGACAGCGACATCAAAAAAGCTTACGAAGCCATCAACGATGACACAGAAGATGTTGATTTCGTGTGTATCGGCTGTCCCCACGCATCCATCAAAGAGATAGCCAAAATCGCTGACCTCCTTAAAGGCAGGAAGATAGTAGCAGGCACTGAATTCTGGGTTGCAACATCAAGACCCATGAAGCAGCTTGCCGACAAAAGAGGCTACACTGAAGTGATTGAGAAGGCGGGAGGAAAGTTTGCCTGTGACACCTGCATGGCAGTGGCTCCTTTGAAGGGAAGATTCCGAACTGTTGCCACAACCTCCGCAAAGGGCTGCTACTACTCACGACATAACCTGATGATGACCAAAATGGGGAGCCTAGAAGAGTGCATAGAAGCTGGAGTGACTGGAAAATGGAGCTAAAAGGAAGAATAATCTCAAAGGGCGTTGCAGAGGGCGAAGCATTAACGACCACCATGCCGATTTCTTTCTACGGTGGAGTAGACCCAGAAACCAGCGAGATACTAGAAAAAGGTCACGAACTACAAGGAAAACAAATCAAAGGCAAGATATTGGTTTTCCCGAATGGCAAAGGCTCAACCGTTGGCTCTTACACGCTCTACAGGCTTAAGAAAGGTGGGGTGGCTCCAGCGGGAATCATAAACAGGGACTGCGAAACTGTGGTCGCTGTAGGCGCAATAATCTCTGAGATACCCTGCGTTGACGAAATTGACATCTCAAAAATAGAAACTGGAGACACTGTCCGAATAGAGAATGGTGTAGTGAAAATAGAAAACTAACCTGCTCAAGACCCAAGTAAGATAAAAACGAAACGTGGTGCAAAAAGATGGGCAATAAGCCAACTGTTCTAAAGTTAGGAGGCTCCGTGATAACAGACAAGGAGAAACCCTTGACTCCTGACTTGAAGGCAATTGAACGGCTGGCAGACGAAATTTCCCGAGCCAAAGTTTCGTCCCTGATTCTGGTTCATGGTGGTGGCTCTTTTGGTCACCCCTTTGCAGAACGCTACAACCTAGGAGGCGGTTACGTTGATTCGTCACAGATTCTGGGTTTTTCGCAAACCCATCTGGCAATGACCCTCCTGAACAGTTGGGTTATGGAGGCTCTAATAACCCATAACATTTCCGCAGTAGAAGTTCATCCCTCCTCCTGTGTGGTAACGACGGCTGGTCGAATAACAAGCATGGACCTGAAACCCTTGAAAAAGATGTTTAAGATGGGTTTTGTGCCTGTTCTGTACGGCGACCCTGTCCTCGACTCGAAGCAGGGCTTCGCCATATTGTCTGGAGACCAGATTGTTTCTTCTTTGGCAATAAAACTTGGTGCATGTCGTATCGTAATGGGCGCGGATGTTGATGGCTTATACACGTCTGACCCCAAAACTGACTCTTCGGCACAGCTGATTGAGCACGTAACCTTGGAAGAATTGAAAAACCTGAAACACAAGATTGAGGGGTCAAAAGCAACTGACGTGACAGGAGGCATGCTTGGGAAGATGGAGGAGGTAACTCTTGCCATTGAGGAGGGCATCGAGACAGTGGTTGTGAACGCCACAAAAGCTGGAAGGGTCTTTAAGGCTCTTACAGGAAAAAAGGTGATCGGGACAGTATTATCGAAAGGGTGAAACAGTTGGATGATTTGATTGAAGAAAGAAAGGCTGACCACATAGAAGTATGTCTTAAAGAAGACGTTCAAGCCCGAAAAATCGCCACGAGATTCGAGGACGTTTCCCTTTTGCACAGGGCTCTGCCTGAAATTGAACGAGAAAAAATTGATCTCTCTACAACAGTTTTTGGCTACAACTTTTCTGCACCCCTATTTGTGGGAGCCATGACAGGAGGCACCGCAAAAGCCACAAAAATCAACGCTGCCATAGCCGAAGCAGTAGAGGAACTCAATCTTGGAATGGGCGTCGGAAGCCAGCGAATCGCAATCGACAACCCAAAACTTGAACACAGCTTCAGTGTAGTCAGGGAAAAGGCGCCAACAGCCTTTATCATAGCCAACATTGGAGGACCACAACTCGTTACCAAATACGGCATAAAAGAAGCAAAAACCGCAGTCGAGATGGTGCAAGCCAACGCTTTGGCAATCCACCTGAATCCCCTGCAGGAGGCAGTGCAGCCAGAAGGCGACACAAATTACTCAAACCTGCTCGAGAACATACACAAAATTACCCAAGAGTTAGATGTTCCAGTCATTGTCAAGGAAACTGGGGCAGGAATCGCTGCAGAGGACGCAAAACTGCTTGAAGAGGCGGGTGTAGCAGGAATTGACGTGGCGGGGGCTGGGGGCACAAGCTGGGCAGCCGTCGAATATTTCAGAGCAAAGGCGCGCCAAGATGTTTGCAGTCAAGGACTAAGGGAAACTTTCTGGGATTGGGGAATACCAACCGCAGTAAGCCTTGTAGAAACGTGTCAGTCAACTAATTTTCCGGTAATAGCTTCGGGCGGAATTCGTAGCGGCATCGACACAGCAAAGGCTTTGGCTTTAGGCGCAAGCTTAGCATCTGCCACTTTTCCGTTTCTGGAGCCTGCCACAAAAGGTTCGGAAGATGTTAAAAAGGTCCTCCAGTCATTGATTGGGGAAGTGAGAAATGCCATGTTCCTTGTAGGTGCGGATTCGATTCAGGAGTTGCAGAAGGTTCCGGTTGTGTTGACTGGAAAAACTGCCGAGTGGCTAAAAATGCGAGGCTTTAAGCCTGAAGATTATGCGAGGAAAAAAATGTGAGGAGTGACCTGTCAACTAAGATAGCTAAATCTGCTGAGAAAGTTAATTGTTTCATCGAACAGGTTGTTGCTTCTGAAAGTGAACCCAAGGTTCTCTACCGTGCCTCCCGTCACATAATTGATGCTGGAGGAAAACGGCTGAGACCGTTTCTTGTGTTGAAAAGCTGCAAAATGGTGGGGGGAAGAGAAGAGGATGGGCTTCCAACAGCATCGGCTTTGGAGATGCTTCACACTTTCACTCTTCTTCACGATGACATAATGGACCAAGACGAGAAACGGCGGGGAGTTCCAAGTGTTCACACCCAATGGAGCATACCCGTTGCCATAGTTGCGGGAGACCTCCTCTTCGCCAAGGTTTACGAAGCAATCACTAAACACACAGACACAAAACATGTGAAGCCCAAGCGGATACTGCAGGTAATCCAGGAAATCAGTGAAGCAACCATCGTCCTCTGCGAAGGACAAACAAGGGACATGATGTTTGAAGACATGGAAACTGTCTCTGAGGCTGAATACTTCAAAATGATTGAAGGCAAAACCGCCGCATTGTTTGAAACTTCTGCCCGATGTGGAGGACTGCTGGGAGGCGCAACAAAAAGTCAGGTTAAACGTCTTGGAGAGTTTGGGCGTTACGCTGGCATCGCTTTTCAGGTAATCGACGATGTTTTGGCTTTGACTGCGGATGAGAAGGTTCTGAAGAAACCTGTTGGGAACGATATTCGTGAGGGAAAAAGAACCTTGATTGTTGTTCATGCCCTTGAGAAGGCTTCAAAAAGCCAAAGGCAGCAAATTCTTGGGACATTAGGAAACAAAGATGCCTCCCCTGAGCAAATACGGGAAACCATCAAGTTGATTGATTCTTTGGGAGCAATCAAATATGCCAAGAAATTGGCTGAGAAATACATCAAGAGGGCCAAGAAGGCGTTAGCTAAGTTTCCTGCCTCAGAAGATAAAGAAGACCTCATAAATCTAGCAGACCTCATTTTTGCTAGGCAACATTAAACCCTAAACCAAGTGGCGTACCTTGAATCTAACTGAAGAAAAAGAAGCTAAGGAAATAATCAAAAAAATTGTTCTCCTAAATGCCCTTCGTTACAGCGGAAAAGCTTCACCAAAACCTGTTTTCGGCAAACTCCTTGGCCAACATCCCCAATTCAGACAAAAAATCAAAGAAATCTCGCCAATCATCAACGAAGTTGTCCAAGAAATCAATGCCATATCCCTTGAGGAACAGAAAGCCATAGTTGAACGGGAGTGGCCTGAGGAGTTAGTTGAAGAAAAAACAGAGGAAACAAAACAGCTTCCGCCGTTGCCGAACGCCAAAAAGTACAAGAAAGTTGTTACGCGTTTTTCTCCGAACCCAGACTTTGTCCTTCACTTGGGCTCGGCTAGGGCAATAATCCTCAGCCACGGCTACGCCAAAATGTATAACGGAAGCTTTCTTCTCCGCTTCGAAGACACAGACTCCAAAACCAAGAAGCCGAAACTGGAGTTCTATGACGCCGTCAGAGAAGACCTAAAATGGCTGGGCTGCAGCTGGGACAAGGAATTTATACAAAGCGACAGGCTCCCAACATACTACAAGTATGCACAAGAACTCATCAAGCTGGGCGGCGCTTACGTTTGCACCTGCGAGCGGGAAGTTTTTCAGAAGAAATCAAAAGCCAAGCAATCCTGTCCCTGCAGAGTATTATCTGTTGAAGAGAGTTTAGTTCGCTGGAATCGTATGCTGGATGGTGGTTACGGGGAAGGGGAGGCTGTGGTTCGCGTTAAAACGGATTTGGAGCATCCGAATCCTGCTGTTCGTGACTGGCCTGCATTGCGGATAATTGACCCTGAGAAGTATCCGCATCCTCGTGTTGGCAGTAAGTATCGTGTTTGGCCTCTTTACAATTTTTCTACGGGCGTTGACGATCATTTGATGAGCATAACTCACATCATAAGAGGCAAGGAGCATCTGACTAATCAGGCTAGGCAAGAGTACATGTACAAGCAGTTCGGATGGGAGTACCCTGAAACAATTCACTACGGTAGATTGAAGATAACTGGGGCATCCTTGAGTAAGTCAGAAATCGTGAAGGGCATGGACAGCGGACTATACAAAAGCTGGGATGACCCACGTTTAGCTACCCTTGCAGCCCTAAAACGGCGAGGCATAATGGCAGAAGCAATCCACAGCTTGATAATTGATGTTGGACCAAAGCCTCAGGACGTGGTTTTAGCCTGGAAGAACTTGTATGCATATAACAGGAAGCTGATTGATCCCACTGCCAAACGTTACTTCTTTGTTTATGACCCAGTGAAGCTGGTTGTCAGCGGTATTCCTCACGAGTTTGAGGCTGAGGTTCCTCTGCATCCTGACCATCCCAAAGTTGGTGTCCGTAAATTTGAGATAAAGCCCGTTAATAGAGCGGCAGGCTTCCTGATTTCACGAGACGATTTGAACCTGATAGAAGATAAGGGGGATGTTCGTTTCATGGATCTCTTTAACTTCAAAGTAGATACTGTTGAAGGTGATGTGGTTCAAGCAACTTTTTTGGGTGAGTCCTATGAAGAGGCGAAGAAGCTTGGTGCTCCCCTGATTCACTGGATTCCCGTTGACACTGGTGTATCCTGCGAGGTTGTGATGCCTGACGCTTCCATAGTAGAAGGCGTAGCAGAAGAATCATGCAGAAAGTTGAAGCCTGACGAGATTGTTCAGTTTCAGCGTTTCGGATTCGTCAGAGTTGACGCCAATAATGGTAAGCTGACCGCATATTTTGCCCACCGTTAACGTTGCGCTTAACATTTTATATGACTTTATCTTAATAGAGAAGCATGCGGTGATATTGGGTTGGTTGAGCGGCGAACAGATCTTTGTGGCTGCGTTTTCGAGATTCAAGAAGGCATAATGGTTTGTGTCAAGCGGTGCCGAAAGCACAGCAGACCTAAACGGAAGCGGCCCTTCAGAGCCAAAGCCGAATGCGTAAGACCCTAAACCGTTACATCAGAGATTTTTTTAATACGGACACCTTATACCCTGTTAACGGACACAAACAAAAATGACCACAAGCCTCCTTGACTTCTGCCCTAAACAGAAAAAACCAGAAAAACAAACAAAAACGGAGCAGATGCCATCAAAGCCCTCCACCACTGAACAAGCAGCACCACCACTGCCAGAAATAAAGGCTCAACCAAAGAAGGAAAAGATTGTTTACTCCGATTTCCCAAAAGACCTGCCCCCCTCATACCTTGTGTCGGTTAGCTACAATGGCAAAAAACAGCTTGCCACCCTAGGATTATATGAGCCCTTGTCACAAAAAATCTATTTCTGGGACGACATCACCGGGCACAAGCCCTACCTCCTCACAAACCTCCCCCCAGAGGAACTGCAGAAACTCAGCCGCGTAACAGGACACCCTGGCTTTGACCACTTCGAAACTGTGAAAAAATTTGATCCCCTGATGGACAAAGATGTTACGATTACAAAGGTTGTAGCTAAAGACCCACTGGCTATTGGTGGCCGGCAAAGCGGCTGCATGAGAGACATAATTCCTGAAGATTACATGAAACTCACTGGAATACAGGAGCCACCTAAAGTCTGGGAATCCTACATACGGTACTATCAGTCCTACATCTACGACAACAACATCGCCCCAGGTATGCTATACAAGATCCAGAACGGAAACTTAGTAGCTGTACAGCCGAAGTCGGATGAAGGCACTGTAGAAAAGATTCTCAGCCTGTTCCCTGAAGTAGATAAGGAGTTTCTGAAGAGTGTAGAAAAGTGGGCGCGGCTGCTCGAGTCTCCTGCTCCAGAATTCTTGAGAGCTGGTCTTGACATTGAGGTCAGTTCACCTGTGGCGACCCGTATTCCTGACCCAAATAAAGCTGAAGACCCTGTTGTTTGTGTGGCACTGTATGGTTCAGACGGCAAGAAACAGCTTTTTGTTTTGAAGCGAGAGGGAATCAGGCAAGGCCACAAACAGCTGCCCCCAGACGCTGTTATCACATATTTTGATGCTGATAAAGAAAAGGAGCTTCTTCTCAAACTGTTTGGGGCTCTTCGTGAGTATCCTTTTGTTTTAACCTTTAACGGCGACGACTTTGACCTGCCGTACCTGTATAACCGCGCCAAGAATCTTGGTATTGACCGACGCCAGATTCCTATAGATGCTGGACGAAGAGTTTTTCATGTCAGGCACGGCGTCCACATTGACCTCTATAAGTTCTTCTTCAACCGGTCAATCCAAATCTATGCCTTCGGCAACAAATACAGGGACATAACGCTAAACGAAGTCGGCACCGCAGTGCTGGGACTCCCCAAAATAGAGTTTGAGAAGCCCCTGTCAGAATTAAGCTACACAGAACTTGCCGAATACAACCTGCGGGACTCAGAAATCACCCTGAACCTAACATCCTACAACGACAACCTTGTCATGAAACTGATTCTAGCCCTCTCAAGGATAGCCAGAATGCCGATGGAGGACGTGAGTCGCCAAGGAGTATCCCGATGGATACGAAACTTTTTGTATTTTGAGCATCGGCAACGCGGTATGCTGATTCCAAACGCCGAAGACATCCTTGCCATCAAAGGCGGAACATCCACTACAGCCATAATCAAGGGAAAGAAGTACAAGGGCGCCATAGTCGTTGATCCTGTGCCTGGAGTCCACTTTAATGTGGCAGTTATGGACTTTGCTAGCCTGTACCCGTCCATAATTAAGGTTTACAATCTGGGCTACCAGACGCTCCTCTGTAGGCATGAAGAATGTAAATCAAACAAGGTGCCTGAAACCGACCATTGGATATGCACAAAAGAAAAGGCTCTTGAAAGCCTGCTTATTGGTAGCCTCAGAGACCTCAGAGTCAAATGGTACAAACCCAAATCCAAAGACAAAACTTTGCCAGAGGACCTAAGAAGCTGGTACAACGTGATTCCAAGCGCCCTCAAAGTCATCCTGAACGCCAGCTATGGAGTCTTCGGCTCACCCGCCTTCGGACTATACTGTCCACCCGTTGCAGAGGCTACAGCCGCCATCGGACGCCATGTCATAACAAAAACCATAGAAAAAGCCAGAACATTAAACATCGAAGTATTGTATGGCGACACAGACAGCCTTTTCCTGAAGAATCCGTCCCATAAACAAGTGGAAATCATGGCAGAATGGTCCAAAAAAACCATGGGCATGGAACTGGAAGTAGAAAAATGGTACCGCTACGCAGTCTTCAGCAGCCGCAAAAAGAACTACCTAGGCATCCTAAAGGGAGGCGGCGTTGACGTCAAAGGAATGACTGGAAAGAAACGGCACATACCCGTCTACATCAAAAAAGCCTTCTACGCGCTAGAAGATCGGCTAGAGCAAGTGCAGTCGCCCGCAGAATTCGAGGAAGCAAAAAAGGAAATCAAACAAATTATCCGAGACCGTTACTTGCGGCTGAAGCAGAGGCGATGGGGAGAAACCCCTGAGGAACTGGCTTTTCATGTTGTTCTTGGAAAACCTCCTTCAGCATACACCAAAACTACTCCTCAGCATGTGAAGGCAGCTCTTATGCTGGAGAAGTTGGGCTATAAAATGACGGCTGGAGACCTGATAACATACGTTAAAGTTGTGAAGGGCGTTAAGCCCCTTCAGTTAGCCTCCAACAGTGAGGTGGACGTCGACAAGTATGTTGCTTACCTGCGCTCAACCTTCGACCAGATCCTTGATGCACTGGGGCTGGATTTTGAGGAGATAATTGGCTTAACAAAACTTGAACGATTTATGTAAAGAAGATGTTGCTTCCAAAAAATTGGTGTTTCAGCAGCTTGTATCGTTGACGAACTTGGATTTGTTTCCTATGTGTCTGATTTCTACCCCTTCGTCGATGGGTTTGCAAGGCAGCTTATACTTTTTGAATAGCCACACTAGCTCCTTGTAGGCTTTCTCGTTAACTTCAAGCTCCACAACCTCTGTCATCTCTTCTATGATGGCTGGATGTTTAGGGTTAGCTTTGTAGAGCATCATAAATTCGGTGTCTTTTTCAGAATTAGGTGGAACTGCTATAATCTCCCACAGAGACTTTGCGGGAAAATTTCGAGGGGGATACCGTTTTATCCTTATCTTCTTCATGTCTACAACCTTTCTTAGAGGAGCATACCAGATAATCAACAACAGCCTTTCATATAAAAGACCATGGATGTTTATTCTATACGTAGTTTATAGAAAAATACGACAATAAACCGCAACAGTTGCGCGCGCTGACACTCGCTTCTATTATATGAAAACCTTAATCCGTCAATCATCCACAAATACCCTTTCAGGAATGCACCAAACATTGATACTATTCATTGCATCAACCAAAGATACAGCTGGCATGAACATCGCCAAAAGCCTCATAGACCACTACAGCTTAGAAAAAAATTCAGAAACCTTCCACAACAGACCTGTTTACACAAAAAAGCTGCACAACAAAGAAACCAAACTACTTTTCGTCAACACAGAAATCGTGGACACACAATTTCTAGGCAGCCTCTTCAGCCCCAGTATGTTTGTTTTTTTATCTAGACACAGCAGTGCCAAAGGAATACCCACCCTGTCAGTGCACACGCCCGGCAACCTCGCAGAAGCCCAATTCGGCGGAAAACCCCGAACAGTCTCTGTCTCCCCTGCAATAGCCATGAAAAATGCCCTCCAAGAAATGGCAAAACTGGTAGAGGAAGGGGGACTGGACTTCGAGGTTTCCTATGAATGCACTCACCACGGTCCCTCCTTGGATGCGCCCGCAATGTTCGTGGAACTGGGAAGCTCGCCAGAGCAGTGGAAAGACCTGAAGGCTGCTGAGGTTGTGGCTCACGCTGCGGCTGCTGCTGTTGCTGATTGTTCCAGCTGTCCTGTGGCAATAGGAATCGGTGGACCCCACTACAACAAAAAATTCACGAAACTCGCATTAAAAACTCAAACAGCCTTTGGTCACATGATTCCGAAGTATGCTCTCGCGGAGGTTGACGCAGAAATAGTTGGGCAATGTGTTGAAAGGACATTAGAAACTGTGGATTCTGCACTTCTTGATTGGAAGGGAATCAAGGGCGAACACAAACTAAAGATAGTTGTTGCGCTGGAGAAGCTTGGTATATCCTCAGAAAAAATTTAGGAACATTATCCGATCCACCAGAAAATTACCTACACCTAACACGCTAATTTACATCTACAGTTAGACTCGCCAAATCAAAGTCCAGGTATTGCGAGACCTATCGCTGGCAACAGCAAATCCTTAACAAGAGATTGCACTAA
>Ga0316578_10000850_pt1 | contig 11459 bp, 11 predicted proteins | sample J0NA_2_FD_203076 | JGI IMG/M metagenome (GOLD analysis project Ga0316578, IMG submission 203076) | Rhizosphere microbial communities from salt marsh grasses in Alabama, United States - J0-2_160517rDrC | ecosystem: Host-associated > Plants > Roots > Rhizosphere | place: USA: Alabama | collected...
GCGTTCCGATAGATTCCGCACCGTGCTTCTGGTGGTCGAGATGGCCACGGAATATCCTGAGGTCCGGTTCGATGTCATCGAGAGTACCTCGGGTATGGAAACCATTCAAAGAGTCAGAGCGTGACCACACCGATAGGTTCGTTGCTCGTTTATCTTCCGACAACCGGCTTCATTCCGAGACAGTGTACCCCTGAACGGCAATGGTGTTATCCGATTCACTGCGTTTATGGCGCCTCCGAAATCGGAGGCCGGATGTCATAAGTTGGTTCGATCGTACTCTTATATCGATTCCCTCGAAACTTAAGGAAATTGAGAGGAGAGGAAATTAAAATTGCAAAACAATTCAAATTGTTAGGATGAGTTCGTCTCGCTGCCGAGTGCGAAGCAGTCCTATCGCACCCTTTTTCTGTCGTTGGCGGATCGGGGCAAAGCCCCCTGCGTGTTTCATTGCACCACCGGCAAGGACCGCACCGGCTGGGCCGCTGCCGCGCTGCTGACGCTGCTCGGTGTGCCCAAGGAGACGGTCATGGCCGACTACATGCGCACCAACGATTACACACTGCCGCAGTTCAAACACGCGATCGACGACTTCGTCGCCGCCGGCGGCGACCGCGCCATTGCGGTGGCCGTATTCGGGGTCAAGCCCGAGTACCTCGACGCGTCGTTCGACGAGATGCAGAAACAATATGGAACGATCGAAGGCTATTTCTCGGAGGCGCTGGGCATCGATGCCGCCGGGGACATGCTGAACGTGCTCCTGCTGCAGGAGAAGGCGCTCGCCAGTCAGTCGCAGGTCATTCAGCTTCGCAACGCGCGGCTCGCAAACCGCATCAATCTTCACCTCGCCCTGGGCGGCAGTTTCGATGCCGCACCGGCAGCCAGTCAGTGAAGTCCTGTGGTGAATATCGGCGTTTCCGAGATGCCGAACAAGATAGGCAAAGAGCTCGAGGAAATGAAGTAAACCGGCGGTAAGTTTCTGGCGGCCTCCCTATAGAATGTCGATGAAGCCGGGCTTCAGGAAGCCATAATCGCCGCCAAGATGTAGGCCGGCGGAGGGCGGAGCTCTGCAACACCGAATCGACCCTCATTTATAATGAATACGGAGGAAAGTCTATGCGATTGAAAACATTAAGACAATTTACAGTGACAATCATCGTTGCGGTCGTGCTGGCAGCCGTTCCGGCTATGGCGCAGGTACTCAGCGGCCCGCCGGCCAATCCGAAGTACAAGTATTCGACCCCCATGCCGCCCGGAATTGCGGTTCCGGACAGCGTGGATACCCGACTTGGGAAGTTGCATTTCTTCGACGGCTTCCCGGACAAAGCCACTGCCAAAAAGCTCTGGGACGCCCTCGACTTTCAGCGCGCTGTGCAGGCCTACTTGCTGGCAATCCCGGCAGTAAATCAGGCCGCGAACCGCGATGCAATGCGGACCCTGGGCCCGATCAACCAGACGGTTCCCATCTGGGAGGATCTCGTCGATTCGCGGACGGTCGGATTGACCTTCAACGACCAGACGATCTACTCCTGGCCTTGGTTGAATTTGTCCAAGGGCCCGATAGTGATGGAAGTGCCGCCCATGGTGCTCGGTCTGGCCAACGACATGTGGTATCGCTTCGTCATCAATCTCGGTCTTGTCGGGCCGGACAAGGGCAAGGGTGGCAAATACCTGTTCGTGCCGCCGGGCTATAAGGGTGCGTTACCCGAGTCGGGCTACTTCATCGTGAGGCCACGCACCTTCAACCTCTTCGCTGGATGGCGCAGCTTCCTGGTGGACGGCAGCCCCAAGCCGGGGGTCGAGGAAACCAAGAAGTACGCGAAGATCTATCCACTGGCTGATGCCGGCAAACCAGCACCGCCATTGACCTTCGCCAACCTTTCCGGCAAACCGTTCAATATGGAAAACCCGGCCGACTATCGCTTCTGGGAGCTGCTCGACGAGGTCGTGCAGGAGGAACCCGCGGACTCGCTCGACCAGATTCGCATGGGCTACTACGCATCCATCGGCATCCAGAAGGACAAGCCCTTCGCGCCCGACGCACGGATGAAGAAGATCCTGACCGAGGCCGCGAGAGTGGGTGACGCGATGGCGCGCACGATCGCGTTCCACCCGAGGGAGCCGGAAACCTTTTACTATCCGAACAGCGCGTGGCAGCTCCCGTTCGTTGGAGGCTACCAGTTCCAGTGGCGTCCCGGCGTACTGAATCTCGACGCTTACACCTACTACTACTGGTTGGCGACCGGGGTAACCCCGGCCATGGAAGAAAAAATGGTTGGCGAAGGGTCGCAATACGCCTGGGCTGCCCGCGATGCCAACGGTAACGTGCTCGATGGCGGCAAGAACTACAAACTGCACCTGCCACCGAACATCCCGGTCAAGCGCTTCTGGTCCGTAATCCTCTACAGTAACCAGACCCGCTCGATGATCCAGACAAATGTACGCTTCCCAAGCGTCAGTAGCCAGGACAAAGATCTGCTTGTCAATTCTGACGGGTCGGTCGATGTCTTCTTCGGTCCGAAACCGCAAGCTGGCAAGGTACCTAACTGGGTGCAAACGATCCCGGGTAAGGGGTGGAACACCCTCCTGCGGCTGTATGGACCCTTAGAGCCTTGGTTCGACAAGACCTGGCGGCCGGGGGAGATCGAACTAATGCCGTGACCTGCAAGAAATGTTCTTAGAGTGAGGGCCGAGGCGCTTAGCGGGCAGTGGGACAGGCCCGCATTGCTCAGCGCTCCAACATGCACGTAATACGCGTTCGCACCTTCACACTGGGGGCGGACAGAGACGGGAAAAAAACATGACAGGACACCATCACAATCATGTTGAATCACGGAAACATGCGCACCGGGTAAACCAAGAGCCGCACCGGAAAAGAATTCATCAAGACTGGCGAATGTGGGTGATCGTTTGCTTCATGCTCGCGGCGGTCCTGATCTATGTGTTCACGCTGGACGATTCGCTGTTTTGGTTCGCTCGCTGAAAGAGATCGGCGGCCCTGAACGACGGCAGCGATCAGTGCCCTTAGAGTTGCCGTGGATGGACACTACCTAAGCATGACACGGCGTGAAGCGGGGGGGCGTCCCGGCGCTTGCTGAAAGACTTGGAGGGCAGGAGGCATGACGGACAAACGACCGATCGACGGGGCGAAGCACTCTGGTGCGCGCAAAGGCCCGGTTCGGTCAGATCGAGGGGCCTTTGGGCAGGATGCCGGGCAATCGACGGGTCCGCCGGAGATGACCGAGGAGCAGATGAAGCGGGTCGCGGCGCTGAACGCGAAAGGGAGAGACTGATTGTCTTTTCGGTGGTGAACCTCGATTCACCACCGAAATAACACAAGACAAAATACAGAGGAGGTGATAGTAAACGAAGCGCGCTTTGATATAGTTGGAGCCCATCCGCGATTTTATAAAGCGCATATAAGTGTCCAAGGCGTTGGTTCTGGGCTTTGGAGCCAGCGCGATCGATTTCGATCTCCGATTGATTGTGAAGAACGGGCGCAAAATTGCGAAGGGAGACCCGCCGTGATGAAAGCCTTTAAATTGATCTTCGCGCTGTCACTCTTGACCATCTTTGAAGGACAAGCATTGGGCCAGGATCTGATCGTTTATCCGGCCAAGGGACAGAGCCAGCAGCAGATGGAGAAGGACAAGTTCACCTGCCACTCCTTTGCCAAGCAACAAAGCGGATTTGATCCCATGCAGACGCCACCGCCCGCGCCGGCGGGTGCTTACCCGCCGCCTCCCGGCTCTGCCGCCGGGGGTGTCGTCAGGGGCGGTGCCGGCGGAGCGGCCCTCGGCGCAGCTGTCGGCGGCATCGCCGGCGGCTGGAGTGGGGCCGGCAAAGGGGCGGCCATCGGGGCCCTCACCGGCGGTGTTTTCGGCGGGCTGAGAAGCCAGGCCCGGAATTACCAGGCCGCACAAGCCCAGCAGCAGGTGGCCGCCCAGCAGGCGGCGCAATACCAGCAGAAGCGGAACACCTATAACCGGGCCACCTCTGTCTGTCTCGAAGCGAAAGGATACGCGGTCAAATGAGAATCCGGAAACACAACCGAAGAAGTGGAAGGACTCTTCAGATTGCCATGAAACAGTTGCTGTTGGTGAGCAGTGCCCTTGCGCTGCTGTTCGGACTTACGGCGATTGCAGCCGCAGGGGATTTCGACGGCTCCCAACCGGTCCTGTGCAGCGTGGTTTCGGTGACGGAGTGCACACTGGAGGATGGATGCCGTGCAGTGACGCCGGAAAGTGTCGCCGTGCCCCGTTTCCTCAGGGTCGATTTCGACAATAAGATCGTGGTGCCGGCCGACAAGGGCGGCGGGGACCGCAGCAGTGCCATCAAACGCATGGAACGCATCGGCGGTCAGCTGATACTGCAAGGCGCGGACGAAGGCATCCAAGACTTGCGTGACAGCGTCGGGTGGACCGCGTCGGTCTCCGAGGAAACGGGTAAATTGGTGGTGACGGCCGCTGGGAACGAGGTGGCCTTCATCATCCACGGCGCCTGTATTCCCAGGCCGTAGCGCGGCTTTAGGGCTACCTAAATTAGCGGAACGATCTTTTCCTTGTATATGCCTGTCCAATGAGATGCGAAGCCCATTTCATCGGGGCGGCAAACTTGAAAATCGCTCTACATAGGTGTTTCCCAATATTGTGTGGGAAGTTAGGTGTTATTTACCTTTGCGCGTTATTGAATAGAGGTCGCGGAATTTCGATTTGATTCCCGATAGTGAACAGAGGGGGGTGAGCCTATGAGTAGGGGCATCAAGCAAAGGGTCGTTTCCCTGATCTTCGGCATTGTTCTCGTGGGGACCCTAGTCGAACCTCTTCCTGCCGCCGAACAGCAGAGCGCGGAAGACCTGGCCAAGAAGGTGCAAAATCCGGTTGCCGATTTGATCAGCGTACCTTTCCAGAACAATTTCAACTTCGATGTCGGCCCTGAAGATGATCTCCAGTACGTGCTTAACATTCAGCCGGTCATACCCATTAGTTTGAGTAAATCGTTGAACCTCATCACTCGCACGATCGTGCCAATCATTTCCCAGCCGGGTTTCACACCCGATCAGGACCGCACCAACGGCCTCGGCGACATTCAATTTACAGCATTTCTGTCTCCGGCGAAATCTGAGGGCCTGATATGGGGAGTCGGACCCATCGTACAATTCCCGACGAACACCGACGATCGACTGGGAAACGACCGTTGGGGTCTCGGTGCTTCCGCGGTCGGGCTGAGATTGTCGAAGGGCAGCCCCTGGGTCTACGGCGCCCTGGTTAACAACGTCTGGTCGGTGAGCAGTTCCGGCAGCGATCCGAGCTACAGCAACTTTTTGCTCCAGCCGTTCGTCAATTACAACTTTCCCGGTGGTTTCTACCTCGTCAGCGCGCCGATCATTACCGCCGACTGGAAGGCCGACAGCGGGGCTCGCTGGACCGTCCCGCTGGGAGGCGGCGTGGGGAAAATTGTTCGTTTCGGCCGATTGCCAGTGAATTTCCAGCGTCAGGCTTTCTGCAATGTGGCCACACCCGACAACGCAACGGTACGGACTGGCAGGTGCGGTTTCAATTCCAGTTCCTCTTTCCCAAGTGAAGCGGTGCCGGTTGAACGGTCTCTAAAAATTTGAGGATACGGTCTCATCAAGAATATGGCATGCCATGGGATAGTGAGGGCTGATTCATGGTGCTCTTCATTTGGAGGGCCCATTTTATTCACTGGGAGGTTCCGATGTTTACACGCCAAAAGACAACTGAATGTGTCAAACTTATCCTAGTCATTTCAATGCTCGGGTTCGGCTTGTTCACTTCCGTCCCGGCCGAGGCCGGTGGCCTGCTCCTCTATGAATTCGGAACGGCCGATGTCGGCCTGGCATCGGCCGGCTACAATGTGCGCGCCCAGGACGCTTCGACCGCCTTCACCAACCCCGCGGGCATGACGCGACTGGAGGGCACCCAGGTGCTGGCAGCGGGGCAGGTGCTCTGGTCGAACGCCAAGTTCTCGATCGGCTCGGGCACTTCCCCCGCCCTCGGGGATGGCGACGGCGGCTACGTCACCGGAAGCAACGGGTGGTTTCCCGGCGGCGGCGGGTTCCTCAGCTACAGCGTGTCGCCCGAGCTCAAGCTCGGGTTCGCCCTGACCGGCAATTTTGGAGCTGCCTTGAACTATGACGACGACTGGGTCGGCCGCTATTACGTCCAGGAGACGACGATGCTCGGTGTCTCGCTGGTCCCTTCGATCGCGTACAAGGTGACCGACAAGCTCTCGCTGGGAGGCGGCGTCACCGCCATGTACGGCTCCTACAAAAATCAGGTGGCCATCAACAATGTCATTCCCGCCTTCGGCGACGGTCAACTCAAGCTCGACGACACGGACTGGGGCTGGGGCGGCAACCTGGGACTGCTCTACGAGGTCACCTCCGGGATCCGGCTCGGGCTGACGTGGAACTCGCAGGTGAGCCTCGACTTCAGCGGGCCGGCGCAGTTTTCGAACCTCGCGCCGGGCCTGGGCACCGTTCTAAGCAACAGGGGGCTGCTGAATTCGAGCATTAAGGTCGGCATCAAAGTTCCCCAGCAGGCGATGGGCAGCGTCTTCGCCCAGGTGAGCGACCGGTGGGCGGTGATGGGAAGCGTGGGCTGGCAGCAATGGTCGAAGTTCGGTCAGGTGCAGCTCGGCATCGACGACACGACCAATCCGACCAGCACCTCGACCGACCTGGACTTCAAGGACACCTGGCACTTTGCAGTGGGCGCCCAGTACCAAATAAGCGACCCGTGGCTGCTCAACTTCGGCCTGGCCTACGACTCGGACTTCCAGGACGGCTCGGATGTCTCCCCGCTGCTGCCGCTGAATTCGGCCTGGCGCTTCGGTGTGGGTGCCCAGCATCAGCCGAGCGAGAATTTCTTCTGGGGGTTAGCGGTCGAGTACCTGTACGGCGGGACGCTGGATACCAACCTGCAGAGCACGAGGCCGGTCGCCCTCGGCGGGCGTGGCGATCTCATTGGCTCGTACGACTCTATCGGAACGATATTTCTCGGTCTGTACGCCAACTGGAAGTTCTGATTTCATGATAAACGCCCATGCCCCTTTTTGGTGGGGCACCACAATGGATGAAAACTCTATTTTACATTTAATGCTGTTGTGTCAGTTTTGTCGGTTAGGTCAGTTAAGTCAGTGGTCTTAGGCTCAATCAACCGACACAACCGACTCAACGGACTCAACCGACCTAACTGGCTATTTTCGTGTTAAACCTCATGGCCCATAGGGCCAGCACAATGGATGAAAATGACGCACCGGAGCTCGGATGATCAGTTGAGATAGGAGAACAAAGATAAGCCACAACCGTGTTTGTGAAAACAGACTTTTATCGATACACGCTGAGGAGACGCTGAAGTCCTGAAAAATCCATGGACGACGTACACGAACAAATTTTATTATTCTCGATATCAATCAGCCAGAAACGGTCATCCACGTGACGAGATGAAGGAGTGGCGAATCAGCTCAATACAGGGGGGCGTTCATGCGAAGCTACTTTAATATTCGGTCGGCGGTATCTCTGGCAATTTTTTCAAGCGCCGTGTTGGCGTTTTTCGGCTGTTCAGTGGTGGGCCCGCGTTCCATCAGCATGGGTCGGGCGGATTACAACTCAGCCATCAACAGAACCGAAAACGAACAGCTGTTGATGGCGATCGTCAAGGGCCGATATGGAGAAACGACTTCCCTTCTCAGCGTACAAAGCATTGCCGCAAACGATCGATTCACTACTCGAGCCGATGAGCCGGTAGATTGAGCGTCATTGCGGACCATTAACTTTACTTCGCCATGTTGTTTGGGCAACCTTGAGGGCAATAAGCACATGAAGAAGGTAGTGGCGTAAGTAGCATATCTTACCAGTCAACAGGATCGGAGTCGAGAATCAGCATGGAAGAGCTTAAGATGGTTCGACAAAATTTGAAGTTGTCAAAGAAGGTCCTATGGCCCACTTATTTTTAGAGCGGGCTAGACTGCATAACCTTACCAAAGACAGAGCAGACTTGCGCGCACAGTTCCGTTGGGAGACGATAAATGCTGTTACTTATAAAATAGGTGGCATCATTTTCATTCTCGGAAGTATTTTTTTCTTTCCAGCCCTCGAGAGATACGCCAACATCGGAGCGTGGTCTTTTTTCATCGGCTCTCTATTCTATCTTGTCGTCACCGTCCACGATTTGGCAGAAGTCCGCCACAATTGGAAGACAGAAGTCCGCCACAGTTTTTTTTTGATACTCGAATTTGTTGCTGCCATTAGTTATGTGTTCGGTACGATTCTTTTTACCGTTGGAAGTGCTCTTTTTATGTCTGCCATAGAGAAGTACACGGCGGGAGCTTGGTGCTTTGTAATTGGCAGTTTGCTTTTTTTAGTTGGAGCTGTCGTCAATGTCTTACAAATTGTAAAGGCCTCATCTGTTGTCACACTTCAATTGATGAATTTTACCGCAATCACCTTTGTGGTCGGCTCGGTTCTTTTTACCGTTGCATCTGTGCCATACCTGTGGAATGTCGACGCAAGTCCATTCCATATCATTTTATATGATTTTTTAGCATGGCAGTATTTGACAGGCAGCATGCTGTTTTTCTTAGGCGGTGTATTTAATTTCTGGAGGGCGTATTTGGTCATGCGTGGGCAAATCGCCAACCAAGTTCAAGGCAAAGAGTAACGCAGTGACGTCATCGAAGAAAGAAAACAAACTAGGCACCTTCTCCACGTTGTCCATCGGAATCGGCGGCATGGTGGGCGGCGGCATCTTCGCCGTGACCGGACTCACCGTGGACGTCACGAAAGGCGCCGCGCCCATCGCCTTCCTGATTGCAGGAATCGTGGCGCTGCTCACCGGTTACTCGTACCTCAAGCTGACGTTGCGCTTCCCCGGGGAAGGCGGCACGGTCGAGTTCCTGAACCGGGCCTTCGGTTCAGGCGTCGTGACCGGGGCCGCCAATATCCTGTTGTTGCTCAGCTATGTGGTGCTTTTAGCGATCTATGCCTACGCCTTCGGCAGCTATGGCGCGAGTTTCTTCTCCGAACAGGACAGGGGCTTCTGGCTCCACCTGCTGATCAGTGCCGTTATCGTCGGACTGGTCGTGGTCAATGTCTTCGGTGCCAAGCTGGTGATGCGTTCAGAAAACCTTTTCAATGCGGTCAAGATGCTGCTGCTGGCTGCATTTGTCATTGGCGGTTTGCTCACACCCATGGAGTGGAGCCGGTTTGGTCCGGAGAACTTCGTGACGCCCCTGGGGCTGATTGCCGGGGCGATGCTCATTTTTCTAAACTACGAGGGTTTCGAACTCATCGCCAATGCCTCGAAAGACATTGCCGACCCGAAACGATCCCTGCCCATTGCTTATATCGGCGGGATTCTCATCGTCATCGTCATCTATGTGTTGATTGTGGTAGTGGTGGTTGGACACCTGAGTTTCAAAGAAATATCCAATGTCAGCGCCCATGTCCTTTCGGTGGCGGCACAAAATTCTATGGGCAGAATCGGGTACATCGCCATCGCGATTGCGGCGTTGACGGCCACGAGCTCGGCGATCAACGCGACTTTCTACAGTACCGGACGCCTGGCCTACATCATCGCGCGAACCGGCGAGCTTCCCAAAACACTGGAGCGGACGATGCGCGGCCAGCATCTCGAAGGCACGCTGATCACCGCTTTCCTCGCCCTCCTAACTGCAAACTTCGTACCCTTGGAGGCCATCGCGACCATGGGCAGTGCCGGTTTCTTGTTGATCTTCATGGCGGTCAATATCGCCAATGTCCGCTTGGCAAATGACACGGGTAGTCGTGCCTGGATATCCGTACTGGCGACTCTGAGCACCGCCGCAGCCCTGATTGTGCTGTGCGTCGAGGTGGACGAGAATCCGGCGACCCGCAACCATCTTTGGATTCTTTTGGGCATGATAGTGGCATCATTTGTCATCGAGGTCGCCTATCGAGGCGTCACGGGACGAGACATTCATCTGGTGCGAAAGGCGAAGTAACACCGCGGCTTCCGGCAACTAAAGGGAAAGTGATGCACCGCGATGCACAGAATACCAAATCTCAAGATCGGCTGCTCCGATATCTGAAGCGAGCATACTCACGTGCAGCGCTCCCTTATCTGGCGGTGGGAGTGTTTTTGATCGTCGCCGTTTTCGTCGCGGGACGCGAAATCGAGTATCACATCAAAGCCATCGAGTCCTGGATTACCGGCCTGGGCCCTTGGGGCCTGCTGGCGTTCATCGGCCTTTTCATTCTGGCAACGTCTTTTTTTAGTGCCCGACACCGTGCTGAGCATCATCGCAGGCGCACTCTTTGGGCTGCGCTGAGGAATCGTGGTGGTGTTGGCGGGCAGCTTGCCGGGGGTAGCGATACAGTTCGCGCTCTCCTCTAAGTTTCTGCGGTCACCAATCCAGCGGACGCCTGCGGCCAAGCCGTCGCTGGCAGCCATTCAGCGTGCCGTCAGTCATGACGATTTTCGCTTGCAGATACTGTTGTGCTTGACACCGCTTAATCCTGCGACAATCAGTTACCTTCTCGGCACCGCCGGTGTCCGGTTTTCAGGCATTCTGATGGCCTGCCTGGCGCTCACACCCAATCTGATGATCGAGGTATACTTCGGCTACGTCGGCAAACACGCGGCTACGTTGGCCGGCAGCGATGCGGGATCCGCCCGAGTGCACTTTTTGGCGATGGTTGGCGGCGTCCTGATGTGTATCGTGGTGATGGTTTTCGTGTCGAGAATAGCCCATAGAGCCGTCATGCAGGCTGTCTCTGAGACTGATTAAGCCTAAAACCTCGAGCAAGTCGATGTTGCGACGCTGCTCGCCGACACACACGCTCACCAGAGTTTCACGTTACGTGCTGCCTAATTTTTACCCTGATAGGCATTTCGGCCGCCCTGATTTCTCGTTTACGTGTAAAAGCTAAGGTTCCAACTTTTTCACATGATTTCTTTGCAGGCCTCAAGGCTTTGTCCCCTTCTGGCGCAGCCGGCAATAGCCAAGCTCGGAGCAGACGTGGTCGGCAAAGCCCACTCCAGCCTCTTCATACAGGCTGTAAGCCGCATCAGTCCCGGCTTCCTGCAGGACGGCGATCTCATCTTCGTAACGTACCGATGCCGCAATGCGGCCTTTAAAACCCAATCTTTGCAACTGCTGGGCGGCAAACCGGCTGGTTTGTGGATCCGGAGGGGCAAGCATAACCAACACTATCCGACTGTCCGCCAGATCGAACCGCTCCCAGAATCATTTCCGCCTCCCGAATGGAGGTTGTGGAATTTTACAGCTTCAATGATGGAAGCCTTTCGGATGGATAGATCGTGAGGTAGGAAGTTACTCGGGCATTGTTTCTGAAGTCAATCCCAAATCGCCCCAATAACCGCTTATCAGTGCCCCGAAACCTAAAACAGTGGGATATTGGAAATAAAGAATGCGGTTTTTGAGGCCATAAATTATGG
>Ga0316578_10000851_pt1 | contig 11450 bp, 11 predicted proteins | sample J0NA_2_FD_203076 | JGI IMG/M metagenome (GOLD analysis project Ga0316578, IMG submission 203076) | Rhizosphere microbial communities from salt marsh grasses in Alabama, United States - J0-2_160517rDrC | ecosystem: Host-associated > Plants > Roots > Rhizosphere | place: USA: Alabama | collected...
CACCCGCGGTAGTAGCGCTTGCGCGGGTACCCCTCGGCGTACTTGTTCTGCATCGGGTTGCTCAGCGCGGCGAGCACGGCTCGGCTGGCGAAGTTCTCGCTGGCGATCAGCTCGAGCTGCCCCTGCTGGCGGGCCAGCTCGCCCCGCATCGCCTCCATGATCTCAGGATCGGTCTTTTCGAGGTATGGAAACAGGTTTTCGTCGTACAGCATGTCGTCCCTTCCCGATATGCGCCGGCCTCGCCGGCGGGCCGCGTTCCCGCTGCGCCTGGGCCGCTACCGGCCCTGCTCGTACTGTCTGATCCTGTCAAGACGCCGCTGATGGCGCCCTCCCTCGAACGGGGTCTCGAGCCAGGTATGGACGAGCTCGTCGAGGGCGGGATCGTTCAGGCGTTTCTCGGAGAGGGCGAGGACGTTCGCGTCGTTGTGCCGGCGCGACATCCGCGCCTCGTCGACCGTATGGCAGAGAGCGGCGCGCACTCCGTCGACCTTGTTCGCCGCTATCGACATCCCGATCCCCGTCGCGCAGACGACGATCCCCCTGTCGACCTCGCCCGAGGCGACCTTGCCGGCAACGGCGAGCCCGTATACCGGATAGTCGGTCGACTCTGCCGAGCCGGTCCCCACGTCGACGATCTCGTGCCCCTCGCGCGCGAGCAGCTCCCTGAGCCGCTCCTTGAGCGGCCAGCCGCGATGGTCCGATCCGAGCGCGATGCGCACGGCTCCCTCCCGCGCCGTCGACACGGCGGAATGGTTATGCGACGCGACGGTCCCGGGGGCCCGTCATACGAAGTCGAGCCAGTCCATGTAGTCGTCGACTTCGGCGTTGATCACCTTGAAGAAGACGTCCTGCAGCTGCTTCGTGACCGGGCCGCGCTTTCCGGCGCCGACCTGGATCTTGTCGACGCTGCGGATCGGCGATATCTCCGCCGCGGTCCCGGTGAAGAAGACCTCGTCGGCGACGTAGAGCATCTCGCGCGGGACGAGCTTCTCGAGGACCTCGAACCCGAGATCCTCGGCGATCTCGATGATGCAGTTGCGCGTGATGCCGGGCAGGACGCTCGCGCCGAGCGGGGGCGTGATGATCTTCCCGTCGAGCACGAGGAAGATGTTCTCGCCGCTCCCCTCGCTCACGTATCCGTTCGTGTCCAGAGCGATCCCCTCGACGTACCCGTTCACCAGCGCTTCCATCTTTATCAGCTGCGAGTTCATGTAGTTTGCGCCGGTCTTCGCCAGCGCGGGAAGCGTGTTCGGAGCGATGCGGTCCCACGAGGAGACCATCACGTCGACCCCCTGCTCGAGGGCCTCGGGACCGAGATACTTCCCCCACGGCCAGACGACGATGAACGCGTCGATCGGGTTGGGGAAGGGATTGACGCCGAGCTCGTTGTATCCGCGGTAGACGACCGGCCTGATGTAGCACTCTTCCATCTTGTTGACCGTGATCGTCTCCTTGCACGCCTCCATGAAATCGGCGATCGGCATCTCCGGCTGCATGCGGTACATCTTCGCCGAGTTGTACAGACGCCTGATATGGGGCTCGAGACGGAAGATCGCGGGACCCTTCTTCGTCTTGTAGCAGCGGATCCCCTCGAAGACGCAGGTCCCGTAGTGGATCACGTGCGCGCAGACATGGATCTTCGCATCATCCCAATCGACGAATTTCCCGTTCATCCATATCTTGTCCGACTTCTTCAGAGGCATGAGACAGCTCCTTGTGTTATCCCTGAGGTCGACCGTTCGCCGGAGGGCCGCCGCGCCTTGGGCAGGACGGGCTGACCCCCGGTGAATTATACGGATATAGCCGCGAAAGTGGCAACCATAAAATCCATTTTTCGCAGGATTTTACAGCATACCGTAAATGGTTCTGGGGGCGTCGGCATACGGCCTTACTCCGTATGGCGTTGCGGCGTCAGGGGCCGCCGCCTGAATCACCTGTCGGGGTCCGGCCCGGGGAGCTCGAACCGCCGGCCGAGATGATCGACGAGGAGCCCGACCAGCCGCTCGATATCGTCACGGACCTGCCGGTAGACCGCCCCGCTCTCTCCGATCGGATCGTGCACGTCGGGGTCGGTCCGGGCCGGATCGAGCTCCGAGATCAGCATCACCCGCTCCACCGACCCCGGGACCAGCTTGATGGCGTAGTCGCGGTGCTCGCGCGCCAATGCGACGAGGAGGTCCGCTCCCGCGGCGATATCCCGTGTGAGCATGCGCGAGCGATGGCGGGAGATGTCGATGCCGATCTCGGCCAGCGCCGCGAGGGCGCCTTCCGAGGCGGGCTGACCATCCCATGCGCCGATCCCGGCGGAGGAGACGGCGACCTCGTCCCGCCAGAACGAGGGTATCACCGCCCGCATGAGGCCTTCGGCCATCGGGGAGCGGCAGGTGTTTCCCGTGCACACGAACACGATACTCTTCATGGGGTCGATTGTGCATATGGCGCGGGGCCGTTGCAAGGAAAATGGCCCCATTGCCTTTTCCGGGCGGCCGGCGTATCCTCTTGCGAGGATCGACACGGGAAAGGAGAATCGATGGCCCAGCTGAAGATCATGCGCGCCGGGGACGTGCCTGCGGCCCCGGTCAGTCACGAGGACGCCACAGGCGTCACGATCCGCTGGCTTATATCGAAGGACGACGGAGCGCCCAACTTCGCGATGCGCCTCTTCGAGGTGGCTCCGGAAGGGCATTCCCCCCTGCACCGCCACGACTGGGAGCACGAGGTCTACATCGTCGAGGGCTCGGGGGAGCTCGACTGGGAGGGCGAGGAAAAGCCGTTCGCCGCGGGGGATTTCGTCTTCGTCGCGCCGGGCAGGGAGCACAGGTTCCGGAACACGGGGACGGGGCCGCTGAAGTTCCTCTGTCTCGTGCCGAACGACTCGTACTGATTGACTTGGACGCCGGCTCCGATTAACTTTCAAGTACAGCGCACGTTGCGCGACCCCTCCTGATCCAGGCAAGGAGACCGCATGAAACGCACCCCGATACTCGCCCTGGCGCTCGTCGCGATGCTCGCGACCGGCGCGTCGGCCCAGCAGACGATGTACCGCCAGAAGAAGTACTTCGGCCCGATCCCGCTGAACGGCATCAGCGTCAGCGTCGGGTTCCTCGATGGGCCCGATCATCAGTATCTCACCGATCACCTGATGAACTGGGCGGATCAGCGGGGCGGGGGCGAGAGCTGGGAGGACTGGTCCACGTCGTTCTACTCGCGTCTGCAGTACCAGCGGCAGATCACGCCGAACCACGTGATCACGGTGAGCGGCAACTTCTCGTACCTCTCGGCGAGCGCGAATGGCGACTATTACACGCTGTCCGAACCGATCACCTATCTGATGACCGAGCGTACGCTCAAGGTCTACCTGCTCTCGTTAGACGTGGGATTCCTGTACTACATGGTCAAGCCCGAGGTGCAGCAGATGGCCCCCTACATCGGAGGCGGCTTCTCGGCGTTCGTCCCTATGGAGCGGCTCGAGGCGACGATGTACACCGAATCGGGGGCAGTGTTCGCCAATCCGGGAGAGACGATATCGGAGAACAGCTTCGAGGTCGGACTGCACGGAGAGTTCGGACTGCTCTACTTTATCTCAAACAGGTACGCCGCCGGGATCGAGGGGCGGTACCAGAAGTCACAGAGCAAGTTCACCATCCACGGGGGCAACTTCGACGTCGACTACTCCGGCCTGACCCTGTCCCTCGTGCTCCAGTACTACTTCTGATGCGCGAAGAACGGTTCGATGTGGTGGTGATCGGCGCCGGGCCGGCCGGTTCGCGGACCGCCGCCCTGACGGCGGCTGCCGGACGCTCCACCCTCCTGCTCGAAAAGCGCGAACGAGTCGGATACCCCGTGCGGTGCGCCGAGGCGATCGGTCCGCGCCACGATATCGAGCGCTTTCTCACCCTCGAGGACGACCTCATCAGCTCGCCGATAGACGGTTTCGCCCTCGTCTCACCGGCCGGCAGGCGGTTCGCCGCCCGCATGCCGGAGCTCGGGTTCGTCGTCGACCGCGAGGCCTTCGACCGCCGGCTCGCCGAGGCGGCTGTCTCGGCGGGGGCGATCCTGCGCACCGCGCACCAGGCGACCGCGCTGATCGTCGAGGACGGACGCATCAGGGGGGCGCTCGTGACGGACCTCGCCTCGGGGATGCAGTACCGGGCCGCGGCGGCTGTGACCGTCGGCGCAGACGGCGTCGAGTGCCACTCGCCCCGGTGGGCTGGCCTGAAGGGAAGCTACCGGCCCGGCGAGGTGATGTCGTGCGCGCAGCACCTCGTCGACGGGATCGATGTCTCCGAGCGGCTGATCGAGTTCCATCTCGGGGCGCGGTTCGCCCCGGGCGGGTACGCGTGGGTCTTCCCCAAGGGGCCCTCGTCGGCGAACGCGGGGCTCGGCGTCAATCCTGCGCGCGCCGGAGGGATCAGGGCGGTCGACTATCTCGACCGGTTCCTCTCGCACCGGTGCCCCGAAGCAGCACGCGGGAGGCTGGTCGTCGGGGGCACGGTGATCGCCCGGGGGCTGCCGCGCCTGGCCGTCGACGGGTACCTCGCCGTCGGCGAGGCGGCAAACCAGAACAACCCGTTCTCGGGGGGCGGGATCGTCAACGCACTCGAGGGGGCGGACCTCGCCGCCGGGGCGATCATCGAGGCCCTCGCAGGAGAGGGTCCCACGGCGCGCGCCCTCTCCCGCTACACCGAGCGTTGGAAACGCGCGACCGGCAAGGCAAACGAGCGCTTCTGGCGGGCCGCGCAGATCTTCTACGGCCTCGGCGACGGAGACATGGAGCGGGTGCTCTCGCGCATGAGCCAAGCGCGAGGCCTGATAGGAGAGGGCGGGATCGACCCGCTCAGGCTCATCTTCGTGCTGGCCCGATCGGAGCCGCGTCTTGTTTTCAGGCTTGCAGCGGCCCTTCTGAAGGGGTAGAATCGATGGACACAGGCAGCAGCAGCGCGCCGCACCGGCGTATAGAGGTCGACCGCGGCGCATGCGTAGTCTGCGGTGCTTGCAGCGCCGTCTGCCCGGCCGAAGCGCTTGTCATCGTGGGGTCGACCCTCGAGGTCCGCCCCGAGCGATGCCGCCCCTGCGGGCTGGCGGCGCTCGTCTGTCCGACCGGGGCGCTGCGGTGCCCTGCAGAGAGCCCGGAGGAAGGGATCGGATGAACATCGAGAGGATCATCGTCGGACCGCTCGCCACGAACTGCTACGTCGTCTCGTGCCCCGGCTCGGACGATTCGATAGTGATAGATCCGGGGGGCGACGGGGACCGGATCGCCTCGTATGTCGACGGCGCCGGGCTGAGCCCCGTCCTCATCGTGCTCACGCACGGGCACAGCGACCATTTCGCCGCCGCCGCGGCCCTCGCCCGCCGGTACGGCACGCCGGTCGCCATGCACGGGGACGATCTCGACACGCTGGCGCGCTCCGCCGCCGACGCGCCGATGTGGGGGCTCGGTCGCCCCGAACCACCCGAGATCGGCCGCGAGCTCTGTGCGGGCGACACGATCAGGTTCGGCTCGTGCGAGGGGACCGTCCTGCACACACCGGGCCATACCAAGGGGGGTATCTGCATCGCCTTCGACGGCGTCGTCTTCGCCGGGGACACCCTGTTTGCCGGCTCGATAGGCCGGACCGATTTCTACGGTGGCGACATGGAGACTATTCTTGAGTCGATCAGGCAGGAACTCTTTGCACTTCCCGACGGGACCGTCGTCCACACCGGCCACGGCCCCTCGACGACGATCGGCGAGGAAAAGGCCGGAAATCCTTTTTTGACAGGCGATTGGGTCTGAACCGGGAGCGCGCGGCGCCCACCGCCTCCCCGGGCGGCCACTTTGGACTTCTTCTTGCTAAATATCCAAGTCTATGTAGAATCCGATGGGTCGGGTGACACCGGGCATGCCATCGCAGTCTCAGGGACACACACACGGGAGGGATCCCTTGGAAACCAGGGACAGGCTCAGAGCATTCATAATCGAGAACTTTCTGTTCGGAAACGAGAACGCCTCTCTCGACGACGGGGAGTCGTTCCTCGAATCGGGGATCATCGATTCGACGGGGATCCTCGAGGTCGTCGGGTTCATCGAGGACGAGTTCGGCTTCGAGGTGATGGACGAGGAGCTCGTGCCGGACAACTTCGATTCGGTTTCGCGTCTGGTCGGATACATAGAGCGCAAGATGCAGGCGGCCGGCTGACGGGAGAAGAGTGGATCCGATGCTGCTGCACGATTTCCTCGAGCACAGCGCGCGGCGGACTCCCGACAAGACGGCCCTCGTCTGCGGGAACGCGCGACTGACATTCGCCGGGATCGACCGCACGGCCGATCGTCTCGCGAACGCCCTGCGGGGTGCGGGAGTGGCGAGGCATGATCGCGTCGCCGTGCTCGCCGACAACACCCCCGAGGCGGTTGTCTCGATCTGGGCGGCGCTGAAGGCGGAGGCGGCCTTCCTCGTCATCAACCCCACGACGAAGACCGACAAGGTCTCATACATACTGAACAACTGCCGCGCATCGGCGCTCGTGACCCACTCGTCGAAGTGGCGGAACGTCTCGCCGGCCCTGGCCGGCACGCCGTCGCTGCGGGCCGTGGTCGTCGCGGGAAAGCCGGTCCCCGGTGCGGCCTCCTCGCTCCCCGCCGGCGCCGAGCTGCTCGGATGGGACGAGGCGCAGGAGCGCGGCGAGGGTCCGCGACCGGAGCGCCGCGGGATCGACATCGATCTCGCAGCGCTGATATACACCTCCGGGACAACGGGGAATCCCAAGGGGGTCGTGCTGACGCACCGCAACATGCTCTCCGCCTCGACGTCGATCACGACATATCTCGAGAACGTCGAGGACGACATCATCCTCTCGGTGCTGCCGCTCTCGTTCGACTACGGCCTCTACCAGGTGATCATGGCGGCGCAGTTCGGCGGCACCGTCGTGCTGGAGCGCTCGTTCACCTACCCGTACCAGGTGATAAACCTCCTCAGGGAGGAGCGGGTCACCGGGTTCCCGATCGTCCCGACGATGTCGGCGATACTGCTGCAGATGAAGGAGCTCGAGAAGGAGGAGTTCCCCGCGCTGCGGTACATCACCAACACCGCCGCGGCGCTCCCCGAGAGCCACATCACGGGGCTGCAGCGGATCTTCCCCGGCGCGGCGATCTACTCGATGTACGGCCTGACCGAGTGCAAGCGCGTCTCGTACCTCCCCCCATCCGAGATCGACCGGCGGCCGACCTCGGTGGGCCGGGGGATGCCGAACGAGGAGGTCTATCTCGTCGACGACGACGGCCTCAGGATCACCGAGCCGGGAGTCACGGGCGAGCTTGTCGTGCGTGGCGCGAACGTGATGCAGGGATACTGGGAGCTCCCCGAGGAGACGGCGAAGATGCTCCGGCCGGGGCTGTTCCCGTGGGAGAAGTCGCTCTGGACGGGGGACCTCTTCCGGATGGACGAGGACGGGTTCCTCTATTTCGTATCCCGCCGAGACGATATCATAAAGAGCCGCGGCGAGAAGGTCTCGCCGAAGGAGGTCGAGGCGGCGCTGTACGCGCACGGCGACGTGGTCGAGGCGGCCGTCATCGGTGTCCCCGACGACCTGCTCGGCGAGGCGGTAAAAGCGTTCGTCGTGCTCAGGGACGGCTCGACGGCGACCGACCAGGAGATACTGGCCCACTGCAAGGGGCGCCTCGAGGACTTCATGGTGCCCCAGACAGTCGAGATCACCGACTCGCTCCCCAAGACCTCGAGCGGCAAGATAACGAAGAAGGGACTTCATTGATGCGCCGGCGGGGCCGGTGCACAGAGTGAAAGGAACGGACATGCGATTCGACAGATCGGTGCTGGAGATCGACGCGGCGGCGGTGGCGGATTCTCTTACGAAGTTCATACGCGAGCAGGTGTCGGGGACGTTCCGGCGCAAGGGGATCGTGATAGGTCTGAGCGGCGGGATCGACTCGGCCGTCGCGGGGGCCCTATCGGTCCGCGCGGTCGGAGCGGAGCGCGTCTTCAGCGTGCTGCTCCCCGAGAAGGACTCGAACCCGATCAGCCGCGAGTACGGGCGGGCCGCAGCCGAATCGCTGGGGATCGAGTGCGAGGAGGTCCCGATATCGCCGATGCTCGAGGCGTTCGGCGTCTACCGGAAGCGCGACGCGATCGTCCGGAAGTACTTCCCCGACTGGAACGGCGAGCGGTTCCGGCTGACGCTGCCGCAGGACCTGCTCGACAAGGACCGGATCAGCGCCTACCGCCTCGAGGTCGAGCGCCCGGGCGGCGCGATCGAATCGAAGCGCCTCTCCCGCGATGACTACCTCGGGATGATGGCAGCGAACGACATCAAGCAGCGGGTGCGGATGACGCAGATGTACTACGAGGCGGAGAAGCGGTACTACATCGTCTGCGGGACGACCAACCTCCCCGAGACGGCGCAGGGCTTCTTCGTGAAGTTCGGCGACGGCGGGGTCGACATCGAGCCGCTCACGCATCTGTACAAGACACAGATATTCCAGCTCGCCCGGCACCTCGGCGTGCCGCAGCAGATCATCGACCGTACGCCCAGCCCAGACACGTACAGCCTCCCCGTGAGCGACCAGGACTTCTACTTCTGCATGCCGTACGACACGGTCGACATGATCCTCTATGCGATGAACAACGGCGTCCCCAAGCAGACCGCCGCCGACGCGCTGGGGCTGAGCCTCGAGCAGATAGAGCGCGCATGGCATGACCTCGAGCGCAAGGAGGAGGCCACGAGGACGCTGAGGATGCTCCCGCCCTCGCCCGAGCAGGGCTGATGACGGGCGCCTTTGCTGGAGAACGAGGTCGAAAGGACATTCGATGAGACGATGCACGAAATGCGTTCTCCCCGAGACTTTCCCGGGGATACAGTTCGATGACGAGGGAGTCTGCAACTACTGCCGCCAGTTCCGCGGCGTCGAGCGGCTGCGCAAGTCGATGGAGAAGTATCGCGGCAAGTTCGAGAAGCTTCTCGAGCAGAAGCGCCGCCGCGGCGGGTACGACGCGATCATGGCGTACAGCGGCGGAAAGGACTCGACCTACACGATGGCGGTGCTGCGGCGCGAGTACAAGATGTCGATCCTCGCGCTGACGATGGACAACGGCTTCATCTCGCCGCAGTCGCTGGAGAACTCGCGGAGCGTCGTCGAGGGGCTCGGCGTCGACTACATCATCTACAAGCCGCGGCTCGACCTGCTCAGCCGCCTCTTCCTGCGGTGCGCCGACGAGGACATCTACACGGAGAAGGGGCTCGAGCGGGCCAGCACGATCTGCACGAGCTGCATGGGGCTGGTGAAGTTCATCGCCCTGCGGATGGCGATAGAGTCGAACATCCCGTTCATCGCGTACGGGTGGTCGCCGGGGCAGGCCCCGATAGAGGCCTCGATCTTCCCCAACAACCCCACGATGATCCGCGGGATGCAGGAGCAGCTGATCGAGCCGATGCGCGCCGCGGTCGGGGACGCGGTGGAGAACTACTTCCTCACCGAGGAGCATTTCTCGCATTCGGACAGGTTCCCGCACAACGTCAGCCCGCTCGCCTTCCTCGAGTACGACGAGGAGTCGATCCTCGACGAGATCAAGTCGTTCGGCTGGAAGAAGCCGGACGACACCGACCCGAACTCGACGAACTGCCTGCTCAACGCCCTCGGAATCGAGGTGCACATGGAGCGGTTCCGGTTCCATCCGTACGCCTTCGAGCTCGCAGGTCTCGTGCGGGGCGGGTACCTCGACCGTGACGAGGCGATCCGCAGGCTCGAGGAGCCGCCGAACGCGAAGATGGTCTCGGCAGTGCGAAACCGGCTCGAGGAGAACCGCGGCGGGGACTGATCGGGAACAGCGCGTTCAGGGAGCCTGGCGGGCCCACTCGATGCAGCGGGAGATGATCTCCTCCTGCCACTCTCTCAGGGTGTACATGTGGTTGGCATGCTGGATCCTGTCGATCCTGATGAGGTCTCCGGCGCGCTCGACGTCGTCGCGGCACCCCTCGAGGAACTCGCTCTCGAACTCCCACCGGAAGTTGTCGTTCTCTCCGAAGACGAAGAAGATCCGCTGACCGCGCGCGGCGATCGCCCGGAAGGCCTCGAGGAAGCCGGGGTTGAACTGCAGATCGTCGCCGATCCCCGGAACCGTGGTCTCGAGCCCCCCCTTCGGGCGCCCGGCGGCCTCGGGGGGCTTCGCCGCGGGGGCGGCCGACTGTTTCGGCGCGCTCCGGCCGGTCAGCCTGCGCAGCGCCCCGGCAATAGAGAGGCGCAGCGAGGAAAATATCATCCTGTTCTCGCTCTGCATGGTGACCAGCCGCCACCACGCCTTCGGCGAGAAGATCTTGCGCAGGTACATCCCCAGATAGAACCGCGCGTACCCCTCGGTCATCCGCACCTTCCCGTACTCGAGGCCGGGGAGCATCACAGGCACGCTCAGCAGGACCGATTCGTCGATCTCGGGGTAGCGCGCGTGCGCGAGGATGTTCGTGATCGCGCCGCCGCAGACGCCGAACGGAGCGACGCGGCGCACGCCGGTCCGCTCCCTCAGCACGCGCACGGCGGCGAGCACGTCCGGCGCGAAGAGCCCCGCGCAGATCTCGCGGAACAGCACGCGCTGCTCCTGGTTCTCCAGCGTCCCTCCCGACCTGCCGATCCCGTGCGTGTCGCAGCAGATGCAGGGGAACCCGGCCAGCGCCAGATCACGCGCCGCCCGGGTGTTGAAACGGAAGGCCCCGTTCATGCCGATCAGCCCGCCGTGCGTGAAGACGAAGCCGTAGTCGCGCGCCTGCGACGCCGGCTCGTAGAGGACCGCCTTGAGGGGATGGCCTGCGTCGGTGACCGTTTCGACGGCGGTTTCCCGGACGCCGGCGATCTCGATCGATTCGGATGTCTCGACCGGACGCGCCGCCGGGAGCGCAGCCGCAGCCGTCGGGACCGGAAGCATCCTGCTCTCGACCGCCTCGAAGAACCCCGGCGCGAACGAGGTGAATATCCGGTTGTTGATCCAGAAGGCGTTGTCGCCCTCGATCACGATCCCCTCGCACGAGCCCCCCGGGACGCGGATCTCATCGGCGAGCGGATCGGGTCGGACCTCCCCCGCGCCGGAGCGCTCGGGGATCGTCATGACGGTCACGGAGCGCACGTGCTCCGGCATCCCGAGCGGGACGGAGGTCGCTATCGCCTCCTCGTAGAACTCCTTCGAGAAGATGAAGCCGTCGATATTGTTCATCCGGTAGCCCGCCTCGACGCAGACTCCTTCGGTGAGGCAATCGTCGATGATCTGCTCCCGCGTGCGCACCGCCTTCTTGAAGATCGCGTACTGTCCGGCCACATTGGCGCGCAGGGCCTGCATGAACTGCTTTTTCCACCCGGCGACGGGATTGACGAGGAGCACGGTGTCGACGTCGGGGCGACCGGCGGCCGCCTGGCAGGCCGGCGCGCAACCCCACCTGACCGAGAGGAGCGCCAGCGCCCCCGCCCCCCT
>Ga0316578_10000852_pt1 | contig 11447 bp, 11 predicted proteins | sample J0NA_2_FD_203076 | JGI IMG/M metagenome (GOLD analysis project Ga0316578, IMG submission 203076) | Rhizosphere microbial communities from salt marsh grasses in Alabama, United States - J0-2_160517rDrC | ecosystem: Host-associated > Plants > Roots > Rhizosphere | place: USA: Alabama | collected...
ACCCCGCCGTCGTCCTCGAAGGTGAGCCATCGCGCCAACCGCGGGTTGGTCAGCAGGGACGGATTGCCGGGAGGAGCCATGTCAGTTCTCCGACGCTGCCACGATGGCTCGGATGATCCGCCCGTGTGCGCCGCAGCGACAGAGGTGGCCGTCCAGCCCGGCGCGGACCTCATCCTCCGTCAGCGATCGGCCGTCGGCGCGGGCGGAGTCGACCAGTGCGGCCGCCCGCATCACGATCCCTGACAGGCAGTATCCGCACTGCCCCGCCTGGTGGTCGATCAGCGCGGACTGGACCGGGTGGGGACCGGCGTCGGCGAGGCCTTCGACGGTCGTGACATCCTTGCCGGCCACCGACCACATCGGGGTGTCGCACGAGTGGGTGGGGATCCCGTCCACCCACACCGTGCAGGCGCCGCACGATCCGACGCCGCAGCCAAAGCGGGTCCCGGTGAGTCCGAGGGCGTCGCGCAGGGCCCACAGCAGGGGGGTGCCCTCCGGGCAATGAATCTCGCGATCGGCGCCGTTGACCGTGAGAGCGTGCACCGAATCCATGTCACCTCGACCGTGGGAAGAGCCTTGCGCGTGGACGCAATCGATTGCACAATCGTAGACCTCGACCCCCGCCACGTCAGGAGTTCGAATGCCACAGCGGATCAGCTATGTCCCGTTCGACACCCTCGAGCCACGGATGCAGGAGGAGCTGCGCCGGTGCGCGGAGCACGGCACTCCCCGCCCGGAGTCGTCGGCCGTGCGTGCGCACTCCCCGCGGTCGTTCTGGTTCTTCGCCGACTCGTGGCAGGCGATCTTCCGCGAGGGAGTCGTCGAGCATTCCCTGAAGGAGCTCTGCAGGGTCTACATCTCACGAACGGTTTCGTGCGAGTTCTGCGGCAACCAGCGGTCGGAGACGGCCACCGCGGCAGGTCTCCAGGAGATGCAGTACGACGAGCTGCTGAACTTCGAGACAGCGGAGGTCTACACCGACGAGCAGAAGGCGGCGCTCCGCTACGCACAGGCGATCGCATGGGGACCCGCCAGCGTGGACGAGGAGCTCATGTGGTCGGAGCTCCATCGCTTCTTCACCGAGGAGCAGCTCGTCGAGCTGGGCTGCTTCATCGGCCTGACCTTCGGACAGCAGAGCTGGATCCGCCTCTTGGGCATCGATCACCACCAGTACCTGGCGGGCACGGCGGCCGCAATGGCACCCGGGTTCGAGGATGCGCAGCACCTGGTCGAGTCGAAGAGCAGCGAGTCCTACTGGGCGCGCTGAGCCGCGGAAGTCAGGCGAGGATGCGGGCCGGAGCCTCGAGGAGGGCGACGAACTCTCGCATCCACTCCGCCGCTGTGGCTCCGTCGACGGGCCGGTGGTCCACCGACAGCGTCGCATGGAGGACGGTTGCTACCGACACGTCACCATCGACGACGACAGCCTCGGGACGGGCGGCACCGACCGCGAGGATGGCCGAGTGAGGGGGGTTGATGATCGCGCTGAACTCCTCGGTGCCGTACATGCCGAGGTTGGAGATACTGATGGAGCCGCCCTCGAGTTCGTGCTGCCGCAGTTGGCCCGAGCGCGCGCGCTCGGCCAGGTCGCGGGATGCGCGAGCGATCTCGGTCAGCGATAGGGCGTCGACGTCGCGGAGCACCGGGGTCACGAGCCCGGTGTCCGTGGCCACGGCGATGGCGATGTCGACGCGGGAGAAGCGGCGGATCGCGTCGTCCGTCCAGATGGAGTTCATCTCCGGCACGCGCGTGTGCGCGCGAGCCATGGCCTTGACCAGCAGGTCGTTGACGGACACCTTGACGTCGCCGCCGGAGTTCACCTCTGCGCGAAGCTCCATGAGCCGATCGACCCGCGCGGTCCCCTTCACGTAGAAGTGGGGCGCCGTCGTCACGCTCTGCGTCAGGCGCGTCGCGACCGCGCGGCGCAGGCGCGTGTGGGGAATGTCGTCGTGGCCGCCCGGTTCGGCGGCCCGTGCCGCAGGCGCTGCGGCCCCGGCAGACGCCATCGCATTCGCGCCGCCAGCGCCCGACGCAATGGCCTCATCCACATCACGGCGGCGGATGCGGCCGTTCGGCCCGGAACCGACGAGGGAACCGATGTCGATGCCAGCTTCGAGCGCAATCTTCCGAGCGATGGGGCTTATGAAGATGCGTCCGCCTGTGGCGTTGGCGGGAGCACCCGTTGACTCGGCCTCAGCGGCCGCGGAGGCCGGGCTGACGGACTGCGCAGGGGCGGCCTCGGCTGCAGGCGACGCAGCGGCAGGCGCAGGGGAACTGGCGCCGAGGGCGGCTACTGCTGCGTCCACGTCAGCCACTTCTTCGCCGGCCGCAGCCACCACGGCGATCGGATCCCCGATCGCGACGTCGGTTCCCTCCGTCACGAGGACCTTGAGGATGCGGCCGGCACTCTCGGCCTCCATGTCGACGACGGCCTTGTCGGTCTCGATGACGGCGACGACATCGCCCGCGCCGAACTCCTGACCGGTCTCAACCGACCACGACGACAACAGCGCAGACGTGGCGCCGGCGGCGACCTCCGGCATGCGCAGCAGCTCAGGCATCGGCGCCGACCCCCATCCCGCGAAGACCGGCCACGGTCTCCTCCGTGCGGGCGAACGCAGCGCGCTCGAGCACCTTGCTGATGCTGGGCGACGCCTCCCCGCCGGTGACGCGCTGCACCGGCTGGTCGAGCCAATCGAAGAAGCGACGCTGGATCTCGTCGGCGAGCCACCCGCCGTAGGACGTGCCGCGTGCGCCCTGTTCGGCGATGAGCACGTTGTTGGTCTTGCGGATGCTCTCGCCGATGGTGTCCCAGTCGATGCTGGCCCGGTCGAGCCAGCGCAGGTCGATGACCTCGGCGTCGATGCCCGCCACCTCGTCGGCCGCAGCCAGAACGTAGGGCGTCATGGCCAGGTAGGTGAGGACGGTGACGTCGGAGCCCTGTCGACGGACGGCCGCCTTTCCCACGGGAAGGCAGTAGTCGTAGTCGTCCACGGGGCCCTCGCCCGTGGAGGTGTAGAGGTCGACATGCTCGAGGACGAGGACGGGGTCGTCGCAGGTGAGGGCGGCATTCATGAGCCCGACGTAGTCGAACGGGGTGGAGGGGGCCACGATGCGCCATCCCGCGGCAGTCGCGAAGACGCCGGCAGGGTCCATGGAGTGCTGCGACCCGTAGCCGGTGCCCATGGCCACCTTGCTGCGCAGCACGACGGGCACCGGATGCGACCCGCCGAACATGTGCCGGGCCTTGCCGATCTGGTTGAACAGCTGGTCGGCCGCCACCCACATGAAGTCGGCGTACATGAACTCGAACACCGGTCGGAATCGACCGTCCATCGCGACTCCACCGGCCAGCCCGGTGAAGGCGTTCTCGCTGATGGGCGTGCCGAGGACTCGGTCCGGGAAGGCATCCTTGAGTCCCCGCGTGGCACCGTTGGTGCCGCCGTTCAGGCGGTGGATGTCCTCCCCCATCACGACGATCGAGTCGTCGAGTTCCATGCGCCGGCTCATGACGTTGGCCACCGCGTCGATGAACTTCATCTCGTGCGTGGCGCCGTCGAACGTATCGCGATCCACGGTGCGCACACCGTCGAACTCGGACAGGTCCCCGCGGATGCCGGTGTCGACGAAGGAGGGATCGGGCCATTCCTCTGCCCGGATCCGGCGTTCGCCCGGCTTGCCGTCCGGGACCGGCTCCAGGAGAACGGCGCCGACCTCGGCCAGCAGCTCCTTCGCCCGCCCGACGGACTCGTCGATCTGCTCCTGTGTGAGGATGCCGCGGCGCACCAGGTGCGAGGCCACGCGATCGATGGGATCCCGCGAGCGCCACTCCGCCTCCTCCTCCTTGGTCCGGTAGCGGAAGGCGCTGCCGGGGAAGGGACCGTTCTGGTGGAAGTACCGGTAGACATCGGCCTCGACCACGGTTGGCCCGCCGCCACTGCGCATGTGCTCGAGCGCCTGCTGCATGGTGAGGTAGACCGCCAGCGGGTCCATCCCGTCGACCTGCCAGCTCTGGATCCCGAAGCCCGGGCCGCGTGCGGACAGGCGCGGCTCGGCGGTGACCTCCTCGACATTGGTGGAGACGGCGTAGCGGTTGTTCTCGATGAAGAAGCACAGGGGGAGTGACCACGCGGCCGCCAGATTGAATGTCTCCAGCGTGGAGCCGATGTTGGACGCGCCATCCCCGAAGTAGGTCACCGCAACCTTGTCCGTCCCGGCGTGCCTGTGTGACCACGCGGATCCGGCTGCCAGCGGCACGCCGCCGCCCACGATGGCGTTCGTCCCGATGGCACCCGCCTCGTCCCATCTCAGGTGCATGGATCCGCCGCGGCCGTGGCTGAACCCGCGATCGAGCCCGCAGATCTCGGCCAGGGTGGTGAGCAGGAGCTCGCGGATCGCTGTGGAGAAGGGCTGCGTCGGGTCGATGCCCCCCGGCGCGACGTGGCCGAGGGTCTTCGCCAGGAACTGATGGTGACCGCGGTGGGTTCCGTTGACGGTGTCCTCGCTCGTGAGGGCGAGCGCCGAGCCGACCGCGCCGCCCTCCTGACCGATGCTGGAGTGGGCCGGTCCGTGGATGAGGCCCTCGGACGCGAGCTGCAGGACGAACTCCTCGAAGGTCCGGATGAGCACGAGCTGCGACAGCATCGTCGCCAGCAGCGCCGGGTCGGCGGCATCCCAGTCGGCCTCGGTCGTCTCAAGTCGCGTCCAGGTGGCGGTCGGGTGCAGGGGGCGCAGATCGGTCATGAGGTGAGAGTTCCAGATTCTGGATCCATTTTCAAGACGTTCTCGAACTTCAACCCCTATGATCGAGCACAGACCGTCAATTTTGGATCCAAGGAGACGAGATGGGCATTCCGGGGCTGCAGCGCTTGGACCATGTGGGATTCACCGTCCCCGACCTGGCCGCGGCGCACTCCTGGCTCGTCGATGTGCTCGGCTGCGAGTACATGTACAGACTCGGACCCTTCCGGCACGACGACTCGGACTGGATGACCGAGCACCTCAACGTGCACCCCCGCGCTGTCATGGAGGAGCTGCACTTCTTCCGGCTCGGGGGCCAGGCCGTGTTCGAGGTATTCCAGTACGCAGCCCCCGATCAGCGCGCCGAGATACCGCGGAACAGCGACATCGGCGGTCATCACGTGGCCATCTACGTCGACGATCTGGATACCGCAGTGGCCTACCTCCGGGATCGGGGTGTCGAGGTGCTCGGTGATCCGACCGCCAGCCGCAGTGCTAGCGAGGGGCAGCGTTGGGTGTACTTCCTGTCGCCGTGGGGGATGCAGTTCGAGTTGGTCTCCTACCCCGACGGCAAGGCCTTCGACCATCATCCCGAGCTGTTCGACTGACCGGGGCGGGTGTCAGCGTGACCGAGTCGTCACCCGAGGCGGCCAGTGGCCGCGTGGCCGCAGCGCTGCGGTCCGAGATCCTCGACGGCACCATCCCGCCGGGCACGCGGATCCGGCAGGAGGAGGTCGCTGAGCGGCTGGGCGCGAGCCGCCTCCCCGTGCGGGAGGCTCTGCGGATGCTCACCGCCGAGGGGCTGATCGTGATCGAGTCGAACCGCGGGGCCCGGGTGCCTGTTCTCGACCGCGACGAGGTGGCCGTCCTGTACCGCATGCGGGAGCGGATCGAGCCGCTCGCACTCATCGAGAGCATGTCCCGACTGACGGAGGGCGACCTCGAGGCCATCGCGGCGATCCAGGACCGGATCGAGCGGATCGAGGACATCCGTGAGTTCCTCGAACTCGACCGCGAGTTCCACTTCGCCACGTACAGCGGCTGTGCGATCGACCACCTGCAGGACACCGTCGTCCGGATGTGGAACGCCACCCAGCACTATCGACGGGCATTCATGGAGCTGGCCGGTCCCCAGCGTCGCTGGATCGTCAACGCCGAGCACAACCTGCTGATCGACGCCCTGCGGCGACGGGATGCCGTGGACGCCGAGCGGTACCTCGTCGGCCACATCCGTCGCACGAGACGTGAACTTGTGGCCCACCCCGAGGTGTTCGATACCCGCGGCGCGGGCTGACCTCGGCGGGCCGTCACCAGTCGACGGCGATGTACTTGGCCTCCAAGAACTCCAGCAGGCCCTCGTGCCCGCCCTCCCGGCCGAGCCCGCTCTGCTTGACCCCGCCGAACGGCGCGGCCGGATCGGATATGAAGCCTCGGTTCACGCCGACCATGCCGGCGTCGATGCGCTCGCTGACTCGCAGGGCGCGGGCCAGGTCACCGGTGTAGACGTACGCGGCGAGTCCGAACGGCGTGGCGTTCGCGAGCGCGATCGCGTCCTGTTCGGTGCTGAAGGACACCACCGGAGCGACGGGGCCGAAGATCTCCGCGTCGAGGATGGGGTCGTCCGACCGAAGCCCGGAGATGACGGTCGGCGGGTAGTAGGCACCGGTGCCCGTGGGGCGTTCGCCCCCCGTCAGGAGCGTCGCCCCGTGGGCAATGGACGCATCGACCATTCCGGCGATGTCGTCGACCGCGCGGGTGTTGATCATCGGTCCGACCTCGGTCTGCTGGTCCAGGCCGGGCCCGACGCGCAGGGCCGCCATCGCCTCCGCAAGCCTCGCGGAAAAGGCGGCGGCCACGGGCTCTTCGACGATGAAGCGGTTCGCGGCGATGCAGGACTCTCCACCGTTGCGCATCTTCGCGACCATCGCGCCATCGACGGCGGCCTCGATGTCGGCGTCCGCGAACACCACGAACGGAGCGTTGCCGCCCAGCTCCATCGAGCAGTTGACCACATTGCGTGCCGCCAGCTCCAGCAGCGTGCGCCCGACCTCGGTCGATCCGGTGAACGAGAGCTTGCGGGTGGCCGGATGGGTCAGCATGGCCTCGGCCACCTGGCCCGAGCGCCGGGACGGCATCACGTTCACGACGCCGTCCGGCACTCCGGCCTGCCGGAGCAGCAGCCCGAGGGCCAAGGCCGTGAGCGGCGTGTCGGACGCGGGCTTGAGCACCACCGGGCATCCGGCCGCCAGCGCGGGGCCGATCTTCCGGGTCGCCATGGCCGCGGGGAAGTTCCAAGGAGTGATGAGCACCGAGACGCCGACCGGCTGGAGCACCGTGAGGATGCGCTTGTCTCCGTTGGGTGCTGTCTGCACGTGGCCCGTGGCGCGTACCGCTTCCTCGGCGAACCAGCGGAAGAACTCGGCCGCGTAGGTCACCTCGCCCTGCGCGTCGGCCCACGACTTCCCGCTCTCGCGGACGATGAGGGTGGCGAGCTCCTCACGATGCTCGTTCATCAACTCGAACGCCCGCCGCAGGATCTCGGCCCGTGCGCGCGGAGCGGTGGCCGCCCACGATTCCCGAGCGGCCTCGGCCGCGTCGACGGCTCGCCGAGCGTCGTCGGCGGACGCCGACGCAACGGTCACGATGAGCTCGCCCGTCGCCGGATCTGTCACGTCGAAGGTGGCGCCGTCGGAGGCGGGCGCCCAGTCTCCGCCGATGAACAGTTGCGAGACGGCGGGATCCCTGAGGTCGTACAGCACGGTTCTCCTCGAGCGTCGGGGCGCCCGAGGGGACGCGGGCGCGGGGTCGCGGGCGGGGGGTCGGGATCGGTCAGTACGCGTTGGTGACGACCAGTTCCTCGGCTGGGAACAGGGTGAGCAGCTCGGCACCGTCGTCGGTCACGACGAGCTCCTCCTCGATGCGAGCCGCCGAGTGCCCGTCGTCGGCGGGCCAGTAGGTCTCCAGTGCGAAGACCATTCCGGCCTGGATCTCCACCGGGTTCTCCAGCGAGTTGAGTCGGCTGATCACCGGCCGCTCGTGCAGGCCGAGCCCGAGACCATGCCCGAACTGGAGCCCGAAGGCCTCCATCTCGGACGAGAAGCCGAAGTCCTCCGCCTTCGGCCACAGCCGCGCGATCTGGTCGGTGGTGACGCCGGGCCGGACCAGCGCGATGGCGGAGTCGATGAGCTCGCGGGCCTTCTTGTAGGCATCCCTGTGCGACTGGGTCGCACGACCGACGGCGAAGGTGCGGTAGTAGCACGTCCGGTAGCCGTTGAAGGCATGGATGATGTCGAAGTACGCCTGGTCGCCGGGACGGATGTAGCGGTCCGAGAACACGTGGGGGTGCGGGCTGCACCGCTCGCCCGCGATCGAGTTGATGGCCTCGACCTGCTCGGAACCCATCTCCAGGAGTCGGTGCGTGGCCAGGGCGACGATGTCGTTCTCACGCACGCCCGGCTTCAGCGCCTCGTAGATGTCCTGGTAGACGCCGTCGACCATCGAGGCCGCCTGGCTCAGCAGCAGGATCTCGTCCTTGTTCTTGATCTGCCGGGCGTCGAGCATGACCTGCTGGCCGTCCCTGACCGTGATCCCCTGTGCCTCGAGCTGGCGCAGCATCGGGATCTCGATCACGTCCACGCCCAGGGGGAGGTCAGCGACGCCCTCCTCGCGCAGGATCGCCGCGATCTCCCGCGCTGAGCCCTCGGGGAGCCCCGACGTCGGGGCGATCGCGCCCTGCAGGCCGGTGTTCCCCCCGCGCGACTGTTCTGGCTCCAGCCATGGCGAGTACATCCGGTGATTCTTCGCGGCTGATCCGAAGTCCCACACCCACGGAGTCCCCGTTCGGGTGAGCAGGGCCCAGCGCTCGGTCTTGTTGTAGCCCCACGTGCCGATGTGGGTCGCCGTCAGGTAGCGGATGTTCGACGACTCGAACACGAGCACGGCGCCGAGCTCACTGGCCTCGAGCGCCTGTCGTGCGCGACTGAGCCGATAGTCGCGCAGCCGTTGGAAGTCGACCCGCTCCTCCCAGTCCACCCCTATGACCCCAGGGGCGGCGATGGACGTCTGCGCGAACTCAGCAGAGGGGCGGACCGGCATGGTGACCTCCAGGGCGTGCAATCGATTGTGAGAGCAGAGTAATCTCTGTCCAGCCCTGATGCGAAATCAACGTGACGATTACCACGTCCCTGACCGGCCCAGCCCCCACCGTCTGGGACAATCTAAGGCAATCGATTGCAGCACCGCAGTGCTGTGCCCTAGCCTGCAGAACGGGAGGTAGCCATGGCGTTCATCCTGCGCAACAACGATCGAAGCCCCGGGCCCGACACCCCGGGGGTCGCCAGAAGGTGGGTCCTGCCTCCCGGTCGCCTGCCCGACGACCGCGTGACGCTGGAGGTCGTTCGCCTGGATTCAGGTGCGGTCATGCACCTCGACACCTCGGTCGACGAGTTGCTGTGGTTCCAGGTTCTCGACGGCCAGGTGCATGCCGGTGGCGAGCCAACCGGCCCCGAGTTCGTCGTGATGATCGCGGGCGGCCAGCGCCTGCGCATCGATTCCCCTTCGTCAGCCACGGTCCTCGTGGCGCGCGTGCCGCATGCAGCGGAGTACGACCCTGTCGTCCGCGATGGCCTGGTCTGCCGCGTGGACTGGAGCACCGAGCCGGTCCTCGACTCCGAGCACGACAGCCGACGCCGTATCTACCTGGCCAGCACCGGGCTCTGGGGGACCGAGGCGGTCAAGGGCGAGATGATCTTCTATCCGCCGGGTGCGGCCGGTGCCCCGCATCATCACGAAGGCGCCGAGCACTTCCAATTCGTCCTGTCAGGCACGGGAACGGCACTGCTCGAGGGGACGCCCGTGCTGCTCGAGCCCGGCGACCTTCTGTACAACCTGGAGAACGAGGTCCACGCCTTCGAGAACCATGGAGACGAGGACTTCGTCTTCGTGGAGTTCTTCGTGCCGGGGCTCAGCCGGACGGTGTGGGTACCCGGAGTGAACGTGTGCACCTGGCGACCGCGGGAGACGGATGTGCACGGTCGTCCCGCGGCGCGGACCCTCGAGGCGCACGTGCACGGCCAGGGACGCGTCTGACGACCGTCGTCCGGGACAGCGACGCGACGACGCGTCATTCGAACAGGAGGATGCATGTCTCGCATCGGATTCGTCGGCCTGGGCGACATGGGCCAGGTGATCGTGCCGCGTCTTCTGGCAGCCGGGCATGAGGTGACCGGGTGGAACCGCACCCCGGGCAAGGACGCGGACCTCGTCGGCCTGGGGATGTCGACGGCGGACAGCCCCGCGGCTGTCAGCGAGGACGCCGACCTGGTGCTGTCGATCGTCACGGATGCGGCGGCGGTCGAAGCCGTCGCCCTGGGGCCGGGAGGAGTGCTCGAGGGCATCCCGCAGAGCGGTGTCTACGTCGACATGAGCACCATTTCGCCGGTGGCCAGCCGAAAGGTCAGCGAGCAGTTCGCCGCAGCGGATCGGTCGATGCTCGACGGCCCGCTGTCCGGCAGCCCTGTGACGGTCCGCGAGGGCAAGGCCTCCGTCATGGTGGGAGGGGACCGAGACGCCTACGAGCGGGTCCGCCCGATTCTCCTGGACATCGGACCCAAGGTGAGCTACCTCGGTCCGGCCGGGATGGCCGTGCAGACCAAGCTCTCGGTGAACCTCCTGCTGATGGTGGAGGTCATCGCCTTCGGCGAGGCGGTCGCGCTCGCGGAGAAGGGCGGCGTGGGGCGGGAGGCAGTCGTCGACGCGATCCTCAACAGCGTCGCGGCCTCGCCGGTGCTGGGTTACCGCGGGCCGTTCGTGCTGGAGGGCAATATGCCGGCGAAGCCGCTGGCCGACGTGACGTTGCAGCAGAAGGACATGACGCTGGTGCTGGAGCAGGGACGTCTCCTCGGGGTTCCGCTTCCCCTGGCATCGTCGGCCAACGAGATGATGAATGCCTGCCGCGGCATGGGGATCGATCGCAACGATTTCGTGATCGCCCATGAGGCGTACCGCCGCATGGGAGGGATGTCCGAATGAGCCCCGAGGATGCCCCGTTCGTCACCAACCTCGCGGAGGTTCCCGTCGTCCAGGGGCTGCGTCGCGAGGAGGGCTGGGTCGACATGCGCGTGCAGTTCCTGGTCGACAAGGCCACGGCGGGCTCGGACGACTTCCTGCTCGGATGGACGGTCCTCCCGCCCGGCGCAATGCACGATCGTCACCGGCACTTCCATTGCGACGAGTTCTGGATCGTGCTCGAGGGCCAGGGCGTCATGTACTCCGGCGAGGAGGAGGAGAAGCCGGCGGGCGCTGGCGACGTGGTGTTCACGCCCCGGGGCCACTGGCACGGGTTCAAGAACACCGGAGAGACCGATGTCGTGCTGGTCTGGGGATGGAGCGGCGCGGGCTCCCTCGAGGGCGCCGGTTACGAGGTCATCTACGACCGGCGGCACGGCGAGCAGCCCTCGTGACATCCGCGGAGCCCGCTGCCGTCTCAGCCGGGCTGCGACGCCAGCGGGAGGTGCTGGAGGAGCAGGTCGCGGCGGGCGAACACCACTGTGGCTGGAAGGTGGGCTTCGGATCAGCAGCAGGTCTCGTTGCCCTCGGACTGGACGGACCGATCATCGGCCACCTGCTCGCCAGCGGCGAGGTAGCCGACGGGTCCGTCCAGGTCGTCACCGGATGGACGCGCCCGGTGATCGAGGCGGAGATCGCCT
>Ga0316578_10000853_pt1 | contig 11439 bp, 12 predicted proteins | sample J0NA_2_FD_203076 | JGI IMG/M metagenome (GOLD analysis project Ga0316578, IMG submission 203076) | Rhizosphere microbial communities from salt marsh grasses in Alabama, United States - J0-2_160517rDrC | ecosystem: Host-associated > Plants > Roots > Rhizosphere | place: USA: Alabama | collected...
CGAGCACGGACAGGTATTCGAGGCTCTCCGGCTCGAGCGCGAGCGCGCCCCGGAAGGCCTCCTCCGCGGCGTCGAGCCGCCCCAGCTGCTGCTCGGCGAGTCCGAGATTGTAGAAGGCGCGGGAGCGATCGGGCATGAGCTCCGTCGCCCGGCGCAGGAGCCCGGCGGCCTCCTCGACGCGGCCCGCCTCCGCTTCCAGCAGCGCGAGACTGTAGACCGCCTCCCCCATCTCCGGCTCGACGGCGAGCACCTCGCGGATGAGCTCCGCCGCCTCGGCCGAGCGGCCCTGCCCGCTCAGCAGCACGGCCAGGTTCATCTTCGCGGGCAGGAAGGCGTCATCGATCTCGATCGCGGTGCGGTAGTACGACTCGGCCCGGGCGGGGTCCCCGAGCGCCACGTACAGGTTCCCGAGGTTGTGGCCCGCGAAGGCGAAATCGAGAGAGTACTCCATCGTCCGGATGTACTCGTCGATCCCGGCCTCGAGCGCCTCGGCCTGATACGGCTTCAACAGGTCGCGCGGAACGCCGGCCAGCCGGCTGGCGGCCATCCCGCGGACCGCCCTCGTGGCGTCGAACAGGAGGGGCGCGAGCAGCTGCGCGAACGCCTGCGGGTCCGGGGCCGTCGCCGCCTGCGCGGCCGTGTAGCGGATCAGCGCGTCGTCGTCCTGGAGCGCGAGCCGGAGGACGGCGGTCGTCGAGTCGCCGGGATAGCCGCCGAGGAGCGAGAGCGCGGTGGCCCGCACGATCTCCGGGTACAACGGGTCGCGCGCCAGGCGGACGAGCTCCGGGCCCGCCCCCGCCCCGCCCCGGCGGGCGGCGGCGAAGAGCTCGCCGTAGTGGGGCTTCCGGGCCTTGCCGTACCAGTCCGCGTAGTGGTCGGCGTTCCAGCGGTCGGTCTCGTCGGCGTGGCAGCCCGACTGGGCACAGGCGTTCGGCGTCCCGATCTCGAGCGTGAGGTCGGGCCGCGGAATTCGGATGCTGTGGTCGGCCCGCCCGTCGACCACCATGTAGGTGCGCTCCGGCATGTGACACTTCACGCAGAGCGTCCCCTCGTTCTCGTCGCCCGCCTCCGTGAGCGGCTCGTGGAAGTGGTGGTCGTACGTGTCGTACGCCGCCGCCTGGTGGCACTGCAGACAGAGGTCGTTTCCCTCGAACCGGAGCTGGAGCGTGTGGGCGTCGTGGCAGTCGGTGCAGCGCACGTCGTTCCGGAACATCTTCGACTGCGTGAACGAGCCGTACACGTAGACTTCCTCCAGGATCTGCCCGTCGGGGTAGTAGAGCCCCTCCTCGAGCACGGCCGGCACCTGGTGGTCGAGCAGCTCGAGACTCGTGTGGTCGTAGTCGCCGAGCTCCGTCCGTCGCGCGTGGCAGGGCGCGCACAGCTCCACCTGCTGCCGGTTCGTGACCCCGCTCGTGGGAAGCGCGAGTCCGTAGTCGTCGATGGGCGGACGCGCCATCTCGGGAATCTCGGCCCAGGCGACGTGCCGCGACCCGGGTCCGTGGCACGCCTCGCAGCTCACGTCGATCTCCGACCACGTCGTCTCGAACGTCTTCGTGACGGGGTCGTACCCCTTCCGGAGGTTCGTGGAGTGGCACTCGGCGCACATGCCGTTCCAGTTCATCGCCGCGCCCGTCCAGTGCAGCCAGTCGCCCGGCGGGTAGTCGACGTCCGGATAGAGGTCGAACCACCTCCCGCGCTCCGTGTCCCAGGCGACGGTCAGGTTCTGGAGGCGCCCCCCCGGCATCGGGACCAGATACTGCTGGAGAGGCTCCCAGCCGAAGGTGTAGGCGACCTCGTATTCCGCCATCGTCCCGTCGGGCCCCTCCGTCCACACGAAGTAGCCCCCGTCCCGGCGGTAGAAGCGTGACTCGATCCCGTCGTGCGCGAAGGTCGCGTCGTCGAAGTCGCCCCGGACGGTGGTCGAGTCCGCGATCGCCATCGCGTTGTCGTGGTTCGAGCCCCGCCACGCGTCGGTCGCCGCCTCGTGGCACTCGGCGCAGGCGTCGAGACCCACGAAGCCCGGTGCTGCGTCCGAAGCCGTCTCCGGCCGGTCGGAGACCCTGTCCTTGAGGGCGGAGAGCGGGACCGTGAGGACGATCACCGCCGTCGCGGCGAGGCCGGCCCGCTTCCAGCCTCGCATCGGGTCGGACGGCGAGTCCGCGAGGCGAGCGGGAGCGTCGGGCGGATCGATCATGCGTAGACCACCTGGGCCGGGTCGAACCCGTTCCGGCGGATGGTCCGCCCGAGATCGACCTTCACGATGCCGTTCTCGATCCGGACCGGGTGCACGTCGAGCGGGCGCGGAGCCGGCGGGGTCTCGACGACACCCCGCCGGTCGAACGCGGAGGCGTGGCAGGGACAGAGAAAGCGCCCCTCCTCCTCCACCCAGGGCACCGTGCAGCCGAGATGGGTGCACGTGCGGGACAGCGCGAGGAAGCCGCCGTCGTCGAGCCGGACGAGGTAGAACTTCCCCTCCGGGAACGCCGTCACGGAGCCGGGATCGAACGCCTCGAGCGGACCCGCCGCGACGACGGGCAGAGTCGCCGTGGTCTCGCGCGGCGGTCGGAGGAATTCGAAGCCGAGCCAGACGTACTCGACGAGCGCCACGCCGCCGAGCGCCAGCCAGGCGCGTCCGAGGAACCCGCGGCGGGTCGACAGCCGCGCGCCCCCGTTCCCGGGTCCCTCCCGGGCCGCCGAACCGGTCCGGTCGATCTTGTTCGGACGCTTCTTCCTGGCCATCCGTCGCCTCAGGCGTTCCAGGGCCACACGAGCGCCATCCCCTGCCCCCGGAACCAGATCCCGGTCGCCGTGAGCACGAGGAACGCCGCGACGACCGCCGCGAACGCCGCCTGCACGCTCTCGTTCCGGGTCGTGCGGTGCCGGCGCCGCACCCACCTCACGAGAGCGTACAGGGCGCCGAGTCCGATCGCGAGCGGGAGCAGCCCCCCGGCGATGGCGCCCGGCAGCCAGGGCAGCCAGCCCTCGAAGTCGAGGACGAACGCGTCGAGAAGAACCCAGGCGACGGCCGCGACGAACGCGACGAGCGCCGCGTCCCGAGCCGACGCGCGACCCCGCTCCGACAGGAACCACGGCCCCGAGGCCTCGTCATCGTAGCGGAGGTACGGGACCGCGAACAGCGCGACGAGAGCGACCAGCGGGATCACGAGCACGGCGAACAGGGGGTGGAAGTGGAGGAGGAGCTCCTGGAGGCCCATGAAGTACCAGGGCGCCTTCGCCGGGTTCGGGCTCATCCCGGGATTCGCCGGCGCGCCGAGTCCGGCGTCGAGCAGAAGGGCGAACACCATCACGGCGGCGGTCAGGATGAGCGCCACGGAGAACTCGCGGACGAGCAGGTCCGGCACGAACAGCGTCGTGGCCGGCCGGGTCACCGGCTCCTCGCCGTACGGGTGCGGGATCACCACGCCGCCCGCCTTCCGGACCTTCCAGAAGTGGAACGCCATGAACAGGAGGAGGGCCACGGGGAGGACCGTCGTGTGGAGCGTGTAGAACAGGACCAGGGTGGACGATCCGATCTCCGTCCCGGCGCGGGCCGTCGTCTGCAGCCACTCTCCCAGCCCCGGCACGTATCCCAGCATCCCGGTCACGATCGTGATCGCCCAGTAGGAGAGCTGGTCCCACGGCAGGAGGTAGCCCGTGAAGTTCGCGGCGACGACGCCGAGCAGGAGCAGGACCCCGATCACCCAGTTGAACTGCCGCGCTCCGTGGAACGCCCCCGTGAAGAAGGTCCGGAGCATGTGGAGGAACACGACCACGATCAGCAGGTTCGCGCTCCAGTGGTGCACGCCCCGCACGAGCCCTCCGAACCGGACCTCGCTCTCGATCCGGGCGACGGAAGCCCAGGCGCGCTCCGGCGAGGGCTCGTAGGCGAACATGAGGAGCACGCCGCTCAGGACGAGGAGCAGGAAGAGGACCGCCGACATCCCGCCGAGCCCGAAGGTGTGCGTGAACGGCAGGGTCCGGACCGGCACCCGCACGGGGCGCAGGTGGAGCACCAGGTGGTCGAGCACGACCCGCTTTCGCTCGCGCTCGGTCCCGGGACGCAGCGAGGTCCGGAAGATGGAGCGCCAGATGCGAGCCGGCAGCCGGCGACGCGGTTCGTCACTCACGCCGTCAGAGGCCGCCACCCCAGCGGTACTGCCAGGCGGCCACGAAGTTGTCGAAGTCGGACCCGAGCTGCGCGTAGACGCCCGAGAAATACGAGAGCTTCACCGAGTGCCGGCTCGTGACCGGGATCGCCAGCGTCGCGCCGAGGCGGGCGCTCTCCTGCCGCGCCGCGCTCTCCACCCCGTCCTTCGAGGCACGGCCGCCCAGGATGTAGCCGATGTCGAACGAGGCCCAGATCCCCCGCCCGAACAGACGGGTCACGTGCGCGTCCGTCGCCCACATCGGATCCTGCTGCAGCGTGGCGCCGTCCGCATCCGGATTGTTCGTGAAGAACCAGCCCGTCGCGTGCGCCTCGAGGATCCAGCGTCCGACCGGCTGCGAGACCCCGATCCGCGGCTTGAACGTCCAGCGGTTCGTGCCGAGGTTGATCAGCCGCTCCGGCTCGTACGTCCCGAGCGGCGCCAGGACCTGCAGGCTCGCCCCGACGACCGTGCGCGGCTTCCGCTCCGTGAACTCCGGCAGCCGCATCGCCGGCGCGCCGACGAAGTTCACCGAGAGGCGGACGGCCGGATCCCCGAACCCCGTCCGGGTCGTGCTGTCGCGGACCCCCGACACCTCGCCCCTCCACTTCCCGTGCACGACGAAGGGAAGGACCGCGTCGATCTTGCCCGACAGGCCGAAGAGATCGATCTCCCGGAGGTAGGCGACGAAGGCCGAGTGGAGCCGGGCCTCGCCACCCGTGATCGGGAGCGAGGGGTCGAGGATGACGTTCCCGTACGAGTAGCCGTACCCGACGGCGAGGAAGTTTACGCCGACGGGCACCGGCGAGAACGACCGGGGCTCGAGGTCCTGGGCGACCGCCGGGGAGATGGTCGCGAGGGCCGCGGCCGCCGCGGCGGCGGCCCGCTTCACGGAGCCTCATCCCGGGGTCGCCACTTCATGAACTCGAACACGGTGCGGCAGGGGCGGCACCAGTACTGGCTCACGGAGAGGGCGGAGCCGAAGGCCGTCATCTGCTCCGTCTCGGTCCCCCCGCAGTGAGGGCACTCGACCGCGTCGGGAATCTCGGTGCTCCGGAGCGGCGCGCCGAGCGACCGCCGGCCGTGGGCCGGTCTCGCGGCGCCGGGGTCCGCATCGGTAGGGCGTTCGTCGGACACCGGTCAGTCCATCAGCATCGAGCGGTTCCGGTCTCCGCGGATCCGCGCGAGAGTCTCCGGGTGCGGCCCGCCCTCCCCCGAGCGGCGGCGCCCGGCGCTCCACGAGGACCAGTCGAGCTCGAGCCCGGACTCCAGTTCCTCGCCGAGCACGCCGAGGTTCGCCTCACGGAGGACCGGGGCGATCCGGGCCACCCACCGTTCCCGGAGCGCGTCGCCCGCGCCGTCGGCGATCCCGGCCTCCACCAGGGCGCGCCCGAACGGGGCATCGTCGCGTCCGAACCAGCGAAGGCATGGCCCGAGCGCCTTCCGGAACGCCGTGTTCAGCGCGTTCCGTCCCGCGGCCGTCTCGGCGAGCCGCATCGCCCAGCCGCGGCCGTGCTCGAAGTGGAACCGTTCCTCCTCGAGCAGTTTCCGGGTCTTGAACAGGATCGGCTCATAACGGCTGCTCGTGAGCGCCTCCACCTGCACCGAGAGGGCGGCGTCAAACAGAAGGTTGAGCGTCAGGAACTCGGGCCACTCCTCCACCGGCGCGTCGAGCAGCTCCGAGCTCAGATAGGCGTCGGACTCGCGCTCGTGCTCGAGCGGCCCGGGGTCCGTTCCGAAGTCCTTGAGCGTGGCGTAGAGGATCCGCCCGTGGCCCCACTCGTCCTGCGCCATCGCGGAGCAGGCGATGCCGGCCTCGAGAGTCGGCGCGCCGAGGATCCACTCCCCGTAGCGCATCCCGAGAATCCGCTTGTTGTCGGCGAGGGAGAGCAGAGTGGCCGCGAGCGCCTCCCGCGCGTCGGCGGGCAGCTCATCGGCGGACTTGTAGCCGGTCGCGCGGGCGGGTGTCATGGGGCCTCCGCGGGGTGGAGCGTGAACGGGACCTCGTCCCGGTTCACGGCGCGGAAGGCGTCGCGCGGAGCGACCACCATCTCGAACCAGGTCGCCTCGTCGTACGTCTTCCAGGCGTAGACGCGGGCGAGCTCGGCGTTCGGCGCCGAGACCGTTCCGATGTGCTCGAGCCGGTCCTCGCGCTTCTGCCGGGCGAACACCTCGTACAGCCTCTCACCGCTCAGGTGGCCCATCACGTCTCCTCAGATCGAGACCCCGGCCTTCTTCAGGGCCCGGCGGCCCCGCTCCGTGATCCGGTCCGTGGTCCAGGGCGGGTCCCAGGTGACCTCGACCACGACCCCGTCGATCTCCGGCTCCGCGAGCAGCCTCTCGCGGATGTCCCACTTGATGAACTCGACGCAGGGGCACGCGGAGGCCGTGAACGTGACCGTGACCCGGACCGTCGACCCTGCCGCCTCCACCCCGTAGACGAGCCCGAGGTCGGGCAGCGAGATCGGGAACTCGGGGTCGGCAACCTCGTGCAGGGCGCGCCAGGCCGTCTCCGCGAGATCCGCCGGAGGATCCGCCCACTCCGGGACTTCGAGCGCGAAGTCGGGGTTCCGGCCGATCGTCTCCGCGAACACGGCCGAGAAGTCCATGCCGCGCTCGAGCTCGGACTCGTAGCCGGCGTCCGCCTCCGGACGACGCGTCAACTGGACGAGACGCTCCACGCGGTCCCCCTCCTCGTCGATCCGCGCCCGCTCGCGGGCTTCCCGCCCCTCAGGCGGCGAGGAGCTTCTCCGTCTGTGCCCGGCTCTTCCGGATCGACGTGACGAATTCCTCGTTCATCGGTCCCCGGGCCCGCCAACGGTCGAACACCTGCTCCCAGGTGATGGTGGTGTCGAACAGCCAGCGCCGCTCGTCCGCGTCCCACTCGCAGGGGAGCGCGTACTCGAGCTCGACCTCGCCGGTCTCCGGGTCGCTGTGGGCCGGAACGTCGAGCCCGAGCGACTCGCAGAGCGGGACGACGGCCTTGAGCCAGGTCGCGCGAAGCTGATCGTTCGTCATTCCCTTGAGCTTGAAGTCGAGCTGCGCGTTGTGGCGCTTCCGGTCGTCGGGCATCCCGAACCACTCGACCCCCATCGGGAACATCCAGTCCACGGCCCGCTGCACGAGCTCGCGGCCCTCGCCGCCCGCCTCGCACAGCTTCTTCATCCACGCCTCGCCGTGGCGGAGGTGGAAGTTCTCCTCGAGGCCCACCTTCACCAGGGCCCGCTTCAGGGGTCCGTACGAGGTGTGGCGGTGCACGTCGCTGAGCAGCGTGATCCCGGCCCGGTCGTAGAGCCCGTTCGCCGTCACGAGCTCGGCCCAGTTCGCGAGCGGCTGGTCGAAGCCGAACGGGTTCTTGAACTTCTCGGGCGGCCGCTCGTAGAGGAGCTCATCGGTGTCGACGCCGAGGTCCTGCAGGATCCGGTACGCGATGTTCGCGTGTCCGAGCTCGTCCTGGATGATCGCGGTGGCCGACACCATGGTGTTCGTGGACGGGGCATCCTTCGCCGCCATCCAGTACGCGGGCGCGCTCATGAGCTCCGTATCGCCCTGGACGGTGAGCTGGTTGACCAGGGCCTTCCGGTAGCTCTCCGTCATGTCCTGGTCGGACTCGACGATGAACCCCTCCTGGACCTTCCGCATCAGCTCTTCGTCGGTGAACCGCGTCATGCTTCCTCCTGCCCGTTTGTCCCTCGCGCGCCGACCCGCTGCGGACCCGGATCCGTCCGCCCGCCGCCGCGGGTCCACCGCCGGGCTCGTCGCGGGTGGACCGGCAATCTACGGGGTGCGGGTCGAGGGGTGAAGCGAGCGGCCCCCGGGGGACCCTCTCGCGGCGGCTACGCCTCGTCCCCCGCGGGAGCTCTGGCACGCTCCGCCGCGTGGAATCGCTTGCGCCAGCGGACGTAGGGAATCGAGGCGACGGTCGAGGCGACGACGTAGGCCACCACGAGCACGGCCGTCCGAACCCCGGGCACGGCCGCGGCCACCAGAACCGCGATCCCGATGTGGCGCGTGGCGCAGGCGATCGCGAGCGCCGTCCGGTTTTCCTCGTCGGGTCCGCCCATCGCGTGCCCGATCGCGAGAGCGGCGCCGGTGAGCGCGCCGAGCACGAGCAGACCGAGCCAGCCCGCCTCGGCGAGGAGCGGCAGGCCGAGCCCGAGAAGAACCAGTCCGGTCAGCAGCAGGACCACGCCTCCGACCGCGAGCAGGAGCTCGGACGCCCTGTCGGCGAACCCGGACGAGGCCGCGCGGAGACCCATTCCGAGAACGATCGGGAGGAAGAAGGTGACACCGAGGAGCCACGCCACGTCCCGGGCTCCGACCGACAATTCCACGCGAAACGCGACGCTCAGCCCTGCGAGCCATGCAGGCACGGTGACGATCGCCAGCAGGGAGGACGTGGCGATCAGGCTGAACACGTAGGCGTCGTTTCGAAGCGGCATCAGCCTGCGCGGGACGAGGGGCGCACCGGCCGAGATCGCGACCACGAGAACGGCCGCCTTGATCTCGACCGGAAGGGGCAGCAGACGGGCGATGGCGAGGGCGACGAGAGGGACCAGCACGTACATCGCCACCACGGACCGGAGCAGGAGGCGGGGGCGACGCCAGAGCCAGGTCAGGTCGCCCACCGTGCACTGCATGCCGATCGCGAGGACCAGCGCCGTGACGCAGACCTGCAGGACGCGGGGCAGCAGTGCCGCGTCGATCATCGGCTCACGGAGTCGCGGCCCCGTCGAGGTCGTCGGGGGGGTCGCTCCGACCGATCAGAAGGCGACGATCTTCGTGATCTTGCCAAGACGTCGGATCTTCCGCGAGCCCTTCTGGATCGACTGCACGTCTCCGATGATCTCCACCCGCTGGCCGAGAAAGTCGCCGCAGCTCTCCGATCCGAAGATGTCGCCGGCGGCTCTCTCCACGAAGCCCGCGTCCGGCTCCCGTCGCTCGCAAGGCAGTGGGATCAGGTCCCCGTCGTCCCGCTCGAGGAAGTAGGACGTGATCGAGCTTCCCTTCGCGTCGGGGTCCTCGCGCTCCACGATCCGACCGACGAGGGTCCGGTCCGTCTCCTCCGTTTCCTCTCCGCCGGGGAGCAGCCCCGCGAGAGGCTCGCTGCTCCACTCGCCGCCGTCACGCTCCTGCCCCTGCGCGAGGCCGGGCACGGTCAGGACGAGTGCGAGCATGCCGATGATCGAGTACAGGCGCATGGCTCTCCTCCGTGCGCAGCGAAGTCTCGGGGGCGACGACCGACGGTCCGGTGCCCCGGGCCCGCTCAGCATGGGGAAGCACGGGACACGGTCGCGAGTCGTCCCTTGGTCCTATCCCACCCCCGGTCGCGGTCCCCGGTCTCCCGACCGAATGTCTGATCGTCCGTCTCCCGTGCGAGACGGGCGGGTCGCGGGGGAGCCGGCCGTGTGGTCCCGGGCGGCACCGACGTCAGCCCTTCGGCAGGAGGAGCGTCGCGAAGACCCGGAGCCGCCAGTCGGGCCCATCGTCCGGCCCGGCGAGATACAGCCCGGGCCCTCCCCCGATGCTCATCGGGAACGGGCCGAACTTCACGAGCTTCGAGACGGTCAGGTGGAGCGGCACGGACCACGTGTCGTCGGCCTCCCAGTTCGCGCCGGCCTCCAGGTTCGCCCCGAACGTCCAGGCGGTCGGGGTCGTCCAGGAGAGAAACGGCTGGAAGAACGACTGGTTCAGGTCGGATCGCTCCGCCCCGCCCGTGAAGTCGTCCCCGGCGAACGACCAGATGTGGTTCGCCAGCATCCCGAAGGTCAGACCTCCCGACTGCTTCAGCACCACGGCCGTGGGACCGGCGCCCCACTTCCCGGTCCCGAGGAGGGGGTCCGAGGTGGTCGGGAGGAGGAAGACGGGCCCGACACCCCAGATCAGGCCAGAGGACTTCGTCGGCGAGAGGAAGAAGGAGGCGACGATGTCGCTGAAGCCCGACGCCGGTCCGAGGCCTTCTGCCAGGCGCGGCTGGCTCACGTACGGCATGATCCAGCGGACGACGAGGTTCCAGTCCTCCGAGAGCCCGAGCGGGATCACGGGCTGGATGTTCAGGGTGTACCGGCTGTCGTCGTCGATCCCGACCGGCTGGTCCCAGTTGAACTGGAAGGGGACGCTGACGAGGTCGGCGATCGGGTTGGAGAGCTGCTGCGCGAGGTCCGCGGCCGACGCGGCGGCCTCCTGGGCTCGCACCTCGCGCGGGGCGGACCCGAGTCCCCAAATCGCGAGCCCCACCACACAGCAGAGCGAGATCCGGGCTTGCGGGCCCCGCACCGAGTTTCGATCGTTCATGACGTCCCCCTTCGACCGGACCCTGTCAGAACAGCCAGCCGGCGGTGAGCCGGACGCCCTTGAGGAAGGGCGTGTCGTTCTCGAAGTCGACCCAGAGACCGTTCACGCTCCCCTCGAGGAAGAACCGGTTCCCGATCGCGCCCCGAATCCCGGCGGCGCCGCCGAACGAGAAGGACGTCCGATCGTACGTCGGCTGCCAGGCGCTGCAGACGTATCCCCACCACGGGTCCCACCAGCAGGTGCCCTCAGCCGGGCCGCTCGGGATGTTCGAGTCCGCGTAGGTGAACCCCAGATTCCCTCGGAGGAAGGGCGTCCACCGCCCGCTCTCAAGGACGTGGAACTGGCCGAGGACCTGGAAGGAGCTCGCGTCGAGGCTTCCGCCCAGCGTGACCTCCCCGTCGGGAGACTGGTCGCCGTCGTCGTCGACGGGAATGGTGGCGTCGTAGCTGGCCCCCAGCCACGTCGTCTCGAAGCCGACCATGAAGCGGTCGTTGATGTGGTAGGCGAACCCGATTCCCCAGCCCACGTCGTTGTTCATCTCCGCGGAGGAGCCGCCCGCCCCGTCGATCGTCTCGCCGGAGACGAAGTTGATCGGCACCGAGAACTGCCAGTGCCCCGCCCGGCGCATCTGGGCGTCGGCGGCCGAGGGACGTGCCGCGCCCCAGACGAGGGCGAGGAGCCCGAGAGAGAGGAGCCTGGAAGGGGAAGATCGTCGCAGCGTCATCGTTCGGTCCTTTTCCGCACGGCCGGTGGCCCGCCGCGTCGCCGCGGACGGCGCCCACGAGCCGCACAACTTCGCGAGCGCCCCGGGGATGCGAAAGCTCTCACCGTCGAGGCGCCTCACCGCGTGTGCCAGGTCGGGCTCGTGCAGGCCCTCTCCTGCGAGACGTGGGAAACCGGGATTCCTCGGCCGCCGCCGACCTGGCAGCCGGGGCCGGGCACGGTCGGAAGGCGGAGCGAGGCCCGCCGCGCCGGCCCGTAAGACCTGCGCATTCCCGGA
>Ga0316578_10000858_pt1 | contig 11426 bp, 9 predicted proteins | sample J0NA_2_FD_203076 | JGI IMG/M metagenome (GOLD analysis project Ga0316578, IMG submission 203076) | Rhizosphere microbial communities from salt marsh grasses in Alabama, United States - J0-2_160517rDrC | ecosystem: Host-associated > Plants > Roots > Rhizosphere | place: USA: Alabama | collected...
CTCGTAGTCCTGCGTCATTCCAAAAACCCGATCGCCGTTGCCGGGAACGACATAGCGGCATTCATCATGGGTTATTGCCGTAATAATCGTTGCGCATCCCAATCTTCCCATGGATGAAGAAGAAACCGCTCCCCCTTGGTTATAAAGTGCGCCTTGAATGAGTCTCATGATTTGAGCCGGATTCCCATACATCATAAACAGATCCGGTTCAAAAGTCGTACGGTTCAGGGGGGCCACCAGGATATGACTGTAAAGCCCATGCTCAAAACGATCGATGAGGTCCTCTTCTTTTTTTCCGATTTCCTTCGAAGCGGTAAACATGCCCGCGGCAATGTTGCCTTCGTTATAGAATTCAATATTCTTGAAAAACCCAAAGGGCGCGGCCCCCAGAGCACATTGCATGTCCTCTTTGCCCATCGCCACCGCCCAGCCCAATTTCCTGGCCATACCGATTCCCTGGCAAATGGCGACCTTTTTTTTCATCTGCTGATAGGGCCGGCGCGTTTTTTCAGGTATTTCTTTTTCCGACTTTAACATTTTAATGGCCAGTGGGAAGGTAAGCGGCCGGATATAGGTATTAAATGCCTGTTCGACTTCTTTCAATTCTGCCATTAGAACCTCCTTGTTGAATTATTTTTTATGGTACCCAATCCCAAAATCCATCATTCAGCAGGTTACCAGTTTCTCCTGATATGCCTTTATTTTTTTTATCAGTTCCGGAATAAACTCGCGACAGTCATCAACAATGCCGTAATCTACCTGATCAAATATCGGTGATTTGGCATCATTGTTGATCGCGATCATTACCCGGGCGCCAACAATACCCACCATGTGCTGCTGTTCGCCCGACAATCCCACACCGATATAGACCTCCGGGCTCACCATTTTGCCGCTTTGCCCGATCATGGTTTCCAACTCGGTCCAGCCTTCATCAACAGCCGGCCGGGTCGAGCCTAAAGCGGCATTGAGGGCCGCGGCCAATTCGGATATATCGTTCCAACCTTCCCTGTCGCCTGCCCCGGCGCCTCCGGCCACAATGGTGGATGCAGTTTCAAGGGGCACACCTTCCGGTTCCTCGCGGATGATTTCCAGGGTTTTAATGCGATCGGGAAGATCGGTCGGAATATCAATCATCATGGTCTCACCGGTCCGGGAATCGTCCGGCTCGGGTGTCGGAAAAACGCCTTTGGCTGCGGTCGCCATCTGCGGTCGTTTTTCAGGGCATACGATCGAAAGCAAGCCGCCGTAAGCCGGTATGCGTTGCTCCAGAATCAATTCCTTATCAAGAACAAAATCAATACAATGGGCTGTTAAACCTGTTTTCAAGCGCGCAGCCACCAGCGGCGCCAGTTCCCGGCCCATATCGGTCGACCCGATCAGAATGATTTCGGGCTGATGTTCTCTGGCAAGACTAACGACGATTTCCGTATACAGCTCAGGCTGATAAACTTCCAATTCGATTGCATTGCCAAGATAGACCCGGTCAGCGCCGGCAGCAATTAGCTGGCGAACAAGTTCCTCGACATTGTCTCCGAGCAATATGGCTTCGACCGAAGTGCCCAGTTGATCTGCTAATTTGCGGGCCTGACCGATCAATTGCAGCGACACGGATTGAAGGTGACAGTCAACCTGCTCGGCAATGACCCAAACGGCTCTATGATCTGTACCCATCTATTCAAACCTTTCTGTTTTACGCGCCTTGGATGGTTATAACACGCCCGCATCCACCAGTTTTTGCACCAATTGATCAGCCTTTTCATCACAGGTGCCGATTATGATTTCAGCCTGTCTCTTATTTTCTTTCTGGGGGTTAAGTTCGGAAACAATTGTGGGGGAACCTTTTAACCCCACGGATTCATGGGTTACGGCCAGTTCATTGACACCCCATTGTTCGATTTCTTTTTTGCGGGCCTTGATAATTCCAGAAAAACTCAAGGTTCTGGGAGTATTCAGATCTCGGGTTACCGTAAAAACGGCGGGAAGCTTGACCTGCATTAATCGGTATCCGTTTTCGACGCTCGCTTTTACCTTCCAGCTTGCGCCGTCACAGTCGACGATTTCCTTTACCAGCGTCACAACCGGTAAATCCAGGAATGTCGCAATTTCCGGACCCACCCATTCGGTGCTGCCGTCGCTGCTGGCCATGCCGCAAAATATGACGTCAAAGGAGCCGATTTTTTCGATGCCTTTTGCAAGGGTAAAGGCGGTTGCATAGGCATCCGCACCGCCAAAAGCCGGGTCAGAAAGCAAAAATCCCTGATCCGCCCCCAGCGCCAGACATTCTTTAACGATATTGCCCGCCTCGGGAGGACCCATGCTGAGCACAGAAATGTGGGCGTCAAATCGGGTTTTGAGCTGGAGCGCAGCCTCCATTGCGTTTTTATCAAGTGGATTTAACACCAGTGGGACATCACACCGCAACAGGGTTTTGGTATTTGGATCAATCTTTATATTGCACGCCTCTTTGGGGTCGGGAACGGCTTTGACACAAACAACAATATTGAGCATTTTTTTTAGAACCTCATTGATAGATAAAATCCGAATTTATAACCCAATCCTCCAGCACTCCAATATTCCAGTATTCCAGTTTGCTCACGCTTGCTCTTATTGGAAAATTGAATGTGAGCTTGATTTGTTGCCGGTATTCCGAGTTAAGACAATACCCAGCGGCCGATGATAACCTTCATAATATCTGAGGTGCCGGCTGACGGCCCGACGACATAAGCATCACGCAAATATCGTGAAACCGCATATTCCTCCATGCAGCCATATCCGCCGTGGATATCCACTGCCATTTTGGCCGCTCTCTGGCAGGCTTCGGTGGAATAATATTTGGCGACCGCAAATTCGTTGCTTGAACGCCCGCCCTTATCCTGAATAGCAGCCGCGCGATAACCCAGCAGCTTGCCGGCTTCTAAATCGATTTTCATGTCCGCCAGTTTGTTTTGAATGGTCTGCAGGGCGGCAATCGGTTTGCCGTAAAGAATTCTTTCATTGGCAAATTTGATCGATTCTTCCAGACAGGCAGCCTGCAGCCCTAAAGCAACGCCGACCATTCCGCCCCGGCCGACATCGCCGATGGCGGCCATGGTCACGCGCAACCCTTTGCCTTCTTCTCCCAGCATTTGAGTTGCCGGTATTCGACAATTTTCAAATGCCAGTTCACCGGTATTGCAGCCGCGCATACCGACTTTGTGCTCCTTATGGGTGGCCTTCCATCCCTCCAGGTCTTTATCCAGAACAAAGGCGCAAAACGCTTTGGGATCTTCTTCGTCTTTTGCCAAAACGGTAATCGTATCGGCGATATGGGAGTTGGTAATAAAGCATTTGCGACCGTTAAGAATAAAATGGTCACCTTCTTTTTTATAAGATGAACGGATGCCGGTGGGATCGGACCCACCGGTCGCCTCGGTTACCGCCGTGGAGGCCAGTCTTTCGCCTTTCGCCAATCCGGGCAGGTATTTCTTTTTAAGCGCTTCACTGCCGAATTTTACAATCGGCTCGATTCCCAAAGCAAAAACCTGAAGCATCATGCCGGTGGCTACCGATACCCGGCTGATTTCCTCAACCGCTATCAGGCGCTCGGTATATCCTAATCCCAGGCCGCCGTATTCCTCCGGGATGGTGATGGCCATCATCTCGGCCTCGCCCAGCGCTTTTACAACTGCGTCGCTGACTTCGCCTGATTTTTCCATTTCATCAATGTGGGGCGCTACCTGGGTTTCCGCAAATTCACGTGCTGCTTTTCGAAACATTTCCTGTTCTTCGGTAAAGGTGAAATCAATCATCGTTAACCCTCCTTTCCTCATTCCCCTGAAGCGGCAACGCTCCAGGGACGTTAATCGTTAGTTGTTACTTGTTAATTCCTTATTGAAATTACTCAATCAGGGATTTTCAGCTGTTCAAGATATTCGATCAGGGCGCTGATCGATTTATCGAGGCCTGTTTTGGACTTGTTCACCCCATAGACTAAAGAAGCGCCCAACATTCCACTGAACAAAATTTCGGTAACCGTGTCGGTGTTCACCGCTTTAATCAATTCACCGGATTCTTTTCCCTGTTCCAGAAGCCTTCTTAGCATGCCTTTCAGCCCGACAAACCCTTTTTCAAGCTCCTTTGATAATTGGGGGCGTTGATCGTTTAGTTCGGCGGCAAGGGTGATGAAAACGCAGCCGCCCGGAAAATTATCCGAATCCTTCAGGTAACGGTCTTTATAGTTTTTCAGGAGCCGTTTGATTATTTCAGTTGAATTTTCAATTCGATCCAGACCTTTCAGATTCTTTTCCCGCCAAATTTTTCGGGCTTCATCCAGCACCTGGAAAAACAGGTCTTCTTTACTTGAGAAATGATTATAAAACCCGCCTTTGGAAGTATTGGCGGCTTCTAAAATGTCTTGAATCGATGTGCCCAAAAAACCCTTTAAAGAGAACAGTTTCAAGGACTCGTGAGTGATTTTTTCTTTAAGATTCATTATCTTATCTCGCAGCCGGGTTTCAAGAGAGACAGACCGGTCGGTCTCACTTATAGCAATCGGCCCCATATTTTGTCAAGCGTTGTTATGAAATTTAGGGTGCAATTTTTGGTAAATTCATTTCAACAAAATCCAACCCATTAATATTTCGTTTGATTGATCTTTTTTACACTGTTATGTTTCGCAACATACTTTCCGGAAAAAGACAGATGGCCCGTCCCGCAAAACAAGAAGAATAAGGAGGATACCGTGACTTCGAAAAAGAGTAATTATGAGATGAACCTCGACAAAAATGCCGCGAATTATGTACCACTTTCCCCTTTGTCTTTTATTGAAAAAACCAAGGATATCTATCCAAACCGTTCCTCCGTGATATACGCCGGTAGAACCTATACCTGGCTTGAGACCTATAACCGCTGCCTGAAATTTGCCAGCGCCCTCGAAAGACACGGTATTGGTTTAGGCGATACGGTGTCCATCATAGCGGCAAATACCCCTGAAATCTTCGAAACCCACTACTCGGTCCCGATGACCGGGGCGGTTCTCAATACGATAAACACCAGACTTGAAGCAGATACCATCGCCTACATTTTAGATCACGGAGACGCGAAGGCCTTTATTGTCGATACTCAGTTTTCGCCGGCGGTCAAAGAAGCCCTGGCGAAGTTAAAAAAAGAAATTTTGGTAATTGATATTGAAGATCCAAATGCAAATTTACAGGAAGGCCAGGGAGAACGTCTGGGGAAATACACCTATGAAGAATTTCTTGAAACAGGTGATAGCGACTATCAGTGGAAGAGACCCCGTGATGAGTGGCAGGCAATTACACTGAATTATACTTCCGGAACAACCGGCCGGCCCAAAGGCGTTGTTTACAACCATCGGGGGGCTTATTTAATGTCCATGGGAAGTGTGATCGCATGGAACATGCCCAATCATCTGACATATCTTTACACGGTGCCCATGTTTCATTGCAATGGATGGTGCTATCCGTGGACGATAGCGGCTTTGGCGGGGACGATTGTTTGTTGTCGATATGTCGTTGCCAAAGACATCTATGACCTCATCGCCGATCATAAGGTCACCCATTTTGGCGGGGCCCCCATCGTACTGAATATGATCGCCAATGCGCCGGATAATGAAAAGCGCAAAATTGATCATAAAGTTTACGCAATGACAGCAGGTGCGCCGCCGCCAAGCGCTATACTGGAAAAAATGGAAAGCCTCGGCTTTGAAGTGATGCATGTTTACGGTTTGACCGAGACATACGGTCATGTCCTTCACTGTGCCTGGAATCAGGACTGGGACGAATTGCCCATTGCGGAAAAGGCCGAAATCAAAGCCCGCCAGGGGGTCAGATATCCGATGATGGAAGAAATTGATGTCCTGGATCCCGTAACCATGAAACCCGTGCCCAGAGATGGCCAGACCATGGGTGAAATCATGATTCGCGGGAATGCCGTCATGAAAGGATATTACAAAAATAAAGAAGAGACCGAAAAAGCTTTCGAAAATGGATGGTTTCATTCCGGGGATCTGGCCGTCATGCACCCGGACGGCTATATCCAAATCAAGGACCGATCCAAGGACATCATTATCTCCGGGGGAGAAAACATCTCTTCGGTTGAAGTCGAAAATGTCCTGGCCAAACACCCGGCGGTATCCCTGGTGGCGGTGGTTGCCAAACCGGATGAGAAGTGGGGAGAGACCCCCTGTGCTTTTGTAGAACTCAATCGCGGTTATGAAAAAACGACGGCAGCCGAATTAATTGATTTTTGCAAGAAAAATATGGCCGGATTCAAGCGACCCAAATATATCCAATTTTGTGAGTTACCGAAGACTTCAACCGGTAAGATCCAAAAATTTGAATTAAGAAAAAGGGCAAAGGAAATCATTACTGAATTCCTGTAGGATATCCCCTGGTTTCTCAAGACCTGACACAGTTGACGAATATAGCGGTTATCCCTCCGCCTCTTTTTCGAGCACATCCAGTCTGTCAGGCTCCGAAACAGCAATGTCCACAAGGCACTTGGGGATGGAACTCTGCTCGCACATAACTCTGATTTCTTTCTCCTGATCGCTGAATTCCATGATTTCGCGAATGGCCTCGATGTGTTCGAGCATCTCATCCGGCGGAATTTCTTCCAGCGCAGGTCCTGCCGCCGCTTCCTTTTTCTTTGCGGCCGCTTCTTCTTCCAGCCTTTGTTTTTCCTTTAGCTCCGCTTCCATTGCCTGTTTGGCACTGTTGATCGCGTCCTGGTCAACTTTGGCCATTTCAATTATCAATTGTTCGGAGACGTCATTCTTAAAAAGGTGCTTCACCTTCTCTTCGTCGGACTTGCCTTCTACTGCCTGGAGCAGCGTGGCGACTCTTTTCCGCTCAGCGCGTTCCTTTTCCATCTCGCTGTTCACCTGTTGCAGTTTCTCGCCGGTAATGTCCAACCCACCGGTGATCACATCGGGATCCACTTTTTCCTCAATGAGCAATCGGATACCTTCATCGTCGGGCAGGTCTTTTGCCTTGGCAATCAGCAGATCGAGTTTTGTCCTCTCGACAATCCGGATCACATCCGCTCGGCGCTCGGATTTTTTGAGTTTTGGCCACGTCTTTGCGATGTCGCCGATGATCTTATCCGTTGCAGCATAAGGGTCAGCCACATCTTCCAGTGTAAGTGCCGCGATGGCAGCGTTGAAATCCTGCATAAGGGGTTTTCCAACTTTGTGCGCTTCATTCATTGCCCATCGCAATTGAAGCATGTTGCCCCCATGATGCGAAACATTGTAACCCGCATTGTCAAGTCCAGCCGCCATCCGTTGAATCGATGCTTCCAGGTTTTCCCCGGAAAGGCCCTGCGAGTCGAGCTCAAGGATATTCTCTTCGATTAACAACCAGAGAGGCTTTTTTTTTGCTGCGTCGCTTGTCGTCATTTTCCAATCTCCTTTTTAATGTTTTATACCGGTAATAGATACACCGTCCGAATTCCTCCGAAACAGTGTCTTTGATTCCCTCTGGAATAAAGATAAGTTGATACGAACCTGCTTTTTGAAGCAAAGACTATAGAGAAGCACCCATGTGAGTCAAGGAAAAAAAATCAGAACTTGCATGGGGCGGTCGGCCAGCCGGCACTCATGGCCAGCCGCACACGGTTGTCAATGAGCGACCTCGTCGGCATGAGTTAGGCGTAACGTTTTTCGCTCAATCGCAACCCGATCGGATTGAAAGGCGAGAAATACAGAAATCTGCGGGGAAATGATTAAGTCACTATTTTTTTAGACAGGATATGGGTTGCGCTACCCAGATAAAGTTCAGCCGCTTCGCCCTCGGTTTCCGAAAGCGTCGGGTGGGGGTGAATGCTCAGTGCCATATCCTCGGCTAATGCCCCCATTTCAATGGCCAAAACACCTTCAGAGATCAAGCCTTCCGTATCGCGACCACATATCCCAACGCCCAGAATCCGACCCGTTTCCGGATCGGTAATGATTTTGGTCAGACCTTCCGGTGCGCCCATGGTTGCGGCGCGGCCCGAAAATTTCCAGGGAAACCGCTGAACCTCGATCGCCATATTTTCCTTGCGGGCCGCTTCTTCGGTCAAGCCGCACCAGGCGATCTGGGGATCGGTATACACCACAGCCGGAATGGCGCGAACATCAAAGGCGGAGGGCTCACCGGCAATGACCTCGGCCGCCACCTTGCCCTCACGGGTGGCTTTATGCGCCAGCATCATCCCGCCAACCACGTCTCCAACCGCAAATATATGCTTATCAGCGGTGCGTTGCTGATCATCCACTTTTATGAAACCCTTTTCATCAAATTCCACATTGGTGTTCTCAAGGCCGATATCCCGGGAACGAGCGTTGCGGCCGATGGCCACCAGCACCCGATCAAAGCGCTGCTCGGATTTTTCGATCTTGCCCTCCAAAATGACATCTACGCCGCTTTCGTCTGCCTTCATGGAAACCACTTTCGTCTGAAGGCTGATGGTTTTAAAAAGCGTATTCAACCTTTGGTGCAGGGGTTTGATCAGATCCGCATCAACACCGGCCAGCAGCCGGTCTTCCAGTTCAACCAGACTGACGCGGCTGCCCAAAGCGGCGTAAACCATACCCAGTTCGAGACCGACGTAACCGCCTCCGATGATAAGCAGGGTCGGAGGCACATCGGCCAGCGCCAATGCACCGGTGGAGCTCATGATGCGACCACCGGATTTAAACTCGATACCCGGAAACGCAATCGGACGAGAGCCGGTCGCAACAACCGCATGATGAAATTTGATCCGGCTGACTTCGCAATCGTATATTCGAGCGGTATGCGAACTTTCAAATTGTGCCCGCCCCTGTAATAATTGAACCCCGCGACGATTGCTCAAACTGACCAGGCCGTTGGCCATCGAATCAATGACGCTGCCTTTCCAGTCGCGTAAGGCCTTAAGATCGATGCGGGGTTTGCCGAAAGTGATGCCCATGCTTTCGGCACGGGCGGCATCGTGTATCAGTTCGGCTAAAAAAAGGAATGTCTTGGAAGGAATACAGCCTTTATAAAGACACACACCGCCCGGCCGCGGGGCAGTATCCACCATGGTCACGTCCAGTCCCAGGTCGGCGGCACGGAAAGCGGCCGCATAGCCACCCGGCCCGCTGCCGATAACCAGGACTTCAGTCTCCTGCTCTAATTCGCCCATCACCATTGTTTTTTCTCCAAAACGCCATGTGCTGTGGTCGATGGCGGAGTTGTAAAAGCTTTAAAATGCTCACATTAACAAGTGAGCTAAATTGCCTAAAGTGAACTAAAGTGCCTAAAGTTAAGGAATTCTATCGTTTTGATAATAAATATATGATGGAGCATAGCGACGCCTTAACTTTAGGCACTTCCAACTTTAGTTCACTTTAGTCACTTATATGTGTTTATCGAACTATATCATAGATATAAGCAGCTCATCCGGATCTTCCAGGGAGTCGATCACCAGCTTCAAAAATTTAATGGCATCGGCACCGTCCAGCACGCGGTGATCGATGCAAAGCACAATCGGCATGATCAGCCGCGGGGCAATCGCGGGCTTGCCGCCCTTATCGATCACAGCCGGCTGCAGCCGCCCCTGACCCATTCCCAGGATGGCTACTTCCGGGAAATTGATGATCGGTGCAAAATAACCGCCGCCCATGGCGCCAGCGTTGGTGATGGTAAAGGTGCCGCCCTTCAGATCGTCCAACGAAATCTTGCGGGACCGGGTCTGTTCGACAATAGCGTTTAATTCAATGGATAGCTCTTTTATGCTCTTGCGATCGACATCCCGCACAACCGGCACGATCAAGCCATTGTCGGTGTTTACGGCAACGCCGACATGAAAATATTTTTTAATGATAATTTCGCCGGCCTCGATATCGAGCGTTGCATTAAATTGCGGATAGGTTTTAAGAGCGGTAGCAACCGCTTTTAACGCAAATACCGTCATCGTTAAACGACCGCCCTCGGCCTGAATTTCAGCCTTGTGTTTCTGGCGAAATGCCTCCAGTTTGGTGATGTCCACCTGATCCTGGCTGGTGACATGCGGTATCTGAGACCAGGCAATCACCATCTGTTTGGCGGTTGCCCTGCGAAGGGAGCGAAACGGCACCCGTTCCACCGGACCCCAGCGGGTAAAATCCGGCAATGTCGGTGATGGTATGGAAACAGCCGGGGCTTCCACCGGCACATCTTCACCGGTAGCCGCCGCCTCGACCTCATCTTTGCCTCTATCAGCAAAGGCCCGAACATCATCGGCTGTCACCAGGCCGCCGGATCCGGTCGGTGTCACCCGCTGAAGATCAACGCCCAATTCTCTCGCCAATCGGCGGGTTGCCGGCGACGCCGGTACAGGCCCTTTGCGTTTTCCCGCCTCCGGCGGTGATACGACTTTTTCGGGTTCGTCTGTTTTGGACGGCACTTCTTCAGGTTTTTTCTCTTCAACAGCCTCGGCCGCCTCGCCGTTGCCGAAGGTCATCATCACATCGCCGACTTTTACCGTGTCTCCCGCCTTGACGCGTATCTCGGCTACCGTACCGCTAAAGGGAGACGGAATCTCTACCGCCGCTTTATCGGTCTCGACCTCTAAAATGATATCCCCCTCTTTGACTTCCTGCCCCACAGAAACGTGAACGGCGAGCACCTCTCCCTCATGAACCCCCTCTCCTAAATCGGGCAATTTAAATTCTCTGGCCATTTTAACTCCAAGCTTTATCAATCGGTTTCTATCGCATTACTCTATATCGTGGATCTCAATATGCTTTGGCGCCGTTGAGTGTTCAGGAGCCGGATGCAGGCTTCTGGTCACTATCTCCTGGTTACTGGCCAGCAATCAGAAACCAGCAGCCAGTATACTTCTCCTGTTTTGAATATCGAATATCGAACAAGGAATAATGAATGCCGAAGGAAAAGAAAACTTCATTATTCGAAATTCCTTGTTCGATGTTCTGCGGTTCTCTGTTTTCTGAGTTCTGTCTTCTGTCCTCTGACATCTATCATCTGAATCCTGACGCCTTAGTGAGCCAACACCTTTCTAGCGGCACGTAAAATCCGCTCGGTGCCGGGCAAATAGGCTTTCTCCCGGCTAAACAGTGGAATAATGATATCAAAACCGGTGACCCGCTCTATCGGGGCTTCCAGATAATAAAACGCCTTTTCCATCAAGCGCGAAACAACTTCTGCACCGGGTCCAAAACTGCGCGGGGCCTCGTGAACCACCACCACCCGGCCGGTTTTTTCAGCCGACTGGATTAAAATCTCTTCATTCAGCGGTGAAATCGTCAGCAAATCGATCACCTCAGCCGCAATACCGTCTTTGGTTTTTAGCTCAGCTGCTGCTTCCAGCGTGGGCCGCATCATGGCTCCATAAGAAATCAGGGTTATATCCTTGCCTTCCTTGACGAGTTGCGGCTGACCGATGGGCAGGGTTTCCTCTGCGTCGGGAACTTCTTCCCG
>Ga0316578_10000860_pt1 | contig 11400 bp, 10 predicted proteins | sample J0NA_2_FD_203076 | JGI IMG/M metagenome (GOLD analysis project Ga0316578, IMG submission 203076) | Rhizosphere microbial communities from salt marsh grasses in Alabama, United States - J0-2_160517rDrC | ecosystem: Host-associated > Plants > Roots > Rhizosphere | place: USA: Alabama | collected...
CGCGGTCGCGACGCTGAATACCACCAATGTCGCCTTGACGACGACCTGGACGGCGGCGTCCGCCGTGCCCGGCGGCCAACCGGCTGCCAACATCGCCTATACGGAGGGCATCAAGGCTGCGGCGGCAGGCGCTGCAAGCGCGGTGATGTCATCCATGGCGGGCATCTCCGATATGCATACCTGCCCATTGCCGGTACCGATACCGCCGCATGGGCCCGGCTACGTCACCAAAGGCAGCGCGACCGTGCTCATCGACAATCTCCCTGCGGCGCGACAAGGGGATCAGGTGATGGAGGCGTGTGGTGGGCCTGATCCGATCGCCCTGGGGTGCGTGACGGTTCAGATCGGCGGCTGATCGCGCCGCCCGACAACGCTCTCGCAGGTGATCCCATTCATCGCGCTCGGACTAGTCGAGCGCCCGCTCGTTGCGCGTCATCGCGCGGCGGTTGACTAGCCCCCTTTTAGGCCCCGCCAATCAGTCGCATCGACAGATCGACAGCAGTGACGCCCTTGGTCAGATCGCCGACGGAGATGGCGTCGACGCCGGTCTCGGCGATGGTGCGCAGGCGGTCGAAGGTGATGCCGCCGGACGCCTCCAGCGATGCGCGGCCGGCGGTCAGCTCCACCGCCCGACGCAGGTCGGCCAGGCCCATATTGTCGAGCAGGACCCGCTCGGCGCCGGCATCGAGGGCCTGTTGCAGCTCGTCGAGGGATTCGACCTCGACCTCGACCCACTTCCCGGCACCGTGCTCGCGGGCCGCGGCAACCGCGGCGGCGATGGAGCCGGCGGCGAGGATGTGGTTCTCCTTGATCAATACGGCGTCGAACAGGCCCATGCGATGGTTGTGGCAGCCACCGCAGCGCACGGCGTATTTCTGCTCCATGCGCAGGCCGGGTAGGGTCTTCCGGGTGTCGAGGATGCGCACGGGCAGACCGACAACAGCGTCGGCGTAGCGGCGTGCGCGGCTGGCGGTGCCCGAGAGCGTTTGTAGATAGTTCAGCGCGGTGCGCTCACCGGTCAGCAGCGCCCGCAGCGGACCATGCAGCCGGCATAGAGTCTGGCCCGGGGCGATGCCCTCGCCGTCGGCCGCGAGCCATTCGATCGAGACGGCTGGATCAAGGGTGCGGAAGATCGCGTCGACCCAGGCTTGACCGCAGAGCACCGCCGCCTCTCGGGAGACGATCTCAGCGACGGCCTGCGCCTCGGCCGGCAAGAGGGCCGCGGTCAAGTCGCCGGGGCCGACATCCTCGGCCAGCGCGGCTCGGACGTGCTGCTCGATCAAGCCGACGGGTGGCAGGGCGTCCGCGAGCCCATCGGCTGCGGGCGCGGCGCGGTTGGATTGGACCATGCTGGGCTCCTGGTTCGCCTCCGGTGCGGTTATCATAACCAACATGCATTCAGGGGCACAGAATAGACCCGATCACTTCAGCAATCTCGGCGACCGGCGAGCACATCGTCGCGCCGGCTGGCGTCATCACGGATGTTGATGCTGCTGCGCCAAGGCCTCGGCTCTCTGTTCGACAGTCTCCGCGACCTCGCTCCCATCGTCGGCGTGGTCGCCTTCTTCCAGCTCGCCGTGCTCGGTCAGCCGATCCCGAACCTGGCCGATCTGTTGATCGGTACGCTGATGGTGGTCATCGGTCTGAGCCTGTTCGTGCAGGGGCTGAGGCTCGGCCTGTTTCCGATTGGTGAAGCCATGGCCTGGGATTTCGCCCGCAAGGGTAGCCTGATGTGGCTGCTGGCCTTCGCCTTCGCGCTGGGATTCGGTACGACGGTGGCGGAGCCGGCGCTGATCGCGGTGGCTGAAGAAGCAGCGGCGGTGGCTGCCGAAGGCGAGCTGATCGAGGACACCGAAGCAGCGCGTGAAGACTACGCCAACGGGCTGCGTTATACGGTGGCGTTGTCGGTGGGCCTGGCGCTGGTCATCGGCGTGCTGCGCATCCTGCGCGGCTGGCCGATCCAGTATCTGATCATCGGAGGCTACATCGGCGTTGTCGTCATGACCGCTCTCGCGCCGCGCGAGATCATTGGCATCGCCTATGACTCGGGCGGCGTGACCACATCGACCATTACCGTGCCGCTGGTCACGGCACTGGGCGTCGGCCTGGCATCCAGCATCGAGGGTCGCAATCCATTGACCGACGGTTTCGGCCTGATCGCCTTCGCGTCGCTGACGCCGATGATGTTCGTCATGGGGTATGGGATCCTGCTGTGATCGAGGCCATTTGCACCATCGACCGTATCGTCCCGATCTGCGCGACCGTGGACGACGTACTGCCGATCATCGGCATCCTGGTGGGCTTTCAGGTGCTGGTCTTGCGCCGGAGCATCCCCAACCTGGCGCAGGTGCTGCTCGGCTTTGTGCTCGTGCTCCTGGGGCTGGCGTTCTTCATCGAGGGGCTGGAGCGGGCCCTGTTCCCCCTCGGTAAGCTGATGGCCGAGCAGCTCACGGCGCCGGAATTCCTGGGCCTCGATGCATCCGGCACGGCACCACCTGCCGCGGACTGGCATACCTATCTTTGGGTGTACCTATTCGCATTCGCCATCGGCTTTGCGACGACCATCGCCGAGCCATCGCTGATCGCCGTCGCCATCAAGGCCAACGAGGTCTCCGCAGGCGCGGTGGCGATCTGGGGATTGCGCATCGCCGTCGCCATCGGGGTCGCCATCGGGATCACGCTAGGGGCCTACCGCATCATCAGCGGCACCCCGCTGCATTACTACATCATCACCGGGTACGTCTTCGTCGTCATTCAGACCGTCTTCGCGCCGAAGAGCATCGTTGCCCTTGCCTACGACTCCGGTGGAGTCACGACATCGACGGTCACGGTACCCCTGGTCGCAGCCCTTGGCCTCGGCCTGTCGAGCAGCATCCCGGGACGCAATCCGCTGCTCGACGGCTTCGGCCTGATCGCCTTCGCGAGCCTGTTCCCGATGATCACCGTCATGGGCTATGCCCAGCTCAGCACTTGGTACGCCGGCCGACGTTCTCGGCGCCTATCGCCCCCCTCGGAGGATTGACCCATGCATTTCAAGCTCATCATCGCCCTGATCGAGCGCAGCGAGACCGAGGCCGTGCTCGAGGCGGCGCGCGCCGCCGGCGCGACCGGCTCGACGGTCATCAGTCAGGCACGCGGCGAAGGCGGCGAGAAGCAGAAGACCTTCTTCGGCCTGAACCTGGAAACCCCGCGCGACGCGGTCCTGCTATTGGTCGAGGAGCATCTGAGCCGCACCATCCTGGAGAACATCGCCAAGACCGGTCGATTCGACGAGAAACCTGGCACGGGGATCGCCTTTCAGGTGGACGTGGAGGACGCCGTCGGCATCAGCCATCAAATCCGCATGCTGACCGAAAAGGTCGAGCAGGAGATCTGAACATGAGCGAGCACGCAGTGGTGCGCGTACGCGAGGTAATGAAGACGCACTTCGACATGGTCGATGGTATGAGCACCGTAGCCCAGGCATTGGAGCGGATGCTGCACGTCGACACCAAATCGCTAATCGTCCGTAAGCGCCACGACGACGACGAGTACGGTATGGTGCTGATCTCCGACATCGCCCGACATGTCCTGGCACAGGACCGCTCCCCGGAACGGGTGAACATCTACGAAATCATGTCAAAGCCGCTGTTGAGCGTGAATCCCGACATGGACATCCGCTACTGCGCCCGGCTATTCAACCGCTTCGACCTCTCGCGTGCGCCCGTCGTGGAAAACGGTGAAGTCATCGGCATCGTCAGCCTCACCGACCTGGTCATCAAAGGGATGCTGCAGCGACTTCCGCGCCCGTGAGCACGGATTCATTGCCGACAGCACAGGGAAAAGCGGCCAACGCGGTACCACAAACTGGTCCGGACCAGCGTATCGCAGCTGCTCGTTGGGTCCCCTCGCCTTATCATGACGCTCGCCCGGATGGCATGCCGATCGATCTCCTGGTCATCCATGGGATCAGTCTGCCACCGGGTGAGTTCGGTAGCCCCTACATCGAACAGCTGTTCAGCGGAACGCTGACGGGCGACGGTCATCCCTACTTAGCCCAGGTCGCAGGACATCGCGTATCGGCCCACCTGCTGATCCGCCGCGACGGCGAGCTGGTGCAATTCGTCGATCTCTGGCGCCGGGCTTGGCACGCCGGTCCGTCGCAATTCGAAGGCCGCACGGCCTGCAACGATTTCTCCATCGGCATCGAGCTCGAAGGGACCGACGACATCCCCTACACCAACCAGCAATACAAGCGTCTGACCGAAGTCACGCACGACATCATGGCGCGCTGGCCGGCCATCACTCCCGAGCGCATCGTTGGCCACTGCGACATCGCGCCAGGCCGCAAGACCGATCCTGGCCCTGCTTTCGACTGGCCGCGTTACCGGGCACTGATTGCGGATATGGCCTCGGACTGAGCGATCGGGACAGTCGCGCGGATCGAGATCTGATCGACAGGAATCAGCTCCGGCAATGACTCGCAGACCCCGATGCGATGCAGTCCAGCGCGCGTATACTTCATCTCTGTTGCCATACCATCAAATCGTACCAGGAGCACATACATGGCAAAGGCCTCGATCAACAAGGTAGTGCTCGCCTATTCTGGCGGCCTCGACACCTCGGTCATCCTCAAGTGGCTACAGCAGCACTACGGCTGCGAGGTCGTCACCTTTACCGCCGACATCGGTCAGGGGGAGGAGCTGGAGCCCGCCCGCGCCAAGGCCCAGGCCGCCGGCGTCAAAGAGATCTTCATCGACGATCTGCGCGAGGAGTTCGTACGGGATTTCGTCTACCCGATGTTCCGCGCCAACGCCATCTACGAGGGCGAGTACCTCCTCGGCACCTCCATCGCCCGACCACTGATCGCCAAGCGCCTGGTGGAGATCGCCGCCGAGACCGGCGCCGACGCCATCGCCCACGGGGCGACCGGCAAGGGCAACGACCAGGTCCGCTTCGAGCTCGGCGCCTACGCCTTGAACCCGGACATTCAGATTATTGCCCCATGGCGCGAATGGGACCTGCTCTCGCGCGAGAAGCTGCTCGCCTACGCCGAAGCCCATGGCATCCCGGTGGAGATGAAGCGTGACGGGACCAAATCGCCCTACTCCATGGACGCCAATTTGCTGCACATCTCCTACGAGGGCTACGACCTGGAAGACCCCTGGTGCGAGCCATCCGAGTCGATGTGGCGCTGGACCGCCGCGCCGGAGCAGGCGCCCGAAAGCCCGGCGGAGCTCACCCTCGGCTTCGAGCGGGGCGACATCGTGAGCATCGACGACAAGCGGATGACGCCAGCCGAGGTGCTGACGGAGCTGAACCGCATCGGAGGAATCCACGCCATCGGCCGGGCCGATATCGTCGAGAACCGCTACGTCGGGATGAAATCCCGCGGCTGCTACGAGACCCCAGGAGGGACCATCATGCTCAAGGCACACCGCGCGATGGAGTCGCTGACCCTCGACCGCGAGGCGGCGCATATGAAAGATCAGCTGATGCCACGCTACGCCGAGATGATCTACAACGGCTACTGGTTCAGCCCGGAGCGGCGGATGCTCCAGGCAGCCATCGATGAGACCCAACAGGTTGTCAACGGCCAGGTCCGATTGAAGCTCTACAAGGGCAACGCAATGGTCGTCGGCCGCAAGTCCGATAGCGACAGTCTGTTCGATACCAGCATAGCGACATTCGAGGATGATGCCGGCGCCTACGACCAGGGCGATGCGACCGGCTTCATTCGTCTCAACGCGCTTCGCCTGCGAGTCGCGGCTCGCCGCGGCGGTTGAGGTGACCTGACGTGCCGAGCCAGGCGGACCGCTCGACATCGATGACTTCGAAGCCGCGATGGTGGCAGAGCACAAAACGAGCGTTTAGACTGGCTCGCGGCCCGTCAGCCAGACGCGCCCTGGTCACCGACCGCTGATGCCAACCTGCCACCCTCGATGACCGGGTGGCGTCCATCGAACCAACAAGATCGCTGAGGAGAACATCACCATGTCGGAGCACAAAGTCTACGAAGTCCCCGCCGCGATCGCGGCCCAGGCCCATATCGACGAAGAGACCTACCAGAGCATGTACCAGCGGTCCGTCGATGACCCCGAGGGGTTCTGGGCCGAACAAGCCGACAGCTTCGTCACCTGGGAGAAGAAGTGGGACCGGGTGATGGATTACGACTACGGCCCCGACAAGGTCGAGATCCATTGGTTCGACGGCGGCAAGCTCAACGTGACCGTCAACTGCCTGGATCGCCACCTGAGCACGCGCGGCGATCAAGTCGCCGTCATCTGGGAAGGCGACAACCCAAACGAAGATCGCAAGGTTACCTATCGCGAGCTGCACGCCGAGGTCTGCAAGCTGGCCAACGTGCTGAAGACGCGCGGCGTCGCCAAGGGGGACCGGGTCTGTATCTATATGCCGATGATCCCCGAGGCGGCCGTGGCCATGCTCGCCTGTGCCCGCATCGGCGCGGTCCACTCGGTCGTCTTCGGCGGCTTCTCACCGGATTCCCTGCGCGACCGCATCCTCGACTCGGATTGCCGCGTGCTCATTACCGCCGATGAGGGTGTCCGCGGAGGTCGTTCGGTGCCACTGAAAAAGAACGCCGACAAGGCCCTCGAGGAGTGCCCGAACGTACACACAAGCCTCGTCGTGCGCCGCACGGGCGGTGATATTGCTTGGAATAGCGGGCGTGATCTCTGGTACGACGAGGCCATGGCCGAAGCCGCTGCCGAGTGCCAGCCGGAGCCGATGGATGCCGAGGACCCGTTGTTCATCCTCTACACCTCTGGGTCCACGGGTAAGCCCAAGGGCGTCCTGCACACGACCGGCGGCTACCTCGTGTTCGCCGCGATGACGCACAAGTACACCTTCGACTACCAAGAGGGTGAAGTCTACTGGTGCACGGCGGACGTAGGCTGGGTCACCGGCCACACCTATATCGTTTACGGGCCGCTGGCCAACGGCGCCATCTCGGTGATGTTCGAAGGCATCCCGAACTACCCGGACATGTCGCGCTTCTGGCAGGTCGTGGACAAGCACAAGGTCAACATCTTCTACACCGCCCCCACGGCGATCCGTGCGCTGATGCGCGCTGGCGAAGAGCCAGTCAAGCAGACCTCGCGCGCATCGCTGCGCATCCTCGGCACCGTGGGCGAGCCGATTAACCCCGAGGCATGGGAGTGGTATTATCATGTCGTCGGCGATGCGCGATGCCCAATCGTCGACACCTGGTGGCAGACGGAGACCGGCGGACACTTGATCACACCGCTGCCCGGGGCCACGCCGCTAAAGCCTGGCTCCGCGTCACGGCCATTCTTCGGCGTTGTCCCAGCCCTGGTCGACCCTGGCGAAGGAACCATCATCGACGGCGAGGGCGAGGGGGCGCTCGTGATTACCCGTCCCTGGCCTGGCCAGATGCGCACCGTCTATGGCGACCATCAGCGGTTCATCGACACCTACTTCAAACAGTACCCCGGCTACTACTTCAGCGGCGATGGTGCCCGGCGCGATGCGGATGGCTATTACTGGATCACCGGCCGCATCGACGATGTCCTCAACGTCTCGGGCCACCGTCTCGGCACGGCGGAGATCGAGTCGGCCCTGGTGCTGCACGATGCCGTCGCCGAGGCTGCCGTGGTTGGCTACCCCCACGACATCAAGGGACAAGGCATCTATGCCTACGTCACCCTGATGGCCGGCACGGAGCCCAGTGACGCGCTCAAGAAAGATCTGGTCAAGATGGTGCGCACCGAGATCGGCCCGATCGCGACAGTCGACATCATCCAATGGTCACCCGGTCTGCCCAAGACACGTTCCGGCAAGATCATGCGCCGCATCCTGCGCAAGATCGCCGCAAACGAGGTCAACGCACTTGGCGACACGTCAACGCTGGCCGATCCGAGCGTCGTCGACGACCTGATCGCGAACCGCGCCAACCAATAGCGGTCATACCCCATGGCGGGTGGCACATACTCGCCTAGACAAGTCGAGCGGCCGGGTCCCCTACGACCCGGCGTATTTCAAAAGGAGACACTGCATTCGCCTGACCCTATCGTTTAGCCGCATGAGCGGCTTAACAACGACAGCCCGTCCATGGGCTCAGGAACGCGCCGATCGGTCGGCGTTTCTCAAGGCACGACGAGCCGGATTTTCACAGGGACGGCACGACCGCTGGACCTCAGGTCCATTCAGCTGGCTGAAGAACGATTCTATTCATTCGAGGTTTTCAATTTGTCTTCTGTTGCGAAAGTCGGCGTCTACGTCGACGCAGAGAATATTCGATACAACGGCGGCTATCAGATGCGCTACGACGTGCTGCGTCGGTTTGCCGCCAGAGAGAACGGCACGTTACAGCGCCTGAACACCTATCTCGCCTTCGACGCGGAGCGTGCTCGGGAGGATATCGAGTATGCAAAGAAGTCCCGCTCGTACCAACAGATGGTCAGAGACTTCGGCTGGAAGGTCACGGTCAAGTATGTGCGTCACTACACGGACGAGAACGGCAACGTCTCCACCAAGGCGAACGCCGACCTCGACATGGCCGTGGACGCCATGCTGCAAGCAGGCAAACTGGATCAGGTGACCTTGGTGACAGGCGACGGGGATTTCCTTCAGGTGGTCACCGCCCTGCAGAATCTCGGCTGCAGGGTTGAGCTGATCGGGTTCAAGAACGTCTCCCGTCAGTTACAGCAGGAGGTCGATGCGTTCTGGTCCGGCTTCCTGATACCAGACTTGCTACCGATTGCCTACGAGCCACGAAACGACTGGGGCAAGCCCGGCTCCTGTGTGCGCGGCGTCTGTACGAAATGGTTTCCCGAGAAGGGTTACGGCTTCCTGCGCTTCATGGACAGGATTGCCCCCGAGCTGTGGATCACTGACGCCCGGGAGCCGGATTCACCCTATGTCAGCGTGTTTTGCCACGCCAACGAGGTTGCAGATGATGTCAGCGAAGACATGCTGATGAATCGCGAGACGATCTTGGAGTTCTATCTCGCCGAGAGCGAGCAAAAGGACAACGGACTCGTTGCCAACAATGTCCGACTGGCATTCGGGGTCAATCGCTGACCCAATGGCGATCGTCACAACACAACACCGCATGACGCAACGACGCATTGACTGCTGTACCGATGTCTCCGGAACAAGCTGAGATCAATCCCGCCGGCCTGGCACGCCGTTTGGTCCGTGATGACCTCCTCTCGGAGCCCCAGGCGAAGACCGCCCATGCCGAAGCGTTGCGCCGGCGCGTCCCGTTCGTTCAGTACCTCGTTGACGAGAAGATCCTCGACAGCAGACGCATCGCGGTCGCTGCCTCGCAGGAGTTCGGGGTCCCATTGCTCGATCTCGACGCGATCGATCTGCTCGACATCCCGTCCAGCATCGTGGACGCGAAGCTGATTCGCAAGCACCGCGCGCTGCCGATCCATCGTCGGGGGAGCCGGCTGTTTTTAGCCGTATGCGATCCGACGAATGCACTGGCATTCGACGAGATCCGCTTCGCCACAGGTCTGATGACAGAAGCCATCTTGGTCGAGCAGGAGAAGCTCGCCAGGGCCATCGATCTCGTGATCGATGCTCAAGATGCGGCGATGAAGGATCTAATGGAGACCGAGCTGGACAACCTGGCCGTCACCGTCGACGATGACAATCAGGGGGACGACGACGACCTCCACATCGACGACGCGCCGGTCGTGCGGTATGTCAACAAGATCCTCATTCAAGCCATCAGGGCCGAGGCTTCAGACGTCCACTTCGAGCCCTATGAGAAGCGCTTCCGCATCCGCTTCCGCCAGGACGGTATCCTGCGCGAGGTGGCCAGTCCGCCAATCACTATCGCATCGCGCCTGGTCGCTCGACTGAAAGTGATGTCCCGAATGAACATCGCTGAGCGCCGGGTACCGCAGGACGGCCGCATCAAGCTGAAGCTGAGTAGAACCCGCAGCATCGATTTTCGCGTCAACACCTTGCCGACGCTGTACGGGGAAAAGGTCGTGCTCAGAATCCTCGATTCCAGCGCGGCGCTTGTCGGTATCGACCAGCTCGGCATGGAGGAGCAACAAAGGAGGGATTTTCTCGAGTGTATTCGCAAGCCCTATGGAATGATCCTGGTTACCGGCCCAACGGGTTCCGGCAAAACGGTCACGCAGTACTCTGCGCTGGGTCTGCTCAACGAAGAGGGCGTCAATATCTCGACGGTCGAAGATCCGGTGGAGATTCAGGTGCTGGGGATCAACCAAGTCAACATGAATCCGAAGACCGGACTGACCTTTGCCGCGGCACTGCGCGCCTTTCTGCGCCAGGATCCCGACATCATCATGGTTGGCGAGATCCGCGACTTGGAGACAGCCGAGATTGCCGTCAAGGCCGCGCAGACCGGACACCTGGTTCTTTCCACACTCCACACGAACGACGCCCCCCATGCGCTGACCCGACTTGTCAACATGGGTGTCGCCCCATTCAACATCGCCTCCTCGGTTCTGCTGATCGTGGCCCAACGCCTTGCACGCCGTCTCTGCACCCATTGCCGGCAGCCAGCGGATCTGCCGCGGGAGGCATTGTTGGAGGAAGGATTTTCCGAGGCGGACATCGCAGGCGGCTTGACAATCTATAAGCCCGTTGGTTGCGACCGCTGCAACGACGGCTACAAAGGTCGTACCGGCATCTTCCAAATCGTTCGCGTCTCTGACGCGATGGGACGTCTGATCATGGAAGGCGGCAATGCCATCCAGATCGCGGATCAAGCCGAGCGCGAAGGCTACGACGACTTGCGCAGAGCCGGCCTACGTAAGGTCAAGGCTGGAATGACCAGCCTCTCCGAGCTCAACCGCGTAACCAAGGACTAATCCTCATGGCACTTGTAGCCGCTCAGAAGCAGAAGCCCAGACAGAGGCCGAAACCCGCGGAGAAGGCCCATCACTATGCCTGGGAAGGCGTCGATCGGCGAGGCGCAAGGGTCAAGGGCGAGTTCCGTGCGTCAAGCAGCGACATGGTCCGGGCAGACCTGCGACGGCAAGGCGTCAAGCCGATAAAGGTCAAGAAGAAGCCCGCGCCGCTGTTCGGTTCCGGCAAGAAAAGGATCACCAGCGCCGACATCACCATCTTTTCGCGCCAGCTTGCGACCATGATGGCCGCCGGCGTTCCACTGGTTCAATCGTTCGACATCGTCGGCCGTGGTCACCAGAACCCGTCGATGCAAGATCTCGTCCTCTCGATCAAAACCGACGTGGAAAGCGGCACCGCGATGGCCGAAGCCCTCGCCAAGCATCCGAACCACTTCGATGACCTGTTCTGCAATCTGGTCGCGGCGGGGGAGCATGCCGGCGTCCTCGAAACCGTACTGGACAAGATCGCGACTTACAAGGAAAAGACCGAGTCCATCAAGGGCAAAGTCAAGAAGGCGCTGTTCTACCCGGCCGCCGTCATTGT
>Ga0316578_10000861_pt1 | contig 11397 bp, 10 predicted proteins | sample J0NA_2_FD_203076 | JGI IMG/M metagenome (GOLD analysis project Ga0316578, IMG submission 203076) | Rhizosphere microbial communities from salt marsh grasses in Alabama, United States - J0-2_160517rDrC | ecosystem: Host-associated > Plants > Roots > Rhizosphere | place: USA: Alabama | collected...
GAGGCGGACCTCAATAGGGCGGTAAAGTGGGGTGAGGAGAACAACAGGCCGCTCTACATGGGCGAGTTTGGCGCGTACAGCAAGGCGGATATGCAGTCCCGTGCGCTGTGGACAGCTTATGTCGCGCGGCAGGCGGAGGAACGCGGGATAAGCTGGGCGTACTGGGAGTTCTGCGCCGGCTTTGGCGCGTACGATCCGGTAAGAGGTGCGTGGCGGGAGGAGCTTCTTGAGGCCCTTATCCCTGCGGAGTGAGTGGGTGAAATTGAGAAACCGGGTTTTTCTAAAAACCCCGGTTTCTGTTTTTAGCGAGCTTTTTGTAAGGTGAGAGGTGAACATGGGAAACGTGCTAGTACTCTATGACAGCAAGACCGGCAACACCGCCAAAATGGCCGAGTATGTGGCTCAGGGGGCAGAGGAGATACCGGATACGCAGGTGCGCCTCCTCTCGGTGGACGAGGCATCGGCGGATGATATCTTTTGGTGCGACGGGATGGCGGTGGGCAGCCCTACCTATGTGGGCGCTCTATCGTGGAGGATGAAGCGTTTCTGGGACGAGATCGTGCCCAAGGCGTGGGGCAAGACCGATGGCAAGATTGCCTGCGCGTTCTCGTCCTCGGGCGGGTGGGGCGGCGGCGCGGAGCTGACCTGTCTCTCGCTGCACATTCTGCTGATGAACTTTGGCTTTCTCGTGTTCGGTATCCCCGATTACACCGGCGACGCGTTCACGCTCCACTATGGTGCCGTCGTGGCCCGCGAGCCCAAACGCGAGGAAGAGATCGCCGCATGCCGGCGCCTGGGCAAGCGGCTGGCGCAGTGGGTGGCGGTTTACGTCGACGGGCGCGAGGAGCACCGTCCGGGACCGGTCAAGGAGCGCTAGCTGTCCAGAATCTCTAGCGCTTGGGCCAGCACGTCGATAGCGCGTTTGTATTCCTCGACGTCGATGTGCTCCTCGGGCGTGTGATCCAGGTGCGAGTCTCCCGGGCCATAGGCCACGATGGGGCAGCCCCACGCCGGGCCGACTGTGTTCATATCGGAGGTGCCGGTCTTGAGCTTGAAACGCGCCCGCCCGCCCTTGGTGCGGATGGCCTTGAGCATGGCGCGCACGAGGGGGTTGTTCTTGTCGGTCTGCTGGTAGGGCATGTCGAGGGGGGAGTACTTGAGTGTGGCGCCCTCTGCCCACATTTTCATCTTGCGCCTTAATATCTCCGGCTTAAAGTCCGGTGGCAACCGAAGCGCTACGCTCATCTTGACCCCCGTGCTTAGTCCATCGCTGTAGGTGCGGAAATCGCGCAGGGCGGGGTCTAGTGTGTCAAAGTGGCCTTCCCTCCCGCGATTGCGTTCCTCTGAATAATCCATCAGGCGGTTCCAGAAGGTGATCGCTTTCTCTGCCGGTCCTATTTGATCCCCTGTGCTGTGGGTATCGGGCTGTTCCCATGTGTAATCCACCCACATGCGACCTTTGTAGCCCAGGGTGACGCATTCCCAATGGTTTGGCTCACCGATGATGCAAAAATCTGGCGCGTCCATTGTTTTGGCCAGGTGGCGTGCTCCCTTGCTGAACGCTTCCTCTTCCACTGCACCGATGACGGTGATGCGCAAGTTTTGCAGTTTGGGGGCCACGCGCGCTGTTGCCAGAATGAACGTCGCCAGGGGGCCTTTGGCATCCACCGCGCCTCGCCCGTAGAGCAGGTTGCCGCGACGCTGCACAGGGATGTGGCCGGTCACGGTGTCCATGTGGCCTAGCAGCACGGTTTTTCGTTCGGCATCTGGATATCCCATCACGCCCACGGCGTTCCCCACTTTGTCGAGGTGAGCTTGGAATCCGAGTGACGTCATTCGCTCGACTAAGAACTGGCCGACCTGTTTCTCCTCGCCCGACGGGCTGGGGATGGAGATGAGTTCTTCTAGAAAATTGACTTGATCCATATTCCTCCAAATTGATACGCGAGACGTGAACCGTGATGCGTAACTCTCGCCCTTTACGCCTTATGTTCCGCGCAGCTTTTCTGCCACGTGCATGACATTCTCACCCAACACCCGCGCCTGCCGCAGGCGTTTTTCCTGTTTCAGCACGTCGCCGGGTTCATCGGCCACTGAGGTGAGGCCGTTCAATTCGCCCGGCACGCAGATTGCGCCGCACGAGAGCATCCAGGTGTAGATGCGGTCGATGGTCAGTGCCTGACCGCCGCCACTGCCGCGTCCCACGGCGATAGCGCCGCCGGGCTTGCCCGCCAGCGGGCGTTCCTCGCGCACCGCATAGTGCCGCTCCATCACCGCCATCAGGTGCGCGCAGACGTTGCGATAGTAGACCGGTGTAGCCACGATCAGCGCGTCGCACCGGCGGAACCCGTCGTAGAACAGGTGCATGTCGTCATCAAGCGCGCAGCTTCCGTGAAGAGTGCAAAGCTCGCAAGCCTGGCAGGGTTTGACGGTCAGCTCGCGCAGACGCAGGAGCGTCATCTTCCAACCCGCTTCCTCGAACGGGTGCAGTGCATACTGCAGGAGGATATCACTGTTGCCGTTTTCCCTTGGTGTTCCAGAGATTCCTAGTACGTTCATTGTAGCCTCACTCTTTGTCCAGATCGAGGCAGGCGGTCACCTTGCCATCACTCACAGTCTCTTCGATGAATCCCAAGCTTGCGTAAAGTTGCCGCGCAGCATCGTTGGTGGTTTGGTAGGCAATCAGAATCTCGCTGCACCCAGGTTGTGCACGCAATCGTTCGGTGACCTGTTCCATTGCCGCGCGCCCATAGCCTTTCCCCTGGTGGGCCTGGTCGATCATCATGCGGAATATCTTCCACTTTCCGGTTCCCACGTCGACACCATACATCACGAAACCCATCATCTGATCTTGCTCGCTGTAGATAGCCAGCGGAACGGCCTGCGGGTAGAACTGTGCCTCAGCGATAGAGTAAAGGTTGCTGGGCACGAAATCGGCTTGCTCGGTTTTGACCTTGAGGCCGATGCATTCTTGCCAGTTGTCGGCGGTGATGGGTTTCAGGCTCACTTCGATCTTGCGTCTTGCCTCTCGTTTCTCGATTCGCCCATTCGCTGATTCGTTCACTCGCTCACACAATCTCCTGCAACGCCCGCACCGGCAGCTTGCCCGCGCGCAGCGACTTGATCGCCGCGACGGCTGCACGTAGGGCGACCAGGCTGGTGACGTAGGGCACGTGATGATCCAGCGCCGCCGTGCGAATCTGGTAGCCCACGGTGCGCCTCCCCTGGAGTGGCAGCGGCAGGCCGCGCTCCTGTGCGCGAATGGGCAGCGGCTGGTTGGATACCACCCGCTCAGCCTGGGTCGACGAGGGGGTGTTCACCATTAGGTCGATGTGTCCCTGGGCGATCAGGTCCACGCAGTCCGGGCGGCCCTCGCCGACCTTGGCCACTTCTCGCACCGGGATGCCCATCGCCTTCAATACCCGCGCCGTGCCCTGCGTGGCCACGATCTCGAATCCCATATCGCTTAGTTGGGCCACCAGCGGCACGCCCTGGCGCTTGTCGGGATCGGCCAGGGTCACCAGCACCGTGCCTTGAGTGGGTAACGGGTTCCCAGCGGCGATCTGCGCCTTGGCGAACGATTCGGGAAAGCTGGCGCCAAAGCTCATCACCTCGCCGGTGGAGCGCATTTCAGGGCCAAGGCGCGCGTCGGTGCCGGGGAAGCGGCGGAAGGGTAACACGACTTCCTTCACCGACGTGTGGCCCGGCCAAGGCGTCGGTGCCATGTGTGTCTCGGCCAGGATTTGCTTCAGGTCGCCATCTGCGTGCGGCGAGCCTGGGCGGGTGGGAAAGGGCCAATAGGGGGCCAGCAGCTCGTCCAGTTTTTTACCGACCAGCGTCTTGGCTGCCAGTTTGGCCACCGGGATGCCGATGGCCTTGCTGATGTAGGGCACCGTGCGCGAGGCGCGTGGGTTGGCCTCGATGATGTACAGCTCGTTCCCCTTGACCGCCATCTGGATGTTGACCAGGCCCACGGCGCCCATCTCGGTGACGATGCCATAGGCGGCGCGCTCGATGCGGTCGATTATATCATCCCACAGGCTCACCGGTGGCAGCACGCATGCCGAGTCGCCCGAGTGGACGCCTGCCTCCTCGATCTGTTCCATCAGGCCGGCGACCCAAACGTTCTCCCCGTCGGTTAGGATGTCCACGTCCATCTCCAGCGCGTCCTCCAGGAAGCGGTCGATGAGCACGGGATAGCCGGGCGAGACGCGGGCGGCCTCATCCACATAGTGGCGCAGCTCGTCGGCCGAGTCGACAATCTCCATCGCCCGGCCGCCCAAGACGTAGCTGGGGCGCACGAGCACCGGGTAGCCCAGCCTCTCGGCTACCGCCAGCGCGCCCTCGACCGTCGTCGCCGTGCCGTAAGGCGGGCTCTTGAGATCCAGGCGCTCCAGCAGCGCGCCGAACTCTTCGCGGTTCTCGGCCATTTCGATCATGTCAAAGCTCGTGCCCAGCAGCGGCACATCCTCTTTGACCAGCGTGCGGGCCAGCTTGAGCGGCGTCTGCCCGCCAAAGCCCACCACCACACCGACCGGGCTCTCGTTCTTGACGATGGTCAGCACGTCCTCGTCGGTCAGCGGCTCAAAGTAGAGTCGGTCGGAGGTGTCGTAATCCGTCGACACGGTCTCCGGGTTGGAGTTGACCATGATTACCTCGTACCCCTCCTCCTGGAGCGCCCAGGCGGCGTGTACGTTGGCATAGTCGAACTCGATACCCTGGCCGATGCGGTTGGGGCCGGAGCCCAAAATTATGACTTTGGGCCGATCGGAGGCCAGTGCCTCGTTTTCCTCTCCGCCATAGGTGGAGTAAAAGTACGGCGTGGCAGCCTCGAACTCGGCGGCGCAGGTATCGACCATCTTGAACACTGGCTTCACGTCCAGCGTTTCCCTGCGCTCTCGGGCATCTTTTTCGGGCAGGTCAAACCACTCGCCCAGCTCGCGGTCGGACATGCCCAACTCCTTTGCTTGAAGCAGCATGTCCTGGCCCAATTCCTCCCAGGTGGTATGGCGTAACTGGTCCTCGAACCTGATGAACCGGTCGAGCTCGCTCAGGAACCAGCGGTCGATGTGCGTGATCTCGTTGATCTCTTCAACCGAGTATCCACGTCGCAGCGCGGCAAAGATGTAGGCCAGCCGTTCCGGCGTGGGATTTGCCAGGTACTGGCGGATGTGATCAAAGTCTAGCTTGGGTGTGGCGTCTAACTCCAGCGAGCGCAGCGCCTTGCCCAGCGCCTCCTTGAACGTGCGTCCGATGGCCATGACCTCCCCCACCGATTTCATCTGCGTGTGTAGCAGGGGGTCTGCGCCGGGGAACTTTTCCAACTGGAAGCGTGGAATCTTGACTACGACATAATCCAGCGTCGGCTCAAAGGCCGCCGTTGTGCGCAGGGTGATGTCGTTAGGGATTTCGTCCAGTCGGTAGCCCACGGCCAGCAGCGCCGCCACCTTGGCGATGGGGTAGCCGGTAGCCTTGGAGGCCAGCGCTGATGAGCGGGATACGCGCGGGTTCATCTCGATGACGACCATGCGCCCGGTCTCGGGGTGGATGGCGAACTGGATGTTCGACCCGCCGGTATCGACGCCGATGGCGCGCAAGGTCCCGATGGCGGCGTCGCGCATCTTTTGGTACTCGACGTCGGTCAGCGTCTGCGCCGGGGCAACGGTGATCGAGTCGCCGGTGTGCACGCCCATCGGGTCCAGGTTCTCGATGGAGCAGATGATGACGCCGTTGTCGGCGTGATCGCGCATCACCTCCAGCTCGAACTCTTTCCAGCCGATGACGGATTCTTCCAGCAGCACGGTGTGGGACGGGCTTTCGATCAGGCCCTGAGCCACGATATGACTCAGCTCCTCGACGTTGTAGGCGATGCCGCCGCCGGTGCCGCCCAGCGTAAAGCTGGGTCGGGCGATGAGCGGATAGCCCAGCTCCTCGGCCACTTGTAGCGCCTCGGTCAGGCTGGCGATCTGCTGGCTGCGCGGCACCTCCAGGCCGATGCTGAGCATGGTCTCCTTGAACATCTGCCGGTCCTCGGCCTTTTGGATGGCCTCGAAAGGCGCGCCGATGATCTCGACGCCATATTTATCCGTGATGCCCGCCTGGGCCAGTTCGACCGCCAGGTTGAGGCCGGTCTGGCCGCCCAGCGTCGGCAGCAGCGCGTCGGGGCGTTCCTTGGCGATGATGGCCTCCAGGAACTCGACCGTCAGCGGCTCGACATAGACTGCGTCGGAAAGCTCCGGGTCGGTCATGATTGTTGCCGAGTTGGAGTTAACGACGACGAGCTTGTACCCGGCCCGTTTGAGCGCCTTGAGCGCCTGCGTGCCGGAATAGTCGAACTCGGCGGCCTGGCCGATGATGATCGGCCCCGAGCCGATGATGAGAATCTTTTCGATGTCTGTGCGTTTGGGCAAATTGATCCTCCAATTCTATGGGACACGGAATAACACGGACTTTTCCTTTTAAGCACGTAGTTCCAGGCTCTCTCCCTCAAACGTGATATCCAGCGGTTCGATGATGATCTTCTTGGTGCCTTCTTCTACCGTGCCCGCTTGATATGCCTTGATCCCAAGCCGTTCTGATATCTTGATAGCCTTGGCTGCATCTTCTTTTGGCACGAACACCGCGAATCCTGCGCCCATGTTCAGGCTGCCATAAGCGTCGCGTGCATCCAGTTTGGCCTGTTCGGCCATAAATTGCAGCACCGGCGGAACGGGCGGAATCGCGGTGACGCGGTAGGTGAACGCGCCGGGATGCCGCATCAGTTTGCGCCAGCCGTGGCCGGTGATATTTGAAAGATAGCGCACGGTGACGCTTGCTTCGAACATCGCCTCGGTGACGGGGGAGTAGATGGCGGTGGGGTCGAGCAGCGCCTCGCCGTACATCCGGCCGCCGGCGATCCTGGTCGCGTACCCATCCGTCAACTGCTCCGCCAGCTTGCGCGCTAGCGTCAGCCCGTTGGCGTGGATGCCGCTGCTTTCCAGCAGCACGATGGCATCGCCGGGTTGTAGGTCCTGGCCTAACGTCAGCCGCTCCTTGGGTTTGATGATTCCGGTGCAGGAGGCCGCCAGGTCGATAGCGCCGGATTCCACCACGCCGGAGAGGCTCGGCGTCTCTCCGCCGCCCCACGAGACCCCGGCCAGGTCGCACGCTTGCTGCCAGCCACTCAGCAGCTCCTCGATGCGCTGCATGTCGGTGAACCACTCCGAACCACCGGTGGCCCAATAGGCGTGAAGCGTGAGCGGCCTGGCGCCGACGGTGATCAGGTCATTGACCGCCATGGCGATGGTATCTTGGGCGATGGCATCGTAATACGTCTTGCCCGTAAGGGTGCGCATCTCGTCGGCCACCAGTGACTTTGTGCCCAGGCATTCGGTGATGGTGGCCAGGTAGAACTCGCCCAGGTCAATGACGTACGCCGACTCGCCACGGCTGGCCTCGACCTCTTGAAAGCCCGCCGCGAGCAGGTTCTGCGCCGTCCCTCGCGCCGCTTTCTGGGCCATCACTTTGAGCGGGTCAATCTTGTCATAGTCGACGCCGGATTGTTTGTAGGTCAGTTTCGAATCTGTCATTTTCTCTCTCTAGATCAGGGCTCTTTGACGCAGCGATAGCTGTGACGCGGGTTCCCTCCACTCTTGAGCGTCCAGTTCACGAACCCATTGTACGAGACATAGTGTGCGTACCGCTCGTTATATTCGTCGACAGACCAGTAATAGATGGGTGATTTGTCTGATGCCCACAGTGGCGATTCCTTGTTGGGCCGGACGTCGCAGGTGGCTTTTTGGCTTTCGCCGTCCCACGTGCATCCGGCGTTCTCTCCGTGTCGCCCCAGCGACCGCACCAGTTCGTCGTTGGTGGGCATGCGCCAGATGTCTTGCGGTTCGTCCATCAGCGTCAGCCCATCCTCGCTCAGATAACGGCACAGGCTATAAGTCTGCATGTCCTCGGCGGAGGCAAATACCCACGCGTCGCCGTCTTGTCGGCCATACCCCGGCTTGTCCTCCATGCCGACCGGCTGTTTGCCGTACAGGGCGATATCGTGCCACGATGGGTATCCGCCCCACGGTTGCTTCCAGTTCCACCCCGGCCCCTCCGGCGCCCATACCAGGCTCACGCCGTTTCCCTCGATCAGGCGCGCGCTCCGATCGCCGTCGTCCACGCGAGTCAGCACGATGGGCAGCGAGTTGGCTGACATGATGATAAACGTCAGCAGGGGAGGGGCGAGCACTAGGATATAGGCCAGGTTGCGACGCCACCAACGCTGTGATGGTTTTTTCTCGCTTTGGCGTTTTTGTCTGTTGTGCCTTTCGACTAGGAACAGTATCCCAGTTAGGATTAGCGGGCTGCTGACGATAAAGATCGGCCAATTGATGGTGAGCCGGCCGTCCACGATTTCCGGGTTCAAAAAGAATAGTGTAAAGGCGCCTCCGATGACGAGCGTCAGCCACCCGCCAAGCCTGGGCCATTTGAGTGCAATCAAGGCCAGTGCTAGGAAAACCGTCCCCGGTATCAGGTAAAACAGCGGATTGTACCACGCGCCCCACCAGCCCTCGTGGTACATCTCACCCGTGCCCCAGAATATCCAAAAGGTTGCGATCAGGGTCGTGATGCTCGTCGCGATGATGCCAGGCAGCCGATTCAAGAATCTCGGTCCCCAGCTTTTTTCCTGTTCCATTGAGCAATTCTCTTTTGATCGTAAACCTTGCTTGCTTTGCTCTCCCATCAAGTTTAGAGTCCAGCCTCAGTCTTTTTTGGAGCAGGGCTAGTAGTATTGCTCTGTCAGCTCTGCTAACCTTTTCTCCAAGCTTGCTGCCAATTCGATGTGGCTCTCGTTGATCAGATACTTTGGATCGTCCCAGACTTTGCTGACGGAGGACCACGCGGGTCTGCTGAGGGCCTGCGGGTCTTCCCATTTGTAGCGCGGATAGACGTGAGCGTGCAGGAAGTGCCCCGAGTTTCCGAGTATCGAGTAGTTCATCCGCACCGGGTTGGTCGCGTCCGCGATCGCTTCTCCCAAAACGTGCATATCGGTCAGGAACTCGGTTCGCTTTTCGAACGGCAGGCAGTTCAGCTCGCGCACCTCGGGACAGGCGAGCAGCACACACCACCCCGGCAGGTATTGGATGTCCATCAGGCAGACAAAGCCGCTTTTTACCCGCGCGATCACCGTCGGGTTCTCGCCTCGCAGGGCATATCCGATCCGATCTTTTTTGAACTCGCCTTCTCTGAACTTTTCGATGTCTAGCATTTGATCTCCTCTCACCTGCACATTTGCTGACTCGCTTACGCTTGCACCTCCATCAGTGCGATGAACTCGTCAAAGTACGGCTTGGCGTCGTGCGGGCCTGGCGCGGCCTCGGGGTGATACTGCACCGAAAAGACCGGCAGGTCGAGCAGCTTCATGCCCTCCAGCGTCCCGTCGTTAAGGGAGAGGTGTGTGATCAGCACCTTGCCAAATCCCAGCGGGCTCTTGCCTACTAGTGGCTCTTCTGGCAGCAGTGAAGCCATCGTGACCGTGGGGTCTTCCCGACGCGGGTCGTCTGGCAGGAGCTCTGGCTTGCTTGCCTCGAAGGCCGCATCCAATGGTGCCCAGCACACGTCGAGGCTGGTCGGATCGACGGCAAACCCGTGGTTCTGCGTGGTGATCAGGATGCGCTCGGCCCGAAAATCACGCACGGGGTGGTTAATGCCCCGATGGCCGAAGCGCATCTTGTATCTCTTGCCGCCCAGGGCGAGCCCTAGCAACTGGTGCCCGAGGCAGATACCCGCCAGCGGAATCTCTCGTTCCAGAACGCCGCGCATCGTTTGGATCGTCTCGTCCAGCGGATCGGGGTCGCCGGGACCGTTGCAGACAAAGACGCCGTCGGGGTTGAGGTCGAGTACCGCCTTGAGGTCGGCGTCGTAGGGTACAACGGTCACGTGGCAGCCGTGCGCCATCAGGTCGCGGGCGATGTTCTCCTTGCGCCCGCAGTCGATCAGGGCGACGTTGAACCGCGCCTCAGCCGATTGGGCTTTTGCGCCGCTGATGCCCGTCTGTGCCAGGTCTATGGTTGCGTCGGGCGTCACCTCCTGCGCCAAGTTGAGCCCCGCCATCTGCGGAGTCTGGCGCACGCGCTGGACCAGGCTCTCTGGATTGAGGTCGGTCGTGGAGATCGCGCCCCGCTGCGCGCCGTGCGTGCGCAGGTGGCGCGTCAGCTTGCGCGTGTCGATCCCCTCGATGGCGACGATGCCCGCGCCTTTGAGATAATCGGGGAAGGATTGATTCGCCCGCTGGTTAAAAGGTTGCCGCACGGCGCGGTGGATGGCGTATCCGGCGACCTGGATCTGCCACGATTCCACGTCCTCGGGATTGACGCCATAGATGCCGATCTCGGGATAGGTCATCACCACGATCTGGCCGCAGTAGGATGGGTCGGTGAGCACCTCCTGGTAGCCCGTCATGCCGGTGTTGAACACTAACTCGCCAAAGGTCTCGCCGGCGTGTCCAACGCTCTTGCCGAAAAAGATCGTGCCGTCTTCCAGAACGAGGAGTGCGGTCTTTAGTTCGTCCGTCATAGTCTCAAATCTCCATTTTCAATTGGTGGCATGCTTGCCAGCCGTCCTATTCTCTGAACTCTTTTACGTCTGGGTGAGCGATGAGTGTTTTCACGAGTTGATCGTGCTTTTCTGGTTTACCTTGGGCGTACCATATGGAGATCGTTCCGGTTTCAGATTTCATGCGCTTGTTCCGTCTTACACGCAACCCGCTCTCGTGAAACAGTTTTTCGATCTCCTGAAGCTTGTCTTGACCTGGCGTGCACACGACCTCGTACGTGTGTGTATCGTGCACCTTATTGATCCAGTTTTCGAACGCGGGAAAGACCCACAGGACAGCCAGGGCTGCTATCAATGCAATTCCTGTGGTGAAGTAGTAGCCACCTCCAATGCCGATTCCCAGGGCCGCTGCTAACCATATGGTCGAAGCGGTGGTCAATCCGATCACGCGGCCGGAGGCAAATAGGATCGCGCCGGCACCCAAAAAACCCACGCCGCTTACGATGTTGGATGCTATCCGAGACGGCTCCCGATCGCCTCCCAATCTGAGGGAAAAGATCGTGAACAAGGTCGCTCCAACGCAGATAAAGATAATCGTGCGAAAGCCGGCCGCCTTGTCGCGGTACTCCCGCTCGGCACCGATCAGCCCGCCTGCTAGGATCGAGAGCAACAGCTTAAGGATGTCCTCGGGTAAAAAGTCCATCATACACCTCTCTTTATCAATGCTCTCCCTGCCATTACAAGTTCAAGCTGTTTTTGAAATAATCCACTGTGAGGCGCAATCCCTCTTCCAAGTCCGTCTCCGCTTTCCAGTTCAACTCCTTTTCCGCCTTGGCGCAGTCAAAAGTGCTCAGGTAGATATCTCCG
>Ga0316578_10000862_pt1 | contig 11381 bp, 10 predicted proteins | sample J0NA_2_FD_203076 | JGI IMG/M metagenome (GOLD analysis project Ga0316578, IMG submission 203076) | Rhizosphere microbial communities from salt marsh grasses in Alabama, United States - J0-2_160517rDrC | ecosystem: Host-associated > Plants > Roots > Rhizosphere | place: USA: Alabama | collected...
GTTGTGTTAAAAGGGGGCGCAGTTTTACTGACGGTATCGCCGAACCCTCGTGTCCCGCGTCGATCCCTTTCAGCGCATGTCCCGTGAGCTGCTGATCCTGCGTCACGCCAAGTCGGACTGGGACAGTGGTGCGGCCACCGATTTTGAGCGTCCCCTGGCGAAGCGCGGCAAGCGTGACGCGCCGCGTGTGGGCGAGTGGCTCTATCGGGAAGGTCTGATGCCGGCCTGCATCCTGAGCTCACCGGCGGAGCGTGCCCGCCAGACGGCGCTCAAGGTCTGCAAGGGACTGGATTACAAGAAAAGCCGAATCCGTTGGGAGCATGACATCTACGACGCCGATGTCGAGACCTTACTGGGCGTACTGGCGCGCGTCCCGGCCGATGCGCAGATGGTGCTGTTGGTGGGCCACAATCCCGGCCTCGAGGACCTGATCCATCACCTCACCGGCGGCGACTACGACGAGCCCGACGACGGAAAGCTGCTACCGACCGCTGCCATGGCCCGGCTGGAGATGCCGGACGACTGGTCGCGCCTGGATGCCGGCTGCGCAGTGCTGCTGTCGATTACCAAGCCGAAGAACCTCCGCTGATCACAGGCGCGCCAGCGCCCCGTTCCCACGACGGCAGTCTCGCGTCGGCCACGGACGGCCGTATGCGTGCGGACATGCTCTGTCTGTGCGCGAGCAGGCTGCGGCTGGGAGTCGATCGGGGGAGTGCTGTCCCTGCAAAAGCGACGGCGCCGGTCCGGTCGTCAGCCTTGCCCTGGCTGGGGGGCAGGGCAGGCATCGACCGGGCCGGCGCCGCTGCGACCGGGCGAGGCCGGTCGCGGGTTGCAGTTGGCTTAGGTTACGTCTGCGGATCGAAGATTAGAGTCGATTTCGCTGCAACGGTTGCCGTCTGCGAGCAGAAGCAGGCTTCTGCATGGGCGTTGATGCTGAGTATCAGCCGCCCCAGTAGGCGCCATACGGGCTCACGGCGAAGAGCATCGCATGGATGACGATGCCGAGCACGAACACGGACATCAGGATCGGGACCAGCCAAGTGCCAGGATTCAGGACGAGCCAGACTTTCCAATCGTCTTCGGGGTTCTTGGGTTTCGAGATTTCGGCCATTTTCTATGCCCTCTAGGGTAATTGAATGGGTGTCAGTTCAGGTGCCGGATACCGGTGCGTTCTGAGCTCTAGGCGAGCTGAATCAGAACCACGGCTTCCAGGCCAGGACCAGGATGTGCGCGACGGCGGCGATGCCGACAAACGCGGTGTAGGTGGTCTTGAACTGCTCGTGGAACTCTTTCGCCTGGTCGGGGGTGAGGCCCGAGACGCTCGCTTGTTCGGCCATTAGTTTCGTCTCCGTTGGGTTGAACAATGCCGCAGTGAGTGATCGCGGCGTTAGTCATCGCGCCGTTGCCGGCGGCGATTAAGGACTGCCTGTTTGTTCCGGTCCAGGGCCCCGATGTCGCTGGTCGACCTCGTCAGCTATCCGGACCGGTGTGCCCTTGGTACGACGCCAGGCGCCGTTGTGGCACGTGACGGTGGCAACGTCTGTTCGCATCTCAGGCGCTCAGGCTGCCGCCATCAGCTCTATGTTTGTTGCCTTTACTCGGCAGGAGCCGGAGCGGCTTCCGCCGGGGCAGCCTCGACGGCGGCGGGGGCGTCAGCGACCCAGTACTCGCCGTACGGGCCCACCGAGAACAGGAAGGCGTGGATCAGGATGCCCAGCAGGAACACGGACATCAGGATCGGCACCAGCCACTTTCCGGGGTTCAGAACCAGCCAAATCCGGTAGTCCTGCTCTTTCGGCTTGTAGTTGAAGACGTCTTGGAACATGAGTCGACCCTCGTGGGATTGTTAGAACCAGGGCTTCCAGGCCAGGACCAGGATGTGGGCGACGGCCGCGATGCCGACGAAAGCCGTGTAGGTGGTCTTGAACTGCTCATGGAACTCTTTGGCTTGTTCGGGCGTGAGGCCCGAGACGCTCTTCATGTCTGCCATTTACATACCCTCCATTAAGGGTTTGTGACGTTGCCGCGCTGTGGCTTGCGGCGGGACTCGACCCGGCGGCTGGACCAGGTCGAACTCATGGGCCGGCTGCGCCGGAGGCAAGCTCCGTATGCCGCGTCAAGCTCCATTGGCTGTCAGTTTAGTTTGACAGAATAAAATGTCAACAAAAATGTACAGAAGATTTTGTGGTTTGGTTCTCGCGGCTGCCGGGGCGGACCGGACGCCAGGGTTTACCACGACCTCCGACGGCCTGGGAGAGATCCGGGGATATGGATAAAAATAAATATAAAACAAAGTGATATAGCTTTTTTCCCCGGGGTCCTGAGCGGGGCTGCAGAACGCCCTGCCGAGCTGAGGCCAGTGACAGTCGTTGCCGTTTGGCCGGGCCCCCGAGCGTCGTCTCGGTGGCGCGCGGGCGGATCGGCCCGTTGCTGTTCGTCGCCTGTCAACCAGTCGAGACACTGAGCTAGGCTGACAGAAGGGATGGGAAGGGCCCGGTACGAACGCCCAATTCTTCGCGTCTTGAATGGCGGAATCCCGCGACAGCCCGATCCCGGCTGGCGTGCTCGGGGCTCGGCCGTCCTGTGCCTGAGCGATGAGGAGTCGTCCTCGCGATCGGGCTCCAATTCCCGATTCCGGTGTCTCAGCGGTCCCTGGGGAGCTTGGGACGGGATACCGGGATGCGGCGTGACGGAGCCGCGGCGGCGCCTTCGGCGGCACGGCTCGGGGCCGTGCCGCCGGCGGGCTGGATGGGGGGAGGTCGGGTCGTCAGGGTGCTCAGTCGGCGGCCTTGCCGGCCTTCTGCCAGGGAGAGACGACGCCGAGCAGGTGTGCCATGTCTTTGACGAAAATGCGCAGATGTGCGCCCGGCTTGGCCTTGACCAGGCGCTTGTGCATGTACGCCTCCCAGGTCAGGTACTGCACGTCCGGGTCGGCGCAGATGCTGACGAAGCGCTCGCGGCGCTTGTCGTTCTTGTACCAGAAGCGCTGCATGATGCCGAGCACCCAGAACACGCGTCCATGGGCCTTCATGAAGCGCTTGCGCGCGCTGCGCAGGGCCTTGGGGTTGCCGGTCGCCAGCAGCTCCTCCACCGCGTCACCGGCCAGGCGGCCGCCCACCAGGGCATAGTAGATGCCTTCGCCGGAGGCCGGTGCGACCACGCCGGCGGCGTCGCCGGCCAGCACCACATCGCGGTCGTTGTCCCATTTGCCGAGCGGGTAGAGCGGGATCGGGGCACCTTCCCGGCGCAGCGTCTCGCACTGGTCCAGGCCGGTCTCCTTGCGCAGCCGGTCTACCGCGTCGTGCAGCGAGAAGCCTTTCAACTCGGTTCCGACGCCGATGCTGGTGGTCTCGCCGTGAGGAAAGATCCAGGCATAGAAGTCCGGCGATAGCTTGCCCTGGTAGTAGACGTCGCAGCGGGCCGGGTCGAAATCGTGCAATCCCTTGCCGGAGGTAGGCGCCGGTGAGCGGACGATCTCATGATAGGCGGCTACATGGGGCAGTTCCTTGGCGCCGGGAATGCACTGCTTGGCCACCGACGACATGGCGCCGTCGGCGCCGATGACGGCCTTGGTGCGTATCCGTTCGACGGTGTTGCGGTCCTCGGCCCCGGCCGGGTGGTATTCGATGACCGCGGTGCCGTCGCTGTCGCGCACGAAGCGCCGGAAGGTGCCGTCGGCGCGCTCCGCGCCGGCCAGGACGGCCCGCTCGCGCAGCCACTCGTCAAATGGACCGCGGTCCACCATGCCGACGTAGCCGCCGTCGATGGGCATGTCGACGTGGCGCTCGCTGGGGGCGACCATTCGCGCCGAGTTGATCTTGGCGACGAGTTGCTCGTCGGGAATCTCGAATTCTTCGATGGCCTTGGGCGGAATGGCGCCGCCGCAGGGCTTGATGCGGCCGGGCCGGTCGAGCAGCAATACCCGGCGTCCGCGCCGGGCGAGGTCGGTGGCGGCGGTGGCGCCGGCCGGGCCGCCGCCGACGACGACGGCATCATAGTCGGAATGGGTGGGCATCGGATTCTCCGGTTGCGTCTCGTGCCAGGACGGGCCCGGCGATGAAGGGTCGCGGCGTCGTCACAGCGGTGTGGAGCCGGCGATGGCGGCCCGCACCGCGAAGGCGCTGATCATCATGCCGCTGACATAGACGGTGACGCCCAGGGCGCTGAGCCAGGTGGCGCGCTCGACGGGGCTGTCGAGGAAGCGGACCATGAGCGTGATCTGCACCATGACCAGCGCGGCGACGGCGGCCGCGTGCACGGGCTGGATCCAGGCGAACAACAGCCCGACCACGACCAGCTGCGGCACGATCATGACGATGCAGGCGACCCATGCGGCCCCGCGTACGCCGAGCTGCACCGGCAGCGAGCGCACGCCCATCTGCTTGTCGCCCTCGATGGCCTTGAAGTCGTTCAGGGTCATGATGCCGTGGGCGCCGAGGCCGTACAGAAAGGCAAGGATCAGAATGCGCCAGTCCGGCAGTGCGCCGCCGAGCATGACCGCGGCGCCGGTGATCCAGGCCAGGCTCTCGTAGGAGAAACCCACCGCGGCATTGCCGAACCAGCCGTTCTGCTTCAGGCGCAGCGGTGGTGCGCTGTAGGCCCACGCCATGATCAGGCCGAGCACGGTAGCGCCCAGGACCCAGGGCCCGAGCACCATCGCCAGCGCCAGTGACATCAGCGACCAGATGATGGAGAGGTAGAAGCCCCAGCGTCCCGGAATGCGCCCGGACGGGATGGGGCGCTCGGGCTCGTTGATGGCGTCCACGTGCCGGTCGTACCAATCGTTGACTACTTGGCTGGTGGCGCACATCAGCGGCCCGGCCAGGACCACGCCGGCAACCAGAAGCAGCCAGTTCTCGGCGATGGAGGTGCCCGACGAGACGACGCCGCAGGCGAAGGCCCACATGGGTGGGAACCAGGTGATCGGATGCAGCACCTCCAGCACCGCGGACGGGCTCGGGCGGGTCGGTGCAGGGGCGGTGGAGACCGACTGATTCATGGTGGTTGGATCAAGGTTGCAGAACGAACACGGCGCGCGGGCGACGCGCGCAAGGGGTTGAAGGATCGGGCAAGTCTAGCCTGAAGGGGAAGGCGACGGCGCGGCCGTGCGCGGGAACGCTGACCGAGGTCAACGGCGTACGGACGGCGGCCGCGGCCCTGTCGTAGGGTCGCGTGCGGCCGGCCGCTGCTGCGGCCGTGCAATGCCGCCGGCGGGCGATCGCCGGGGCGTCACTCGGTCTCGCCTTCGCCGGCCTGGTCGCTGAGCCCGTAACGCCTGAGCTTGACGTAGAGGCTCTGGCGGCTGAGGCCGAGCAACTCGGCCGCGGAGGCCCGGTTGTCGCCGGTCAGCTCCAGAGCCGCCTCGATGCACAGCCGCTCGATCATGTCGGTGGATTCGCGCACGACTTCCTTCAGCGGCACCCGCCCGACCAGTTCGCTCAGATGCTCCAGCGACCGTGGCAGCGCCCGGTCGGTGCCGCCGTCCGCCGACACGCGCCGGTCGACGTTGCGGATGATGAACCCGAAGCTCGGCTGCTCGCCGTTCTGCAGCGCGACGGCGGAGATCTCGACCTCGCTGATGGCGCCGAACTCGCTGCGGATTGAGGTTGCGAACAGCCGCACCGCCGCATGCTGGCGCAGATTGGCGATGAGCACGTTGAGGTCGACGCCCGGACGTCCGAGCCAGCGGTCCAGCGATTCGCCGCGGGCCTGCTCCTCGCTGGTCAGCTGGGCCAGTTCCAGGAAGGCTGAATTGGCGCTGAGGATGCGCCCGTCGTGGGCGGTGACCACGATGGCATCCGGGGCCTTTTCGACGATCTTCGCCAGGCGCGATGCCGGCTCCGGCGCCGCGGCGCCGCCCTCGGTCTGAATCGGCGAGAGCCGCAGCAGCACCAGCGATGTGTTCTCCTGGCGTACCGGCGCGGCCGAGACCACCAACTCGGTGCCGGCGCGCAACCGGGCCCGCACGTCGCTGGCGCGCCCGGCGGCGCGCACGCCGGCGATCAGCGATTCGATGGCCCGGGTACCGGTCTCGTCGAAGCCCTCGGGGAAATGCCGTCCCACCAAGCGGCGCGCATCCGCCGCCAGCAGCAGGCTGGCCGCGGGATTGGCCTCCACTACCTTGCCGGTGGCCGGGTCCATGATCAGGATCGCATCCGAGGAAGAGCGGAACAGCAGCCGATAGCGGGTCTCCAATTGCCGCAGGCGCCAGTAGTCGCGCTCCAGCGACTGCTGCGCGTCGACGAGGCGCTGCTGCAGCGCGGCGATCCCTTGCAGGTTGCGGCCCACCGCGATCATATGATCGCGGCTGCCGAGCCTCGTTGCGCAGTAGCGAACGGGCATGCCGGCGCCGCTGCGCGAGACATGATCCAGCTGCTGCCAGAGGGGTGCGGTCGAGTCGCTCTGCGCATCGGCCAGCAAGGCCGCCACCTTGTCGCGGCTCTCGGGTGTGACGGTCTCCGCCCAGGGACGTCCGACCCAGTCGTCGGCGACCTGCGACGACAGCTCGTCATTGCCGAAGGCGATGTCTCGAATGACGCCCTGCCGATCGAGGATCAGGGCGATGTCCGACGTGGCCGCGACCAGCGTCGCAACCGCATCGGTGTCGACGTGTCCCAAGGCCGCCTGCGGGGCATCGAAAGGCTTCACAAGTCGCGAGACCCGGTGCTGCCGCTGGTCTGCATCCGGGGCTGCGGTGCGGCACCTGATGCATGCCCGGCGCGGTCCCCCGCGATCCGGCCAACGGGTTGGATGTCTGCCGTTCGTTGGCGGCCCGCGATCGGGCGTCGGCGCCGCGGCACAGGTGCCGCATACGTTCGCCCGGCGCCGCGGCCGGTTGGGCTTTGCCCAGCATCCCCTTGTTTTTGCATGGTTTAATTGGCGTAGACAGATGGCCGCCTGGCCGCTACCGCGCCGCATCGCGCGCTACGAATCCGAACGGCATGGGAACGCATGCCGCGCGAGCCGGGGACCACTAATTAGTTAGACGCCGAGGGGGGGAATGTCAAGTGCTGTTTACGTTAAGCAGAGTTGACATATGCGGGGGAGCGGACTAGATTCCTGTTACGGCGGCAACCCCCTGAAGAATGCTCGAGGAGCCTAATGCGTCAGCCCGTTAAAAGGCATGACCAGCGTCAACCGCTGTATACGCCTGAAGAGCGCGAACGGCGGGACAGCACCCCGTGGACCCTGGTCCAGGGCGTGCTGGCGCCCCTGCAGTTCCTGGTCTTCCTGGTCAGCCTGTTCCTGGTGCTGCGCTATCTCGCCACCGGCACGGGCGAGACGGCGGCGACCGTTTCCATCGTCGTCAAGACGGTGATCCTGTACGTCATCATGATCACCGGTTCCGTCTGGGAAAAGGTGGTCTTCGGCAAGTACCTGTTCGCACGGCCCTTCTTCTGGGAGGACGTGTTCAGCATGCTGGTGCTGGCCCTGCATACGGCCTATCTGGCCGCGTTGTTCACCGGTTTCCTCGACGTGCGCGGGCAGATGTTCCTGGCGCTGGCCGCCTATGCCGCGTATGTCATCAACGCCACCCAGTTCCTGCTCAAGCTGCGTGCGGCGCGGCTCTCGCAGCAACGGGCGGACGCGGCCTCGGCTGAAGGCAAGCGCGCCTTCGGAGTGGCCGAATGAGTGGTGCCGGCGCCATGCGTGAGCCCGCCGCCTGCCCCGAGGTCCAGGTACAGCGCGAGCGCGGCCAGCGTCAGGTCTTCTGCGGGCTGGCCGGTATCGTCTGGCTGCACCGCAAGATGCAAGATGCCTTCTTCCTCGTCGTCGGCTCGCGCACCTGTGCACATCTGCTCCAATCCGCCGCCGGCGTGATGATCTTCGCCGAGCCGCGCTTCGGCACCGCCATCCTCCAGGACCGCGACCTGGCCGGCCTTGCCGACTGCAACGACGAGCTCGATCGCGTCGTCGCCGAGCTGCTGGACCGGCGTCCCGACATCGGCACGTTGTTCCTGGTCGCCTCCTGCCCCTCCGAGGTCATCAAGCTGGACCTGGACAACGCCGCCCAGCGCTTGTCCGCCGCCCATGAAGGCCGCGTGCGCATCCTCTCCTACAGCGGCAGCGGCCTTGACACCACCTTCACGGAGGGCGAGGACACCTGTCTCAATGCGCTGGTGCCCTGGTTGCCCGAGGCGCCGGCCGGCGAGCCCTCGCTGCTCGTGGTCGGCACACTGCCGGACGTGGTCGAGGACCAGTTCGCACGCCTGTTCGCCGATCTCGGCATTGCTCCGGTGCACTTCCTGCCGCCGCGCCGGGCCGCCGAGCTGCCGCCGGTAGGCCCCGGCACGCTGCTGCTGGCGGCCCAGCCCTTCGTCGGCGAGACCGTTGCCGCGCTGGTCAAGCGCGGCGCCACGCTGATCGACGCCCCCTATCCGTTCGGCATCGAGGGTACCCGCGCCTGGCTCGCCGCCGCCGCCGCGGCCAGGGATATTCCCGCCGAGCGCGTCGATCAGGTCATCGCCGCGCCCATCGCCCGCGCCGAGCGCGGACTGGCGCGCTACCGCGAGCAGCTGGCCGGCAAGCGCATCAGCTTCCTGCCGGACTCGCAGCTGGAAATCCCAATCGGCCGTTTCCTGGCCAAGGAATTGGGCATGGAGTTGGTCGAGGTCAGTGTGCCTTACCTCGATCGGCGTATGCTGGGACAGGAACTGGCGCTGCTGCCGGACGGCGTCCGGCTGACCGAGGGACAGGACCTGGAGCGCCAGCTCGACCGCCTGCGCGACGACCGGCCCGACCTGACCGTCTGTGGTCTGGGGCTGGCCAATCCGCTGGAGGCCGAGGGCCTGACCACCAAGTGGTCCATTGAGCTCGTCTTCACGCCGGTGCATGGCTTCGACCAGGCCGCCGATCTCGCGGAGCTGTTTGCGCGACCCCTGAATCGCCGTCAGCGCCTCGCCGTCTGACCTGATCGATCCGAAAACGACAACGACCGCGACGCCATGCAACTGACCGTCTGGACATACGAGGGCCCGCCGCACATGGGGGCGATCCGCGTCGCCGCGTCCATGCGCGGCGTGCATTGCGTGCTGCACGCCCCCCAGGGCGACAGCTACGCGGACCTGCTGTTCACGATGATCGCCCGCAACGCCAAGCGCCCGCCGGTCACCTACACCAGCTTCCAGGCGCGGGACCTGGGCGCCGATACCGCCGAGCTGTTCAAGCGCACCGTCGTCGACACCGTGGAGCGCTACCGCCCGCAGGCGCTGCTGGTGGGCGAAGCCTGCACCGCCGAATTGCTTCAGGACCAGCCCGGACCGCTCGCCGAGGGCATGGGGCTGGAGATCCCCGTCGTGCCACTGGAGCTGCCGGCCTATTCGCGCAAGGAGAACTGGGGCGCAAGCGAGACCTTTCATCAAATGGTGCGCATGCTGCTGCGCGGCCGCCAGGCTCCGGAGCGTATGCCGATGGCGGGGCGCCGCCCGCGCGCCAACCTGCTCGGCCCCACCGCGCTGGGCTTCCGCTGCCGTGACGACATCGCCGAGGTGACCCGGCTATTGGATGCCGCCGGCGTCGATGTCCACGTCACGGCCCCCGCCGGCGCGACACCGGCGGACTTGGTCCGCATTCCCGATGCGGACTTCAATATCTGCCTGTATCCGGAGGTCGCCCACAGCACTTGCGCCTGGCTGGAGCGGATGTTCAAGCAGCCCACGGTCAAGACCGTGCCCATCGGCATCGGTGCGACGCGTGACTTCCTGGCCGAGATCGCCGAGGTGGCGAGCATCGATACCGGCCCAGCGCTGGCCGCGGCGCAGACCAGGCTGCCGTGGTTCTCGCGCTCCGTGGACTCGACCTATCTCACCGGCAAGCGGGTGTTCATCTTCGGTGACGCGACCCATGCCATCGCCGCCGCACGCGTCGCCACCGAAGAGCTCGGCTTCGACGTCGTCGGGCTCGGCACCTACAGTCGCGAGCTCGCCCGCGAGGTCCGCGCCGCCGCCAAGGAATACGGCGTCGAGCCGCTGATCACCGACGACTACCTGGAGGTCGAGAAGCAGGTCCTGGACCTGGCCCCGGAGCTGGTGCTCGGCACCCAGATGGAGCGCCACATCGCCAAGCGTGCCGGCATTCCGTGCGCGGTGATCTCCGCCCCGGTGCACGTGCAGGACTTCCCGGCGCGCTATGCCCCGCAGATGGGCTTCGAGGGCGCCAACGTGATCTTCGACACCTGGGTCCATCCGCTGATGATGGGCCTCGAGGAACATCTGGTCACGATGTTCCGCGAGGATCACGAATTCCACGACGGGGATCTCGCGCCCCGACCCGCGCCGGCGGTTGTCCGGTCCGCGTCGCAGCCCGACGCCGACGCCGGGGCCGCGGCGGCCGCCGACGAGGCCGCCGCCGTGGTCTGGGACCCGGAGGCCGAGCGCGAGCTGCGCAAGATTCCCTTCTTCGTACGCGGCAAGGCCCGCCGTAATACCGAGCGCTTCGCTCAGCAGAGCGGCGTTGCAACGATTACCGTCGAGACACTTTACGATGCCAAAGCACACTACGGTCGCTGACAAGACACCCGTAAACGTCGTCATCGTCACGCTGGACAGTCACCTGGCCGGCGCCGTCGAGCGTGCCAGGCCCCTGCTTCAGAGCGAGATACCCGGCCTGCGTTTGAGCCTCCACGCCGCCGCGGAATGGGACGATGATCCCAAGCTGCTCGAGCGCTGCCACGCCGACATCGCCCAGGGCGACATCGTGATCGCCACCATGCTCTTCATGGACGACCACATCAAGGCCGTGCTGCCGGCGCTCCAGGCCCGCCGCGACCATTGCGACGCCATGGTCGGCTGCATGTCCGCCGGCGAGGTCATGCGCCTCACGCGCATGGGCAAGTTCTCGATGGACGGCTCCCAGAGCGGTCCCATGGCGATCCTCAAACGCCTGCGCGGCAACCGCAAGAACAACGAGAAAAGCGACACCAGCGGCGCCGGCCAGATGGCCATGCTGCGGCGCATTCCGAAAATCTTGCGGTTCATCCCCGGTACGGCCCAGGACGTGCGCGCCTATTTCCTGCTGCTGCAATACTGGCTGGCCGGCTCCGACGAGAACGTCGCCAACATGGTGCGCCATCTGGTCGACCGGTATGCCGCCGGCCCGCGGGCCGGGCTGCGCGGGAAACTGAAGGTCGCGGCGCCGGAGGAGTACCCGGAGGTGGGCGTTTACCATCCGCGCATGAAGGGCCGGATCAGCGACAAGGCCTCCCGTGTGCCGGCCAAAAAGAACACCAGCGGCACCGTCGGGCTGCTGGTCATGCGCTCCTATGTGCTGGCCGGCAACACCGGCCATTACGACGGTGTCATCAAGGCCCTGGAGTCTCGCGGGCTGCGCGTGATCCCGGCCTTCTCCAGCGGTCTCGACGCCCGCCCGGCGGTGGAACAGTT
>Ga0316578_10000863_pt1 | contig 11377 bp, 10 predicted proteins | sample J0NA_2_FD_203076 | JGI IMG/M metagenome (GOLD analysis project Ga0316578, IMG submission 203076) | Rhizosphere microbial communities from salt marsh grasses in Alabama, United States - J0-2_160517rDrC | ecosystem: Host-associated > Plants > Roots > Rhizosphere | place: USA: Alabama | collected...
AATCATGCTCGAAGGAAAACTGATTACGGACACAGTCCTATATCAGTCATTGCATGACCGATACGTATACCACCTCAAGGAAAAGGTACTGGATCCTTTTTTAGAGAACGAAAATTTCCGCCGAGCCATTAAAGATTACAACAAAGAAGCATTCAAGACTTATGATAAAAGGATTCGAGGCGAGGTTGAGTATTTAATAAACAATCTTTGCAAAAAGTGCGACTACACCGAACAGGGTGCAAAGGAAGTCTGCATGTACGTTATTGACAATGATCTCGCTAAAAAATTTTCGAATCCTTAAAATAACTATGTGTTCATGACTTTGAAAATTACTGATAAGATTCCTTCTGGATTGTAATCGTCGGATAGATGTTCGAAGGGATTTTCATACGTTGGACAGTTGCATTTTTATCAATATTACGGCTTAAATCTCTGAAAGTAGATGATGTTTATCTGAAGGAATTTCCTTCACTCAACAACCTATAATCGGACTGGAAGTCTATTCTTTATACTGCTTATGGCGGATATGAAATCATACAGTACCACAACGCATCCATTTTAAATCACCCCTTCTGTGCTTTTGTTCTTAGTCTAAAAGTGTCGATACCTTAGGGACGATTTACTGTTCAACTCCCCCCAAATTTCAAGGTCAGATCAAAACATGGTATATTTTGTAGCATGGATTTTATCTCTTTTAAATTATTTGGATTTTAACAACCATAGAGGAATAATGACGATCATTTATAATTGGCATGTATATTGCTCTCAAGATTGGCTTAATCCTCTCAAGGAGTTTTCGATTTCACAACGTGTACAATTGAAATCTTAAGCGTAAATTCCCCGAAAACAATGTTTAAACTACAGAATCATTTTGAATATGAGGCAGTTACCAAAGAGAAAACAATCTATAAATTTGAGAATATTTTTACTGTGCCTTTTTATATGTTTTTATTTTGTATCATCACTTCATGCAATGGACATTTCCCTTCAATGGGCGCCTAATAGTGAGCCGGATGTGGCCGGTTACAAAGTCTATTATCGGGAGCAAAGTCAATCCTATGATTACAGCAATCCATATTGGGAGACGGTTGAACCCAAATGTACCATTTATGATCTGGATATAACGAAAACGTATTATTTTGTGGTAAGGGCTTTTGATGAAGATGGATTTACAAGTAAAAATTCCAATGAGGTGATGCTTAGAGAAGGGACACCAGTGAACAGTACCGGCGGTAATGGCGGTAGTGGGGGTGGGGGTGGCGGCTGTTTTATCGCCACAGCTGCATATGGATCATTATTGGAACCTCATGTTAAAATACTATGTAGGTTCCGCGACCAATATCTGCTGACCAATGGCCCTGGAAAAATTTTTGTGAAGTATTACTACAAATATTCACCCCCTCTAGCAGATTTCATTTCAAAAAATGACGGCTTGAGGGCTGTGATCTGTGTTTTTCTTTTACCGCTTGTGGGCTTGAGCTGGGTGATTTTGAGACTTGACGTTGGTCCTACCATGTTTCTCATACTGTTTATTGGTATGGGGTCGGTCTATCTTGCTCGGTGGATAAAAAATAATCGGTATAGCAGCTTAGATGAAATGCATAATAGAGGTTGATGCTTAATGGTTGAGATATTAAATGAGTTGTTCAATAACAATCCTGAAAAATCGAAAATCGAAGTAAATGATACATGCTCGGACTGTAAACGTGAAGTCATCATTGAAATAACACCCACAGCAGGAGGATTTGGATTACAGGGTGGCGCTTTATTTAAAAGTTCGGATAGCGGGTATTATGCCAAGTGCCCTGATTGCTATAAATCATGCCACGATCGTTAATTGATGATTATTATAACAATTTGAAGTTGTTTATCAGTTTCGTAAATTCCGACTCTGTGATTTGTTCCCAGGGAGAAACGGGATCAAACTGAAGGTGAGACTTTACATTTGGTGTAAAGACTTTTCCAGCCGTTATATTCGGCTTTTTCATCAAATATTTGAAATTTTCACCTAAATCCAGAATTAAATCCAGATCATCATTTTCTTCCAAAAGCTCTACAAGCATCATGTTCTGAACAAGGCCGCTGCCTTTTAACCGTTTCTTACCGTTCCTACCGGTATACACCTCGATAGATGTTTTTTCGAGCAAAGCGGCTGTGTTGTCATCTGCCACTAAAAAAGCTCGCTCCACCAGATATATTGCGTTCTCAAAAGGAATCCAGTCACTCATCATTTTTCTTTTTTCAGATGGTTTTCCATTAGCTTGCTTACATCCGGATTAGTCAACTTCAATTTCACAGCTTCTATTCAGATGGACTGAAAAGAAATATATCGAAGCAAGCAATGCCGGAACAGCCAGTAAAAATCCGAAAAGAGGAAGTACCGTAATGCCGCTTAACATAAAACCTGCTGTGACAAAAAGGAAAAATAACCCGAGACCTGCTTTTGATATTCGTTCGACGATGCATATATTTTTCATAAGGTCACCTCTATTCAACCTTGTTTACGTAAATATTTAAAATGATTTGAGACTAAACCTGAATAAATCTTTTTAAATACAGTAAGACTGGTATAATGAAAGTCAAGACTATATTCAAGTAATTATTGAAGTTGTTGGATTTATGTTACAATTATAATATTTTTTAGTTTTGAAGTATTAAGGTCGGCTTTTGGGGGAAAGGTATAAAAGTCATGGATCTTAAAAAGATCAAAGCATGTATTTTTGATGTAAACGGGGTGTTGATTGATTCAAATTTGGCCAATGCCAAAGCCATGGGAAAGGCCTTTTCAGATGACCCTGTTATACAAGATCGCATTGCCGAATTCTATCTTACACTCACCGGAATTGACCGGGGAAGCAAAATACGAAAGGTTCAGGCACATTTTTTCGGAGAGCCTCTCGGAGAGGATGAATTTGTTCTTTGCTGGAAAAAGCTGATTGATTTAACCAGACAGGCCATGACGGGCGCGTCTTTGACCGAAAAATGTGCAAATGTTCTGAAACATCTGGGAAGACTGAAAATTCTCCGAATCGCACTTTCAAATACACCATTATCAGAACTAAGCGAAATCTTAAGGGTTCAAAAACTTGACATTCTGCTTGACGTTATTCGCGGAGGTGGAGACTGGCCAAAAACCGAATCACTGGCTCGGCTTTTGGATGAATTTCAACTCGATCCTGCAACATGTGTATTTATCGGTGACGGAAAAGGAGATTTGGCCGCAGCTCGATATGCAAGGGTTCCATTTGTTGCCGTTGATCCGAATACCGGAGAATTCGAAGGAGAAGACGGATTCGATGGCCCATATAAAACCTTGGCGGAATGGGGGAAGAAGCAACTCGGGCTATAGTCCTGTTCAGGACCAGCACATTTGAATCCTAAAGATAGAGAGAACGCTTCGCGACGGTGTATATTTCTTTCCAACCGACTGAAACTTTTACTTAAGCACCCGTAAACCCGAGCCGTGCCAATGAGATAAAGAACCTTTCATCGCTAAACATCATATGGATGTTTTTTTTGTCATAGTTCCATCCGGTTCGGTCTAACGGGTGCTAAAGCCCTTCGAACAGTCAGTCGGTTCCCAAGAAAAACACGCCGTCGCTAGGCTGGACTAGAGGCAATTCGTACCCTATCATATTGTTAATATCGGCTTTAAATCAACGCGATTGTGTGATATTTAAAATAATTTCGTAATTGGTTATTACGAGATGTTACGTTCGTTTTGCAACGCAATTAATTAAGTGGGAAATCGGGGAGTTTTTCTAAACAACTGCTCCATGGATAATCTTTTTTAAAACCGCATGATCACGCCAGAGGCGGATAAAACTCGCGGCAAGGGATCGTAAAGAAAAAACAGGAAACTATTTTTGAAATATCAAAAGGTTCTCAGCATTGTTTTAGAATTATTTTAAAGATATGATTTCGGTATGCGCCTGTTTTTTCTAACGATTCCTAAGCCACTCAGACAGCATCCGATTTAAAAAAAGATCATCCATTCCGCTATATTAAAGGATTTAGGAGAAAAACTCCCCGCCCACTCAATTAAGTATAAAATTAAATAGTGGCCGAACGAAAACTAGGATTTTTCGTTAAGATCAAGGAAGACGAAAATTTTAACCACAGTAATACTAATAGTATTTCGAGGATTAAAATTTGAGTCTGAAGCAGATATTGGCGAAAAAGACAGTTTTCGTTCGGCTACCCAATAGAGGTTATACGATGAACGTCGACGGCAAAAATATGCGTCCCATTTGGTTGGACAAAGATTTAAAAACAGTAAAAGTCATTGATCAGCGGCTTCTTCCGCATAAATTTGTTATTTCAGACCTTAAAACCGTTGACCATGTCATAATGGCCATTAAAGAGATGTATGTCAGAGGGGCGCCGCTTATCGGTGTGACGGGCGCGTATGGCGTATATCTCGCAGCATTGAATTCTCCGATGAAAACCATTGAAGATCGTTATCTGAAAGAGGAGTGTGGCAGGCTGAAATCAGCCAGACCAACAGCGGTGAATCTTGCCTGGGGTGTGGAAAGGGTTTTATCTGCTGTGTTCAGTGTATCGGGTACTTCAGAAAAGATAGATGCAGCCCGAAATAAAGCTGAAGAAATTGCCGAGGAAGAAGCTGAAAACTGCCGGAAAATCGGTGAACACGGAGTCGTTCTCATTGAAGACATCAGCCGAAGGAAAAAAGGTGAGACCGTCCATCTGCTGACCCATTGCAATGCCGGGTGGCTGGCTTGTATCGAATACGGTACGGCTACAGCGCCGATGTATGCAGCATATGATAGGGGGATCGATATCCACGTATGGGTTGATGAAACCAGACCTCTGAACCAGGGTGCAAGGCTGACAGCCTGGGAATTGGGCAAACACGGTATACGCCACACGGTCATTACTGACAATGCCGGCGGTCATCTCATGCAGCACAAAATGGTAGATATGGTGATCACCGGAACCGACAGGACCACTTATACCGGAGATGTTGCCAATAAAATCGGAACCTACCTCAAGGCCCTTGCAGCCAGGGACAACAATATCCCTTTTTATGTTGCTCTCCCATCCAGCACATTCGATTGGACACTCAGAGATGGAATAAAAGAGATTCCCATCGAGGCACGGAATCCGGATGAAGTTCGATATGTACAAGGAATGGATCAAGGGGAGACCAAAGATGTTCTGATTACGCCTGAATCCTGCTCGGCCGCAAATTTTGCTTTTGACGTGACACCGGCCAGGCTGGTAACCGGTTTTATCACTGAGCGGGGAATTTGCAAGGCTTCTGAAAAAGAGATACTTAAGCTGTTTCCTGAAAGGAAAAAACCTTGACTTTTTCTGACTCAGCCCATTAAATCGCTTTATGTTGACCGAACTGGATAAAAGAATCATCGCTTCAATTCAGGGGGATATTCCGATAACCGAGAGGCCGTATTTAGAAATTGCTGAACATCTGGGCATCTCTGAAGAATTGCTGCTAAAAAGCCTGAAAAAACTTTGTGATAAGGGAGTTATCCGTCGATTTGGTGCAACATTGCGTCATCAAAAATCCGGATATGAATCCAATGCCATGGTGGTATGGCAAGTTGGTGAGAACGATATTGATACCGTGGGCGAAAGGATAGCGGCTTTTAGTTCGGTTTCCCATTGCTACCGGAGAAGCCCCAAAGATGATTGGCCGTATAACCTGTACACCATGATTCATGCAAAAGATGAAGCATCCTGTTTGGAACTCGCCCGTAATATTTCCACAGAAACATCCATCGACAAATATACCGTTCTTTTTAGCCGTGAGGAGCTTAAAAAGACGTCCATGGAATATTTCCCAACGGATGATTACGATTAATTACATGAATCTTGTATGAAACCTAAACTGGGCGTTTCAAATTTTTGAAATGGTTAATTTAATAATACGTTAAGGTATTATGCCATTCTGATTTTAAGAATTTGAAACCCTTTGGGCTTCACTTTCAGCTACGACCCAACAAGACGGGATTTCCAATTTTTATCCGCCTTGGGAGGATCACCGCACCTGCTGCGTCAGATGCCGTTCCGCATAGGCGACTATAGCGGAACAACATCTTCTCCCGCGGACTGGGATTTCGCTAAGCTCAACTTGCTTATCTGCAGCAAACTTGAAAATCGCTCAATTTAGGCGAAATTTGATGAGAATCCTTAAAATACCCGATAGAAATATGATGGCTTCCAGCTCGTGCAAGATTCAGGTTCTATATTTGTTGTGAAAACCGACACCCCCCATATTCTTCTGATTAATCCCTGGATACATGATTTCGCGGCGTATGACTTCTGGGCAAAGCCCATGGGGCTTCTTACGTTAGCATCAATCCTTCGGTATCATGGATTTAGGGTCACCTACATGGATTGCCTGGATAGATTTCATCCTCAGGCATCGCCAACCGATCCGTATGCCCGATTCGGCAGGGGACCGTATCTTAAAACCCGGATTCCAAAACCTATCGGGTTAGGTGACATACCAAGGAATTTTTCCAGATACGGGATCCGAAAAGCATGGTTCAAAAAAGATCTTCATTCAATTGAGCCTCCTGACCTTGTGCTCATGACATCAATGATGACCTATTGGTACTCGGGAGTGCAGGAGACCATCTCGGTGGTTAGAGAAGTTTTTCCGGAAGTGACCATTATACTGGGCGGAATATATGCCACTCTCTGCCATGATCATGCAAAGCAGTATTCGGGTGCTCACCGGATCGAAACGGGAGCAGGGGAGGAATATATTATGGAGAGGGTTGGCGAGTATACCGGCTTGTCGGTTCCCTTAAAATTTAATCCTTTGGATCTCGACGATTATCCTTATCCTGCCCTTGATTTTCAAAGAAAGATACCCTGCGTGCCGCTGCTGACGTCAAAAGGATGTCCCTTTTCCTGTAAATACTGTGCGTCACATTTTTTAAATCCTATAAGAATGGTGCGCAGTTCGGAATCTGTGGTAGAAGAAATTAAATACTGGCATGAAAGATTTGGCGTAGAAGATTTTGTGTTCTATGATGATGCACTTCTCGTTGATGCAGAAAAGCATGCCATCCCCATATTCGAAGGAATCATTAATGCGGGCCTTAACATCCGTTTTCATACACCCAACGCGGTTCATATTCGGGGTCTTTCAAGGCAAGTTGCCCAATTGATGTTTCGGGCGGGTTTTAAAACACTCCGTCTTGGGCTCGAAACAGCAGCGTTTGATGCAAGAAAAGAATTGGACAAAAAGGTAACATCCGAAGAATTCAAGCGGGCGGTGACATGTCTGAAGGAGGCGGGGTTTCGTCGAAACATGATCGGTGCGTATCTGCTGGTGGGTCTGCCGGGACAAGACATAAAGTCTATCGAGTCTTCAATCGAGATCGTCCGGCAAAACAACGTAACTCCCGTACTGGCCTATTACACGCCGATTCCACATACAGCGCTATGGCCCGAGGCGGTTGCTTCCTCGCGTTACGACTTGGAGTCAGATCCTGTGTTCACAAACAATGCCATACTCCCTTGCCAAAAGGAACCCTTTTCATGGGAAAGGATTACGTATCTTAAAAATCTGTCAGGGAATTAAATATTATAATTTCAATCTTTTTGCTTTCGTCAAAAGTCAACATCTAACAGCTTGGTAAAAAGATCCAAATTCAAGGCGCGCAAATCCTGAGGAATGAGGCGTACTTGTAGTACGCTGTAATGACGAAGGATGAAGCGCAACACAGTCCCGCCCAGGCGGGATTACAAAGCTGTCAATTTTCATTGTCTTCATTCTTCAACAGGATGTCGATAATTTTAGGGATATAATCATTTGCCTTGCCAACATCGAACCTGCAAGACGCTGCAGCCCGATGCCCGCCCCCTTCAAATGCCGAAAGCATCACGCCGACATTCACTTTACAGTTTCGATTAAAAATACTGTGCCCTACGCTTACGGCGACCCTTTTTTTATCTTTATCGTCATAACGGATTTTAACACTCACCACCGCTTGGGGAAACAGTGAGTAGACCAAAAAACGATTGCCGGTAGGCATCTTGTCGAATACACGAAAATCCGTAATCGATACGTGATCGTTGAGTATGGTATGTTTTTTTAAGATGTCTTTATAGATTTTATTCTTTTCAATGGCGGCATCACATCGTGCTTTGATCTCGGGATCTTTAAGAACCTGATCGATTTTAGATTCTCTGAACAGATGAACCAGCCTGTTCCAATAGCGCTCATCATATTCATCCCGTCCCAAAACCGTCATGGAGAGCAATACAACACCGTACTTTTCAGGATAAAGAACTTCATCCATAGATAAATCAGCAGAATCAATTTTGTCTGTTGCAGTAATTAATTCGGTGTAATCGTGTTTAAATCTATCTTTATAATATTCAAAAATAACGCCGGCTGCTGAAGGGGCAATCTTAAATGCACCTTCAAATGGTTTATCGATTTCGTTGGTATGGTGATGGTCAAACCAGAGGGAGCAACGGTCATCGAACGGCAGGTTTGAAATGATGTCTCCTTCCCGAACATCCACCAGGCCCCTTTGCATTTCATTGGGTTCAACCCATTTTATTGGTTCGGTTATGTCTTCCGCCTCATAAAGTAGTGCTGCGCATACAACGCCGTCAAAGTCAGGTCTTGTAAGAATACGCATATTATACTCCTCTCAAAGATAACCCAAACGTTGCAAAAAAATATATCACTAAATTTATAGCATATAATATCTATAAGTTACACAAAAACTTTGCAGTGCTTGGGTGAATTTTATACCTGAATCTTGCATGGAATTTGATGAGAATCTTATAAACCTTTATCAAACAATGATTTAGAAAGATAATAAATTTGAGTGCGATAACCCGATAGGTAAAAAGGATGGTCGTCTTTTTTTCTCATCAAATTTCACCCGGTGGGCGAGCCGGAGGCTTTCATATGCTGCGTTACTAAGGGTTCGAAGTAGCATACTACGTCTTCACCCTTAGATGCCTTACCTATGAAAGCCTCCGACCCGTGCAAGATCCAGGTTATAAATAAGGTCGGTTTTCACCACTATCGACATGGGGAGGCTGTCCGGCTGACAATCTTCTTTAGGAGCTATCAGGTTTACCTGTCTGGAGGAATCATAAATTTTTCGTGTCGGTAAGGATTGGGTTGGAGAACTGCTTTCAGCGGCGGCAGATTTTAGGGGACATTCAATTAAAGCTCGAGGCCAAAGATCAGAAGGTTAGTTTTTTCTTACTTTCTTACCTTCTCAATTTCCACCTCAAACCGTCCGTTGAATTGAAGGTTTTAAAAAGGGTTCTAATCTTTATGTTTTCCGCCGGTCAAAAATAGCCAGAAAAGCGTCATTCCTATCAGTGTTGCGATGACCAGCAAATATGTGACAGATTCAGTATGTGTCATAAAGTCTTGAAGCGTATAAAAAACATGGTCCATAATGAGAGCCTTTCTTAACCCAAATGCCTCATAAAAAGCAGGGCAGGTGTTTATGCACTCTTAGGATTAGTGCGCATCCTTGTATTCCGGGTCTGCGTATAAAATAGGCATTCTGGTGACGATAAATCGATAAAGCAGTAAACCGATCATAACGATAAAGACTGAAATTCCGATTTCCATCCAGGACGGAAAATATCGTTCATTCGGAGGCAGCTGCCAGTTGAAAGCAATAAGACAAACATTGAATCTATTAAGAACAACGCCCAGAACAGCCAAGACGGACGTCCATTTGATGAGGCCAGTGCTTTTTATCCGGACACCGATAGCATATAAAACACTTGGCAGGGCTACAAAGCCTAAAAGTTCTACGAGATACCAGGTTCCGTATCCGGTTTTAAGGTAATGCCAGTTGTTAGCAGAAGATATGCCCATAACCTTGATGGCGAAATATCCCGCCAGAACATAAGATGCGGCTTTTCCGAAACCTAAGGTAATATCGTTGGCCTCTTTGAGATGTGTTTCATCCATTTTGTAAGCAAAGAAGCGGTGAGAAAGGGTGCTTTCAAAAATGACCATGGAAAGTCCGGCGATGATGCTGGTGACAAAGAAGTAAATGGGGATATAGTGTGAATACCATAATGGGTGCAGTTTTGACGGTGCAATTAAAAATAGAGAACCCAAAGAGGACTGGTGCATAGTGGACAATACCACACCGAATATGGTGAGGAGAATGGTCAGTTTAACCACGATATTTCGAGCCTTTTTCAATCCCAGCCATTCCAGCGCTGCCGGAGAGAATTCAATAAAAAGAACTGTGAGGTATGTGGCCACGCAGATTGCTACTTCAAAGAGAACGGATGTGGTTCCTTGTTGTACGACCAGGGGGTAGGGAAGACGCCAGGGACGGCCTACATCATACTGCAATGCCAGAACAACAAGGGCATACCCCAAAAAGCCGGTGAGGATCGCAGGTCTCACCGCAGAATGGTATTTTTTCATTCCAAACAGGTAGACCGCTGAAGATGTGACATACCCTCCGGCTGCCAGAGCAACACCACAAAGCAGATCAAAGCTGATCCATAGCCCCCAGGGATTGTAATCGGAAAGGTTAGTGACAGCAGCCAATCCCCCTGTAAATCGCAAATAGGTGATATAAACACCCATGCCTAGTACAATCAAGGCGATGAGATTAAAGAGGCTGAAAATTGATTTTCGCTCTGCAGTATTTACTTGGGCCATCAGGATTCCTCCTCGATTTCGGATTTATCAGGTTTTTCTTTATCCGATGCTGAAGTCAATGCTTGTTTTTGCTCTGATTGTGCGATTTTTTCTTTGCGTTTTGAGACAGCGTATATACCGGCGAGAAGAACCGGCCATAATCCAACGATCATCGGCACCGAACTTAGGGCGCCTGCGGTCAATTGAGGTGCGGGGGTAACCCCCAGATCTTCACGCATTCCCAGTTCTTTGAACGGAGTTCCTGAAATATATAGCCAACTGGTTCCGCCCATTTCATGTTCGCCATATATATGATCCACATACCGGTCCGGGTGTTTTCGAAACCGTTCTCGAGCGATTTTAATCATATCTTCCCGCTTTCCGAAGCTCAACGCCTCCATGGGGCAGGCCTCGACACATCCGGGCAGCAGACCTTCAATCACCCTTGGATAACACATGGTGCATTTTCGAATTCTGGGTGTCAGAACCTGATCGTATTCATAGGTGGGTATTTCGAAGGGGCAGGCAATCATGCAATACCGGCATCCCACACAAACGGAGGAATCGTAAATCACGGCACCGGTTTTGGTTTTGGTAAACGCCCTGACAAAACAGACGGAAGCACATGCCGGCTCCAGACAATGGTTACACTGTTTTTTGTAAAATACCGGGTTCTTGGGATCTTTTGGATTGTCATATTTGTTCACAATGGTAAACGCTTCTGTGGTGGTTCTG
>Ga0316578_10000865_pt1 | contig 11363 bp, 9 predicted proteins | sample J0NA_2_FD_203076 | JGI IMG/M metagenome (GOLD analysis project Ga0316578, IMG submission 203076) | Rhizosphere microbial communities from salt marsh grasses in Alabama, United States - J0-2_160517rDrC | ecosystem: Host-associated > Plants > Roots > Rhizosphere | place: USA: Alabama | collected...
CACTTTGGGAAGTTACGTAAAGAGTGGGGAGATTTGTAGGGCAGGTTGGACGCAGCTTGGATGATGCGGCGTATTGCCGAGCGATGGCTGGCGTGCGTCAGACGGCGTTGGTAGAATCGAGAGAGCGGCCTACCTGCCGGCTTGAGGGCGGCAGGTAGCGGCTTACGTGGTTTGTTTCGATGGATATGCCGGTGATGAATAGTTGTGGTGGACGGATTTGCCGCCCACCACACCCCAGACTTCCTCTTTTCCCAAAGGGCTGAGCAGTAACAAAGGAGAAAGATATGAAGATTGTAGCTATGACGGTATGCACGGTGGATGGGTATCCAGACCAGGACGTCGAGTGCGTCGGCGGGAACTCGCTGAACTTTGCCACGCAGTGCCGGCGCAGCGGCGCCGAGCACGTTTCATTGGTGGGCGGTGTGGGGATGGATGACAATGGCACCGTCGTGCTCGACCATCTGCAGGGGGAGGGGATCAATGTCAGCCACGTCCACAGGCTGGATGGCGCCACGGCGACGAACAAGCTGTACGTCACCGAGGACGGCGAGCGTTTCCAGGTGCCCGATAGTTGGCGCGGTGGCGTCTATGAGACCTTTCGCCTGTCGGATGATGACTGGGATTTCGTCAACCAACACGACGTCGTCGCCACGACGTGCGTCGATCCCAACTTTGCACAGGCTCTAGAGCGGGTCGATGCCGGGCGCGGGTTCGTGGTCGATTTTATGCACATTCGCGATTACGATACGATGGTCACAAATGCAGGCCGTATCAACATTATCTTTATGAACGGTGATCGCGAGATCGTGGCGCGCGTCAAGCCTATCGCGGAGCAGGGGCAGGCCCTGGTCGTGGTGACGATGGACGCCGCAGGCAGCGTCGCGCTTCGGGGCGGGGAGACCTTCTCCCAGCCAGCGCTGCCGGTAGAGCGCGTGGTCGATACCACCGGCTGTGGCGATGCGTACCAGGCTGCGTTCACTGTATCCTGGTTCCGCCGTGGCGACGTGCAGCAGGCGATGGCAGCAGGAGCTGAAGCTGCGTCTCACGTGTTAACGCATTTTGGGGGAACGTGATGACTTTTCCCAACCTTCCCGGAAGCCAGGATGTTGTTCTCGCTAGTGGGAAATTGGTGATTGGCTGCATCTCGTTCCTGTCTAGCGGGCTTTTGAGCTTCCGGGAAGGTGAAGTGTGACATTGTCGACGTAAGTAGGGAGTGACTCTATGAATATCCCGCTCAGGCGGTATTGGGACCTGCTCGCCGATCACATCAAGCCGCAGAGGGGCCGCTTTGCGCTGCTGGTCGTTCTGCTGCTGGGCAGCATCGGTTTGCAGATCGCCAACCCGCAGATCGTGCGGACCTTTATCGATGGGGTCACGTCGGGCGAGCCTACCGGGATGTTGACGGCCTCCGCGCTGGCCTTTATCGGGATTGCGTTGCTCCAACAGGTGATCGGCGTCGGCGCGACGTACGTCGGTGAGAACGTCGCCTGGACCGCCACCAACGCGTTGCGCGCCGATTTGCTGCGTCACTGTCTGCGGCTGGATATGGGGTTCCACAACGATACCACCCCCGGCGCGCTGATCGAGCGCATCGACGGCGACGTGGCGGAGATGGCGAACTTTTTCTCGCGCCTGGTCATCCAGGTGGTGGGTAACCTGCTCCTACTCATCGGCGTCGTGGTGGCGCTTCTTCTGACCGACCGGCGCGTCGGGCTGGCGTTTGCGCTCTTTGCGCTGATCTCTTTGCTGGTGCTGAGCCGTATCCGCGGCATCGCCGTGCCGCACGTCAAGGCCCGGCGCCAGGCGCGAGCAGACCTGTTCGGCTTTCTGGAGGAGCAATTAGCTGGCACGGAGGACGTCCGTTCCAGCGGCGCGGTCGATTTTGTCCTGCGCGAGCTGTATCGCCTGCAGTACGCCATCCTGGGCCACGACCGCAAGACCCATCTGAAGCGCATGACCATCGGCCTGGTGAGCGGTGGGGTGCTGGTGGTGGGGAATGTGTTGGCCGTCGTGGCCGGTTACTATCTTTTCACTGCTGGTGCCATCACGGTCGGCTCGGTGTACCTCATCATCCAGTATGTCAATCTCCTCTCGCATCCCATCCGCGAGCTGACCCGCCAGGTCGAGGACCTGCAGACCGTCGGTGCCAGCGTCCAGCGCCTGACCGAGCTGCGCGGCGTCGAGCGTGTGGTTCAGGACGGTCCCGGCGCGAGCCTGCCCGGCGGCGCGCTATCGCTGGCGTTCGATGGGGTATCCTTCGCCTACGCGGAGGATGAGCCGGTGTTGCGTGATCTCTCCTTCCGCTTGGAGCCGGGCACGGTTCTGGGTCTGTTGGGCCGCACCGGCAGCGGCAAGACCACCATCGCTCGGCTGGTGTTTCGCTTGTACGATCCGTCCACAGGCCAGATCGCGCTCGGCGGCGTGGATGCGCGCCAGGCCAAGCTCAGGCATCTGCGGCAGCGCGTGTCTATCGTCACCCAGGACGTGCAGTTGTTCCAGGCCAGCGTGCGCGATAATCTCACCTTCTTTGACCGGTCCATCCCCGACGAGCGCATCCTGGCCGTCGTCGAGGAACTGGAGTTGATGGATTGGTATCGGGCCTTGCCTGAAGGGCTCGACACCCGGCTTGAGGGCGGCGGGCGCGATCTTTCGGCGGGGGAGGCGCAGTTGCTGGCCTTCGCGCGCGTATTTTTACGCGACCCCGGTCTCGTCATCCTGGACGAGGCGTCGTCGCGTCTCGATCCGGCCACCGAGAGGCGCGTCGAGCGCGCTGTTGACAAGTTGTTGCAGGATCGTACCGCCATCGTCATCGCTCACCGCTTGGGCACGATCCATCGCGCCGACGACATCATGATCCTCGAAGCTGGGCGTGTGGCCGAACACGGCGAGCGCGAGTGGCTGGCTGGCGATTCATCGTCGCGGTTCTACAACCTGCTTCAGACAGGCCTGGAGGAGGTGCTGGCGTGAAGCCGAAAAAGACCGCCGCCCTGCCTGCCTGGCGCGTCATCTTGAGCATGGTGCGCTTCCAGTTGGGCTACTGGCTGGTCGATCTAATTTCCGTGTTTGTGTTGCGGATGTGCTGGCAGATCGTACCGGGCTTGGTGATGCGCGCGTTCTTCGACCTGATCACGGGGGAGGCACAGGTGGGCTGGGGAATATGGTCCATCGTCGCGCTGATCGTGGCGACCCAAGTGGGGTTGTCACTGGGTGAGTTTGGGTTCTTTTATGCCGACGTCCCGCTGTTCTCTCACATCAGGACCTTGCTGCGCAGGAACCTGCTAAAGTACATCCTGCAACGTCCGGGGGCATCGGCGCTGCCCGAGTCGCCGGGTGAGGCCATCAGTCGCTTTCGGGGCGACGTAGACGAGATTCCGCTTTTCACGATACTGATCAACGACGTTCTGGCCGGTCTCGTCGTGATCGCCATTGCCATCGTCACTATGCTGCGCATCAATTTCACCATCACGCTGCTGGCGCTTGTGCCTTTCGTGGTCGTGGGCGTCCTCTCCAACGCCAGTTCCAAGCGCATCGGCAAGTACCGCCGTGCGAGCCGCCAGGCGACGGGCCGCGTGACCGGTTTTATAGGCGAGATATTTGGCGCCGTGCAGGCGGTCAAGGCAGCCACGGCAGAGGATGGCGTGATGGCGTACTTTGACGAACTGAGCGACGATCGGCGCAAGCTCTCGCTGCGGGATCGTCTGTTCGACGAGACCTTTCAGTCCTTCTTTCGTAATGCCGTCAACCTGGGCACGGGTATCATCCTCATTCTGGCTGGACAGGCGATGGAGGCGGGCACGTTTACCGTCGGCGATTTTGCTCTGTTCGTCTACTTGCTGGAGAACATCAGCATACTGACGACCTTTGGCGGCATGATGGTGGCGCGCTACCGGCAGATCGACGTCTCTGTTGAGCGTATGGCCCGTTTGATGGAGGGCGCGCCGCCTGAGGCGCTGGTCGAGCCAGGGCCGGTTTATATGGATGGCAAGCTTCCGGACGTAGTCTATCCGGGCAAGGTCGACGCGGACCATCTGCGCACGCTGGAGGCGGCCGGCCTGACCTACCGCTATCCCGATAGCAAAAACGGCATCGAGGGCGTCGATTTGCGCTTGGAGCGCGGCACGCTCACCGTGATTACCGGGCGCGTGGGCTGCGGCAAGACCACGCTCCTGCGCGTGCTGCTGGGCCTGCTGCCGATGGAGCGGGGCGAGATTCGCTGGAACGGCGAGGCTGTGGGCGATCCCGGTGCGTTCTTTGCGCCGCCCCGCAGCGCCTACACGGCCCAGGTACCGCGCCTCTTTAGTAACACGCTGCGTAACAATATCCTGATGGGGCTTGCTAAGGACGGTGATGGGTTGATGCAGGCTGTGCGCCTGGCCGTGATGGAGCGCGACCTGGAGGAGCTTGGGGATGGGCTGGAGACCAAGGTCGGACCGAAGGGGGTCAAGCTCTCCGGCGGGCAGATGCAGCGCACGGCGGCGGCGCGCATGTTCGTCCGCCAGCCGGAGCTACTTGTCTTTGACGATCTCTCCAGCGCGCTGGACGTGGAGACGGAACGGGTGTTATGGGAGCGGGTCTTTGAGCAGACCGGCGCGACCTGTCTGGTCGTTTCGCATCGCAAAGTGGTGCTGCGCCGCGCCGACCGCATCATCGTCCTAAAGGATGGGCGGGTGGATGCGGTAGGCCGGCTGGATGAGTTGCTGGAAACCTGCGGGGAGATGCAGCACCTCTGGCACGGTGACGTTGCTTGACAGCCTGCCCGACCAAGGTATAATGCGTTTCGAGTTAGAGGAGATATACGATGCGCACTGATGATTTGACCCAGGTTCGACTGCGCGATCCCAATCGCGTGGTTGATTTAGCTTTATCGCAGTGCGCCTGTTGAACGGGATAGTGTCGAGTTCTTGACCGTGGGCGACTGCGATGCCCACGGTCTTTTTTTGTGCTGCGTTGTGAGGCCGTGGGTATTGTCCACGGCTCTTTTATTAGGAGGATCGCATGATGAGATTGTTTTATTGCCATACTGCTCGCGCCTGATCGGGGATGACGCCAAAGCCAGTGAGGCTGAACACACACTTACCGGTGGAAGGTGGGGCGGCCTGCCTTACAGTGGCCGATGTAAATCCACAAAGTCGGTCGAGGTCCGGATTCGGCGCCATCGCCCTGGCGATGGCGTTGATGAAGCTGGAACCGGAAGTAATCGTTGAACCCAAAGGAACGACGGTGAATCTGTCCCTGGTTCAGCCAAGCCTGGGGCCTTATTCGGAAAGAGGAAACGGAACCCGACCCCTTGATTTGACCATCAAATCAAATCGAGGAGGTCGGCGTGAGCAGAAAAAAGGAAAATACTGGATTTTTGTGTGGGTATTGCGGCCGGGAGGTTGCGCCGGTGAGTAATGGTAGCTATCGCAACCACTGCCCGTTTTGTCTGTTTTCAAAACACGTGGATGGGCTGCCGGGGGATAGAATGAACGCGTGCCAGGGTTTGATGGAGCCCATAGACCTGCGGCAGAAATCCGGGAAAGGACTTCAGGTCGTTCATCGCTGTCTTCGCTGCGGCTTTGAGAGAGCCAATAAGGTGGCAGAAAATACGATACAGCCGGATAATGTAGAGAGGCTGATCGAGCTGTTCTAAGGGCCCGTAAAAGAATCCCCCCCGCGATGCTGTTACAGAAAAGGGATTTGCTCTCGCCATTTGATGATTCTGACAAACTTTTACGGGCCTCAACTGGCAAGGGCATGTAGATGATTATGCCGCTTGAGCTTGGGCGAGGGAAGTTATTCTTTACCAAACCTAAAGACAAAGGAGCAATAAGATGAATTTGCTTGACATGATTGACCGAACCAAGATACCAGAACCCTGGTCCGAGGGGGAAAAGATCCCCTGGGATGAACCGGGGTTCAGCGAGCGTATGCTCAAAGAGCACCTATCGCAGGAGCACGACGCGGCCAGCCGCCGCTCTGAAAAGATCGACGCACACGTCGATTGGATTCACCGCGATCTGCTGGGCGGACGTCCGGCGCGCGTGCTCGACCTGGGTTGCGGGCCTGGGCTGTACGCCAGCCGCCTGGCGCGATTGGGACACACGTGTACGGGGATCGACTTTTCCCCGGCCTCCATCGCCTACGCGCGGACCGAGGCGGAGAAGGAGGGACTCGATTGCACCTACGTGCACCAGGACATTCGCATCGCCGACTATGGCACCGGTTTCGATCTGGTGATGTTTATCTTTGGCGAGCTGAATGCATTCCGCCCGGAGGGGGCGGAAACGATCCTGCGTAAGGCGTGCGATGCGCTGGCCGACGGCGGCGCGCTGCTGCTGGAGGTATCCAAGTTCGAGGCGCTCGAAGAGTGGGGCAAGAGCGGGTCTTCTTGGTACACTTCCCCGACCGGGTTGTTCTCCGCCCGACCGCATCTGTACCTGGAGGAGAACTTTTGGGATGAGGAACAGAGCGTCGCCACCAGGCGCTTTTACATCGTGGATGCCGAGAGTGGCGAGGTGACGCCCCACGCGATGGGCACGCAGGCTTACACGGATGAGGAGTATCGTGGACTGCTGAAAGGGTGCGGCTTTAGGGACATCGTGTTCCACCCATCCCTGCCCGGCGGCGCGCACCATTTTCCCGTCGTCGCCCGCAAGCCAAAGATTTAGGAGAGACAATGTATCAACATCCATACTTTGATCTACGATTACACGGCGAAGAGGAATTGGCGCCACTCGTGCAGAGCGACGTCCTCGAACGGGTCACGCTGCACGAGTGGCCGCTCTCGTGCGTGCAGCGGCTCACATTGGCCGATGGGCGCAAGTTGATCTACAAGGCGCAGTTCGGCCCGACTGTCGAGTCCAAGTTCTACGCCCGCGCCCGATCCGAGATATTGCCGTGGGCAAAGACGATCTATGAAGCCGATGGGTACGTGTGCATGCTGATCGAGTTCATCGAGGGACCACTGGCCGAGGAGCTTGGCCTGGGTGAGGAGGAAGTGGTCCGCGTCAGCCGTGAGGTGGTCGCGCAGATCGCGACCATCGAGGGCGAGCTACCGCACTGTCTTGACATCACCGACGAGGCAAAGTGGGAAACGCTGGTCGGCAGCATGGTCCAGAACCTCAGGACGCTGATCGGCACCGGCGCGTTCACACGGACAGATGAGGCGGTGGTGCGCGTCTTGGCACAGTGGGCGTCCTCGGAGTCCGTCCTGGCCGCACTCGCCACGCACCCAGGCTACGTTCACCACGACCTCGGCGGCGACAATCTGTTCGTGCTGCCGAACGGCTATCGCGTCATCGACTGGCAGCGGCCCATCCTGGGACCAACCGATCTGGACGTCGCCACGCTTCTGAGACGGCTGGGCGTCGATCCGCTGCCGCATGTTGGTGAGGGCGTCGTCCGCATGGTGGACTTGCTCAAAGTGTATTGGTTTATCCAAAGCGCGACCAAGTGGTTCACCGCCGGGATAGCGGACTATGATGCACAGATCGCGGACATTGTGCGCGGCAATGAGGAGAAGTAGCGGTGGATAAACGCATCAGAGAACTGTACAACGATTCCATCTTGGATGAGGCTTTGGCACGATATGGCATCGCCAAAGATAAAGTCCAGTTGCTCGATGGATTTGAGAGCTACATATACGAGTATCGGAAGGACGGGGAACGCTATGTTCTCCGTGTGTCCCACAGTCTGCACCGCGCGTCGGACGCGATACAGGGAGAGCTGGAGTGGCTCAACTACCTGGTCGATGGCGGCGTGCCCGCCGCGCGGGCCGTCCTTTCGGAGCGTGGCAATCTGGTCGAGCCGATTCCGGTGGTGGATGGCTCTCACTTTACCGCCGTCTCCTTCGAGTGGGCCCAGGGCGATCACGCTACCCGCGAGCAGTGGCAGAGCGGCCTGCCCGTCCGCTTGGGCCAGATCGTGGGCCGCATGCACGCGCTGACAAAGGATTTCGAGCCCAGTGAGCCGCGCTTCAAACGGCACGCGTGGTACGATGACTACCCGGAGGGATTTGCGGAGCAGTACCTTTCCCCCGATGATGGTGTGGTCGTGGAAAAACTCGATCAGATGTTGGCTTACTTGCATGGGCTGCCCGAGGATCGGGACTCGTACGGCTTGATCCACGTCGACGTCCACGGCGGCAACTTTTTCGTCGACGATGAGGGGCAGATCACGCTCTTCGACTTTGACGACTGCCAGTACGCCTGGTTTGCCTACGATATCGCGATGGCGTTGTTCTATGCCATCTCACACGACTGTGTGAGCGAGGAGGATGTCTCTCAGGCCAAGGGCTTTTTCGAGCAGTTTATGCAAGGCTACCGGCGCGAGAATGAGATCGATCCGCAATGGCTGGCGCAGGTTCCCTACTTTCTAAAGCTGCGCGAGATCGATCTGTACATCATCATTCATCGCAGCCTGGATATCGACAACCTCGACTTGTGGTGCGCGAGCTATATGAAGGACCGCAAGCGCAAGATCGCGCACGACGTGCCGTACGTGGTGTTGGATTGGGGATCGTTTGCGTGATCGAAACCTCGGGGGTCTAGCAGACCCCCGAGGTTTTATCTTTGGATCATCGCCTCTCGCCGGGAGCCGACGGATATCCACTTGACCGGCACGCCAATCAAATCCTCGACCCGCAGCACGTAGGCCTGCGCGTTGCCGGGGAGCTCATCGAATGTCCTGACCCCCGAAATATCACATCGCCACCCCGGCAGCCGTTCGTAGATCGGTCTGGCGCGGTCAAGTGCGGGCGGCTCGGGGAAGACTTTGGTGACCTCGCCGTCAACCTCGTAAGCGGTGCAGATGGGGATCTCGTCCAGGTAACCCAGCACGTCCAGCAACGTGAGTGCCACCTCCGTCGCACCTTGCACGCGGCAGCCGTAGCGGGTGGCGACGGCGTCGAACCAGCCCACACGGCGCGGGCGGCCTGTCGTCGCGCCGTACTCCCCGCAGTCGCCACCCCGCTCGCGTAGCTCGTCTCCCTCCGCACCGAAAAGCTCCGTCACGAACGGCCCGGTCCCCACGCAGCTCGAATATGCCTTCGCCACCGCCACGACGCGCGTGATCGCGGTCGGCGGCACGCCTGCGCCCACCGCCGCGTACCCCGCCAGGGGCGAGGATGAGGTGGGGTAGGGGTAGATGCCGTGGTCGGGGTCGCGCAGCGCGCCCAGTTGTCCCTCGGCCAGGACGTGCTTGCCTTCGACCAGCGCGTCGTGCAGCAGGGTGGTCGTATCGCAGACGTAAGGGCGGATGCGTTCGCCATCCTCCAGCAACTGGGGGACCATCTCCTCCAGGTCCATCGCCGGCTTGTGGTATAGGTGCTCAAAGAGCGTGTTCTTGACCGCCAGCGAGGCCGCCAGCCGGTCGCACAGCCGCTGCTCGTCGTACAAGTCGGCCACCTGGACGCCAATCTTGGCGTACTTGTCGGCGTAGAACGGCGCGATGCCCTGCTTGGTCGAGCCAAAGCCGCGCTTGCCGCGCCGTTCCTCCTCGTATTCGTCCAGCAGTGGGTGGAAGGGCAGGATGACCTGCGCCCGGCTGGAGATGCGCAGCGTCGGCTCTGGCACGCCGCGTTGCACGAGTTCGGCCAGTTCTCTGAAGAACGTGGCGATGTTCAGCGCCACGCCGGGTCCCATCACGTTGAACACGTCCGGATAGAACACGCCGGAGGGCAGCAGGTGCAGGGCGAACTTGCCATAGTCGTTGATCACCGTATGTCCGGCGTTGGCCCCGCCCTGGAAGCGCACGACATAGTCCGCCTCCGCTGCCAAATAGTCGGTCGTCTTGCCTTTTCCCTCGTCGCCCCAGTTTGCGCCCACGATCGCTGTGACCGTCATCTCGGCCTCCTTTTTGAAGTGTCACTATCCTTGATTTACCGCAGAGCCCGCAGAGAAAAATAAAAACTCAGCATCCGGGCGGTCTTTGCCCGCCTTGGCGCTCTCTGTTAAAACTGGTCTGTAAATCCTGTCCTGCTTAATAACCACCGAGAGACAGCATACACTATCCTGATCGATAAATCAATACTATGTTTCTTATGCAGTCTATAAGTGAAACTAATTAACAGTTTTGCCAACTACTGTTAGCTTATTGGTAGATAATAGATAGGCAATACCGATAAATAGCTAGTATACTGTCTCCGAAAACCCCAAGCACATCTTGGTCAGGTAAGGAGGATGGCAGACATGAAATCAATCATCATCATTGGATCCGGCATGGGGGGATTGGCGGCTGGGATTTACGGACAATGCAATGGCTTCAAGACGACCATTTTTGAAGCTCATCATCTGCCAGGCGGACAATGTACCAGCTGGGAGCGCAAAGGATATGTCTTTGATGCCTGCTTGCATAATTTTACTGGTTGTAAACCCCAGACCAAGTTTAATGCGTTCTGGCGGGAATTGGGAGCCTTGCCGTGCGAAATGGTCAAGAGGGATGAATTTGTAAGCGCTGTTCTTCCGGATGGAACTTGGTTTCATAACTATTTCGATCTTGAAAAACTAGAATCCCACCTAAAGCAGCTATCGCCGGAAGATGCCGCCGTAATTGATGAATATGTCAATGGTATCAAGTCTTTTCTATCTTCTCTAGAAAATGATTGGTTCGGCACTACGAATTTCGGATCCTTTTTGGAAAAGCTTTCTGTCATGCCGGTTTTTCTCCCGCGGCTCAAGTACTTTAAATATACACTGGGGACCTTTGCCGAACGGTTTAAACATCCGTTTCTCCGTAAAGCTTTCCCGTTAATTCGTCATTCTGTGCCAGATGTCCCCTTATTTGGATACCTCGCCGAGCATGCCAATTTCACCTATGGTGACAGCGGTTGGCCTAGGGGAGGAGGAATGACGTTGTCCAGGAACATGGCTGCTCGCTATTTGCAATTGGGCGGAACCATCCATTATCGGAAAAAAGTGGTCAAGATATTGACAGAAAATGACTGTGCTTGCGGTGTTGAGTTGGAGGATGGTGCACAGCACAAGGCCGATTTTGTTGTGTCAAACGCGGATGGCCGCAAGACCATTTTGGAGATGCTTGACGGTCAGTATATGAACAAGAAGGTTTCCAAATACTGTGAACCTCGTCCAGAGGATAGTCAAGTGCCTTCCGCTGTGTATGTGTGTTTAGGTGTGAAACGGGATTTGTCCTCATATCCCTCTTCCTTGATTATGTTTTTGGATCAACCTGAAATTATTGGCGGACATAATTGCGATCATCTTGATATGCAAATATATGGATTTGATACCAGCATGGCTCCTGCTGGTAAAGGCGTTATCAAAGTTGAGTTGTCCTCGAAACTATCCTATTTTTCACGATTGTATAATTGTCGTCCATCAAGACATCGTAGAAAGTCGATAGCACATTAACAAGTACATAACCAT
>Ga0316578_10000866_pt1 | contig 11358 bp, 10 predicted proteins | sample J0NA_2_FD_203076 | JGI IMG/M metagenome (GOLD analysis project Ga0316578, IMG submission 203076) | Rhizosphere microbial communities from salt marsh grasses in Alabama, United States - J0-2_160517rDrC | ecosystem: Host-associated > Plants > Roots > Rhizosphere | place: USA: Alabama | collected...
CTCGAGGCGATGCAGGAGCGGCAGGTCACGGTCGAGGGCCAGACCTTCCCGCTGCGCCGGCCCTTCCACGTGCTGGCAACCGCCAATCCGGTGGAGTACGAGGGCACCTACCCCCTCCCGGAGGCCCAGCTGGACCGTTTCCTCGTCCGGGTGGCCTTCGGCTATCCCTCCGAGCTCGAGGAGTGGGAGGTGCTGCGGCGCCGGATGGCACGCCGCCAGGAGGAGCAGGAGGTCGCGCGGGTCGTGGACGCCGAGGGGCTGCTCGCGATGCAGGCGGCGGTCGAGGACGTCGCCGTGGACCCCGAGGTCGGCAGGTACTGCGTCGCACTGGTGGCTGCGACCCGCGAGCACGAGCAGGTTCTGCTCGGCGCCTCCCCCCGGGGTTCCCTCGCACTGCTACTCGTCGGGCGTGCGTACGCTGCCGTCAAGGGCCGCGACTACCTCGCTCCCGACGACGTCAAAGCCGTGGCCGCCGCCGTCCTCGAGCATCGGGTCATCGTCCGGCCCGAGCTGTGGATGAGCGACATCACCTCGGCGTCGGTGGTCGGCGAGTTGTTGCGCACGGTGCCCACGCCACGGACGTCGGCGGCCCGTCAGTGAACGCGTCGTGGAGGCCTACGCCGTCCCTCACTCGGGCGGTGGTGCTCGGGATCTCAGCGGCGGTCTACGCCGTTGTTGCCGGTCACGGAGGGCTGGCCGTCGTCGCCGTACCACTCCTTGCCCTGGCGGTCTGGTCGGCCGTCTCGCGGCCGACGCGTCGACCGCGCGTGACGATGCGGCCGCCCACGCCCGTCGCAGGACTGCACACCAGGGTGCAGTGGCGCCTCGACGTCGATCAGGTCCCGGGCCTCGCCGCTGTCGTCGCGATCCTCCCGACACCGCACGACGTCACCTCGAGGCCGACGCACGGGCAAGTTGCCACGGCCGCCTCCCAGGGCACTGGCACAGTGACCGTCGGCATCGACGGTGTCCTCGACCGATGGGGGCCGCAGCGTCTGGGGCCGGCCCAGGTTGCCGGCTACTCAGAGCTCGCCGCGTGGTTGTGGCAGCCGCAGGAGACGCTCGAGTGCCTGGTCGCCGCACTCCCGACCCCTGAGACGTACACCTCCAGCGCGCCGCTCCCCCACCCCGTGGGGTTGATCGGGAGCCACCGCTCCGCCCGGCCCGGCGAAGGCAGCGAGCTCGCGGACATCCGACCCTTCCAGACGGGCGACCGCCTCCGACGCATCCACTGGCCGGTGTCGCTGCGCACGGGTTCCCTTCACGTCACGACCACCTACGCCGACCACGACACCGAGGTGCGGATCCTGCTCGATGCCACGACGGACGTCGGGAGAGCGGAGGACGTCGGCAGCTCGTCGCACGGCAGCCTGGACATCGGCGTCGGCGTGGCCGGCGCCTTGGCGGCCCATTACCTACGGGCCGGCGACAGGGTCGGGCTGAGCGTGCACGCACGCACGTACCGTGAGGTTCCCGCGCTCGGGGGTCAGCAGCACCTTCACCGGCTCCTTGCCGCGCTGGCCCTGACCGAGCCCGGGACGGGCACCGTGCGACGCGCACGGAGCCTTCGAGCCCGCCTTGCTCGCACGATCCGGCCAGGGGCGGTCGTGGTCGTCCTCTCGCCGATCCTCGAGAGCGACGTCCTCGGCCACGCGATCCACCTCTCCCGTACCGGACATCACGTGATCGTCGTCGACACGATGCCGGGCATCCTGCTCGAACGGGATCCGGGTGAGGCACTCCTGGCCGAGGTCGCGCCCGCCATCCCTGCCGAGACGGCCCGCGTGGCCTGGCGGATGCGGTTGGCGGAGCGTGCGGTAGAGCAGTGGCGGTGCGAGGAAGCCGGGGTCCCGGTCGTGCGATGGGCGGGGCCGGGCTCGCTGGACGTCGTCCTCAGGGCTCTCTCGCGCCGCGGTCGGACCCCGTCGGCGGTGGCTCGGTGATCCCCGCACGGCGGTGGAGAGGCCGTGCCTTGGGCCTGGTGGCACTGGCCGATGTCGTGATCACCGTCGTCGTCGCCGTCCTCAGCCCGGATGTGCTGCTGCTCAGCGTGCCCCTGCTCTTGGGCCTCACCGTCCGCTCGGCGTTCGCACCCGAGGGTTGGGCACCGCACGGGCTCGTCCTGACCCAGCTGGGGAGCTACGCGATGGCGTCGACCCCGCCGCGCAGCGCGCTCGACTGGTCGGTGGCGGTGCTCACCGCCGTCGCGGTGTTCTCGACCCACCTCGCCACGTCGCTTCTCGCGGCGTGGCCCCCCCGCGCCGGCCTCCCCGTCGCGACGATGACCCGATGGCTGACCGCCGGGGCCGTCTTCGGGCTGCTGGCGGTGACGGCTGGAGCCGTGGGCTTCGTCGCCGGGACGACGCCGGACACGTGGGCGCCATGGCTCGTCCCGGCGGGCGTAGCAGCGCTCGCCGGGCTGCTGTGGGTGCTTCGCGTCCCGTACCTGCGGGGCCTGCCGCGCGGGTAGGCGGCCTCGACGCCCGTCGCTCACAGCGACGAGTTGCCCGACGTCCGAACTCGGGTCAGGCCGAGCGCTTGCGCTGGGTGCGCTTGCGCCCGGTGTCGGAGTCGTGGCGCACGATGGTGGGGTTGACGTTCTTGAGCACGACGTCGCGGGTGACGACCACCTTGGCGATGTCGTCGTCGCTCGGCACGTCGAACATCACGGGGAGGAGCACCTCCTCCATGATCGCCCTCAGACCGCGGGCCCCCGTGCCGCGGGCCAGGGCCTGGTCGGCGACCGCCTCGACGGCGTCGCTGCTGCACTCGAGGTCCACTCCGTCGATCTCGAACATCTTGCGGTACTGCTTGACGAGGGCGTTGCGCGGCTCGGTGAGGATCTGCACGAGGGCGGCGTTGTCGAGCGGGCTCACCGTCGTGATGACGGGCAGCCGACCGATGAACTCGGGGATGAGCCCGAACTTCATCAGGTCCTCGGGCATGACGTCGTGGATCGACTCGGCGAGATCCTTCGGGGTGTGCAGCTCCGAACCGAAGCCGAGGCCCTTCTTGCCGTTGCGGGCCTCGATGAGCTTCTCGAGCCCGGCGAACGCCCCACCCACGATGAAGAGCACGTTGGTCGTGTCGATCTGGATGAACTCCTGGTGGGGGTGCTTGCGGCCGCCCTGCGGTGGCACCGACGCGGTCGTGCCCTCGAGGATCTTGAGCAATGCCTGCTGGACGCCTTCACCGGAGACGTCCCGGGTGATCGACGGGTTCTCGCTCTTGCGGGCGATCTTGTCGACCTCGTCGATGTAGATGATGCCCGTCTCGGCCTTCTTGACGTCGTAGTCGGCGGCCTGGATGAGCTTGAGGAGGATGTTCTCGACGTCCTCACCCACGTAGCCGGCCTCGGTCAGCGCCGTGGCGTCGGCGATCGCGAACGGGACGTTGAGCATCTTCGCCAGGGTCTGGGCGAGATAGGTCTTGCCGCAGCCGGTGGGGCCGATGAGCAGGATGTTCGACTTGGCGATGTCGACGTGGTCGGGGTCGCGCTTGCCCGCCACCGCCTCACCCGCCTGGATCCGCTTGTAATGGTTGTAGACCGCGACCGAGAGCGCCTTCTTCGCGACGTCCTGGCCCACGACGTACTGCTCGAGGAAGTCGAAGATCTCGCGGGGCTTGGGAAGCTCGTCGAGACCGAGCTCACCGGACTCGGCGAGCTCCTCCTCGATGATCTCGTTGCACAGGTCGATGCACTCGTCGCAGATGTACACACCCGGGCCGGCGATGAGCTTCTTGACCTGCTTCTGCGACTTGCCGCAGAAGGAGCACTTCAGCAAGTCGCTGGTCTCTCCCACGCGTGCCACGGATGCACCCTTCCCTCGGCTCGAGCAACGTCCCCGACGCTACCCGCCGCCGGTGTTCGTCGCATCCATTGAAGCCTGGCGGGGCGTGGCGAGTCGCGGCTGTCCGCTGTCAGCGCAACAGGGCCACCTCCTCGAGAGGCGACGTCGTCGGGTGCATCGGCCGCGACCAGGTCCCGGAGCCCTCGTGCCGGCGGGTCGTGCGTGCCAGACTGGCGAGGCCGGGAAGTCCGGACGGAGCGGCGACATGGTCGAGTGCGTGGTGGAGCAGGACCCGGGCAACGGGTCGGAGCGCCACACGATCCGGTACGGGGGCGGGTCGGAGTTCGCCCCGAACCGGCGCCTGGGCCCCGCCTCCCCTGAGCCCTCGTGAGGGAAGACGGCGGGAAGTCGCCCGACGCCGGTGAGAGGTCCACCGGGCGAGCGATCGTCCGTGCGCTGACGTTGCTGAAGGACCAACCTCGCCTCGTCACGTTCGCCGTCCTGACCTCGGTCGGGACCGCGGCGGTCGGTCTGCTCCTCCCCTGGCTGTTCGGCCAGGCGGTCGGCGCGGTGCAGGACCGTGACGAGGCGGTGGTCGTCCGCTTCGGCGTCGCGCTCGCCGGGGCGGGGCTCGTCCTGGCAGCGCTCACCGGTGCGAACCGACTCGTCACCGGACGGCTGGCCGTCGAGGTCGAGGTGGAGCTGCGCAACCGGCTGTTCTCGCACTACCTCGAGCTGGATGCCGACTACCAGGCCCGCGAGGGGGTCGGCCAGCAGGTCTCCCGGCTGATGGTCACCAGCGGGCCGCTACGGAACTTCCTCGCGTTCTCGCTGCCGAAGATCGTCAACGACGGCATCACCTTCGTGCTCGCCGGCCTGGCGATCGCGCTCACCGCTCCACTGCTCTCCCTGGCCGTGGTCTGGCCGGTACCGATCGTCGTCTGGTTCATCGTGCGCTACGCCACGGTCGTGACCCCCCAGATGCGTCGCCGCCAGGTCCTGGAGGCCGAGGTCACCGGCGTGGCCGAGCAGACCTTGCGCGGGGCCCTGACCCTCGACGTCCTCGGGTCGTCCGACCGGATGGTCGACGAGTTCGACGCCCGGACGGGCGCGTGGCTGGACATGTCCCGCACCGTGGCCCGCGCGACCGCCTGGTACGACTCGGCCATCCAGTACCTGCCCTACCTCGCCTGGCCCGGCCTCTTCTTCTTCGGCGGGAGGGCGGTCGTCGACGGACGGTTGGAACTGCACCAGTTCGTCACCTTCAGCGGCTACGTCGCGGTGATGCTCTCGCCCCTGACGGCGTTCGGTGGGCAGCTGTGGACGGCCCAGAGGGCCGCGGCATCGTCCCAACGGGTCTTCGAGGTCCTCGACGAGGTGCCGAGCGTTCGGACGGCGCCCGACGCGCGCCCGCTGGTCGACGTCGCGGGGCACGTCGCCGCGCACGGCGTCACCAAGAGCTTCGACGGACGGTCGACGGCACTCGAGGCCGTCGAGCTGGAGGTCGCCGCCGGCCGCAACGTCGTGCTCGTCGGGCCGACCGGCTCCGGCAAGTCGGCGCTGCTCTCCCTCGTGGCCCGCTCCCACGACCCGGAGCGGGGGACCATCGTCGTGGACGGCACCCCGATCGACGGGGTGCACCTGGCGTCTCTGCGAGCCACGGTGCACCGGATCGGCGACTCCCCGCACCTGTTCCCCATGTCCGTCCGCGACAACCTCCTCTACGGCGCGCCGCACGCCCGGCCCGAGTGGGTGGCTCGCGTCACCGAGCAGCTCGGCCTCGACGACGTCGTGCGCCGGCTCCCCGACGGCTACGACACCGTGGTCGGCGACGGCGGGCTCGAGCTGTCCGACGCGGTCGCCCAGCTGGTGTCGATCGGCCGGACCTTCGTCGCCGAGCCGCGCGTCGTGCTGCTCGACGACGTCACCGCACCGTTCCCCCCCGATCTGGAGAGGCGTGTCATCGACGGTCTGGCCGCGCTCACCGCGGACTGCACGGTGGTGGCGGTCGCCAACCGCCCGGCGCTGCTGCGACTCGCCGACCACATCGTCGTGTTCGAGAGCGGCCAGGTCGTCGACCAGGGCACGTCCGAGGAGCTGGCCGCGCGGAACCCCGTCTTCGCCGAGCCCCTCCGAGCGTGGCACGTCGGGTCCGCCCACACGGCGGGACGCGCGGAGGGGTCCCCCCGGTGACCGGCCGCCACGACGTCGCCGCGCCGAGCCGCGGCGTGCTGGCGAACCTCCGGGTGGTGTGGCACCTCGTCGGCCCCGACCGTCGAGGCCTGGCCGTCGGGGTCGTGGCGACGGTGCTGCTCGCCCTGTTGCTCCTCGTTCCTCCGCTGCTCACCAAGATCCTCATCGACGACGGCATCACCACGGGCGACACCGACGTCGTGGCCGGGGTTGCCCTCGCGTCGCTCGGGCTCGTCGTCGTCTCGCTGGGTCTCCAGGTCGCCGCCTCGTACTTCACGTACGCACCGTCCGCGACCATGGTCGTCGTCCTGCAGCGGCAGATGTTCCGGCGGCTCGTCGGGCTCCCGTCCGGCTACCGGACCACCCTCCCCGTCGGGATCACCTTGTCGCGTCTGACCAACGACGCGGCCGAGAGCCGGAGCCTCATCACGGCCGGCCTGCCGGTCGTGGTGACCAACGTCGTGAGCATCGTGGGCTCGGTCGTGCTCATGTTCGTCATCGACCGGCGGCTGGCGATGGCCACCATTGCCTTCGTCCTCCCGGTCCTGTGGCTGATCACCCCATGTATCGGCGGGTCGTCGTGCCCGTCTACCACCGGCTGCGCGACACCATCGGCGAGGTCACGCGAAGCGCTGGTGAGTCCCTCGCGGTGGTCCCGCTCATCCAGTCCTACAACCAGGAGGAACGGCACCGGGACGGGTTCCTCGACGCCTCCCGGCGCAGCGCCGACACCGAGATGCGCTCGGTGCGGTTGAACGCCGTCTACATCCCCGCCACCTCGCTGGTGTCGACCGTCGCCATGGCGGTCCTCGTCATGCTCGGAGGCGTCCAGGTCGTCCGCGGGCGCGTCGAAGTCGGGACCGTGGTCGCCTTCTTCGGATACCTGCAGGCGTTCCTCGGTCCGCTCGTACAGCTCTCGTCCATGCTGCGCAACTACGAGGCGTCGTCCGCTGCGCTCGACAAGTGCATCGACGTCCTCGACGAGCCGGCGCCCGATGCCGCCGGCGGCATCGACCTGCCGCGCCCACCCGGGGCGCTGCGCTTCGACGATGTCGGCCTGAGCATCGACGGGCGGGCCGTGCTCGAGGACCTCTCCCTCACGGTGGGGCCGGGCTCGATCGTCGCCGTGGTCGGAGACGCGAGCTCCGGTCGGGCGGAGGTCGGTCGCCTCGCCGCGGGCCTTGCCGCTCCCACCTCGGGGTCCGTGACGCTCGGCGGCGTCGAGCTCGTCAGCGCGACGCGGGCCTCGAGGGTGGCTACGGTCGGCTACGTCTCGGCCGTGACCGTCCTGTTCGAGGGCAGCGTCGGGGACAACCTCCGGCTCGCCGAGCCCCGGGCCACCGACGACGAGCTGCGGGCGCACCTGTCGGCGGTCTTCGGCGAGCAGCTCGTCGACGTGCTGGCAGCAGGGCTCGAGACGCCGGTAGGGCGGGGCGGGCTGGCCCTACCGGCAGGCACCAGGCAGGCGGTGCTCATCGCCCGGGCCCTCGCGGCGCACCCCGACATCCTCGTCCTCGACGGTGCGACCGACTACCTCGACCCCACCGCACTCCGGCGGATGGTCGAGAGGCGCCGGAGCGCGTCGAGCCGCGTCACCATCCTCGCGACGACGGGCCAGCCGCTCATCGCCGACCATGCCGACCTCGTGGTCGTCCTGCGTGACGGCCGGGTTGTCGAGCGCGGCACACCCGCGGAGATGCTCGCGGCCGGCGGCGCCTACGCGCACGCACGCCGCGACTGGCAGGGTGGCCTGGACCCGGAGGAGGGCCCCACTCCACCTCTCGAACGTGGGTGACAACCGGGGCGCTGGGGTCCGGTTCTCACCCGCGTCCGCAGACGCGAGCGTCGGAGTCAGGCGGAGGCCTTCCTCGAGACGAGGACCTCGTCGATGAGGCCGTACTCCTTGGCCCCCGCGGCGGAGAGGATCTTGTCCCTCTCGATGTCCTTGCGGACCTCGTCGACCGACCGGCCGCTGTGCTGGGCGATGGTGTCCTCGAGCCACTCGCGCATCCGGATGATCTCGTTGGCGTGGATCTCGAGGTCGGAGGCCATGCCCCCGGTGCCCTCGATGGCCGGCTGGTGGATGAGCACGCGGGCGTTCGGAAGGGCGAACCGCTTGCCCTTCGCCCCCGCGCCGAGGAGAACCGCGGCGGCGGACGCGGCCTGCCCGAGGCAGTAGGTCTGCACGTCGGGACGGACGTACTGCATCGTGTCGTAGATCGCGGTCATCGCCGTGAACGAGCCGCCCGGGCTGTTGATGTACATGAGGATGTCGCGGTCGGGGTCCTGCGACTCCAGCACGACCAGCTGGGCGATGACGTCGTCGGCCGAGGCGTCGTCGACCTGGACGCCGAGGAAGATGATCCGGTCCTCGAAGAGCTTGGTGTACGGGTCGAGCCGCTTCATGCCGTACGAGGTGCGCTCCTCGAACTGCGGCATGATGTAGCGGCTGCTCGGGGCGGGCTGGTGCAGCCGGCCGGTGATCTCTGGGTTCATGTCTCTCTCTCGCGTCGTGGCGGCCGGGTCAGTCGGAGGTGACCGGGTTGTCGCTGCCGCGTCCTGCCATGTCGGCCCGGGTGATGACGTGGTCGACGAAGCCGTAGTCCTTGGCCTCCGCCGCGGTGAACCAGCGGTCGCGGTCGGAGTCCTGCTCGATCTGCTCCTCCGTCTGGCCGGTGTGCTCGGCGATGAGCTCGGCCATCTGCTTCTTGATGTGGATCAGCTGCTCGGCCTGGATCTTGATGTCGGACGCCGTGCCACCGATGCCGCCCGACGGCTGGTGCATCATCACGCGCGCGTGCGGCGTGGCGTACCGCTTGCCGGGGGTACCGGCCGACAGGAGGAACTGGCCCATCGAGGCGGCCATGCCCATGGCGACGGTCGCCACGTCGTTGGGAACCCACTGCATGGTGTCGAAGATCGCCATGCCCGCGGTCACCGATCCGCCCGGGCTGTTGATGTAGAGCCAGATGTCCTTCTCCGGGTCCTCGGCGGCGAGCAGGAGCATCTGCGCGCAGATCGCGTTGGCGTTGTCGTCGCGCACGTCGGACCCGAGGAAGATGATGCGCTCCTTGAGGAGCCGGTTGTAGATGGTGTCGTCGAGGCCGGCCTTCTGGCCCTCGCCCGCGGCGACGATCTCGCTGCTGGTCACGCTGGGGTCGCTCCTCCCGTGTCGGGATGCTGGTGCTCTTTCGTCCAGTGACCCTAACGCCCGCGCCCCGGCGCTCACTCCCGGCCCGGCTCGTGTTCGCCGTGAGCGTAGGCGGTGCCGGGAGGGGCCCGCTCAGCCCAGAGGAGACCCTTCCCGCGGAGCCGCGGCGCCCGACTCCGGCTCGCGCACGGACGTGACCGACGCCAGGGCGAGCAGGGCCAGGGCCCCGACGACGAGCAGGGCCTGGAGCACCCCCACGTGGTCGCCGAGGTAGCCGAGCAGCGGGGGCCCGGCGATGAAGGCCGCGTAGCCGATGGTCGCGACCACCGACATCCGTGCCGCCGCGCGGGCGGGATCGTCGGCGGACGCGCTCATGCCGACCGGGAACCCGAGCGCCGCACCGACGCCCCACACCGCGGCGCCGACGAAGGCGAGCAGCGGGCCGCCGAACACCACGAGCAGGGCGCCGACGACTGCGAGCGTGAAGCTGACGCGGAGCACCGGGACCCGGCCGTGCCGGTCGAGGATCCCGGTGCCGACGATCCGGCCCACGGTCATGAAGGTGAGGAACGTGGCGAAGCCGAGCACCCCGGCCCACGCCGGCAGGTCGTGACCGTCGACGAACGCGACGGCGAGCCAGTCGTTGGCGGTTCCCTCGGTGAACGCGGCGGCGAGGACGACGACACCGATGAGCAGCGTGCGCGGCTCGAGCCACGCCGAGCGGGGCGCGCCGGTGGGCACGCTCGCCTCGACGACCTCCTCCTCGGCTCCGGCCTCCACGATGCGGGGTAGGAAGCGCGGCAGGGCCCAGACGGCCAGTGCACCACCGACCAGCCCCGCTCCCGCGAAGTGCACGGTGAGTGGCACCTGCGCCCACGACATCAGCGACCCGACGAGAGCGGCCGCCACGGTGCCCGCGCTGAAGGCGGCGTGGAAGTGCGGCATGACCGACCGACCCCAGGCGCGCTCCACCGCGGCGCCCTCGAGGTTCATCGCGACGTCCCAGACGCCGATCCCGAGGCCGGTGAGGAAGAGGACCACCGCCACGAGGAGGCGCGAGCCGTCGGTGTCGACGAGCACCCCGATGCCGACGACGCCGACGATCGCCGTGACCGCGCCCGCCGCGACGGTGCGGGCGGCGCCGATCCGGTCGGTGATCCGCCCCGCGAGCGGCAGACCGGTGACGGAGCCGAGGCTCGCGGCGAGCAAGGTCGTCCCGAGCTCGCCCGGCGTGAGGTCGAGCGCGGCCTTGGTGTCGGCGATCCTCGAGGCCCACGAGGCGAAGACGACTCCCGCGAGGGCGAAGACCGCGAAGACCGCCAGCCGGGCGCGAGCCACCTGCTCACGCGGCAGGGTGGTGGCACGGGTCATGGCAACGCTCACGGTGGTCCTCGGCGGTGTCTGGAACTGATCGTACGGGAAGTCGAATCGATTCGATCGAATCGATTCGATATGATCGCACCCGTGGTCGAGGAGCGTCAAGCCAGGGTGGGTCGCCGGCCGACCCTGCGCGACGTCGCGGACCGGGCCGGGGTCTCGACATCCACGGCGTCGCTCGTCTTCAGCGGCCGGGGGCCGGTCGCGGACGCCACCGCCGACCGGGTGCAGTCGGCGGCCCGCGACCTCGGCTACAGCGGACCCGACCCGCTCGCCTCGTCACTGCGGCGCGGACGGGTCGGTACGGTCGCCGTCGTCGTCGAGGGCCCGCTGGGGATGGCCTTCCGCGACCCGTTCGCTCTCGCGGTGCTCGACGGGCTCTCCGAGGAGCTCGACGGCATCGGGCGTTCGATGTTGCTCGTCGCGCAGTCCTCCGGCCACCCGGAGCGCGCCGTGGAGCAGCTCGCCGCCCAACCCGTGGACGCGGTCGTCTTCCCCCTGTGCGGCATGGCCGACAACCCGCTGGTCGAACACCTCGCGGCGCGCGGCATCCCGATGATCGGCAGCGGGGCTCCCGTCGACCCGCGGGTCCACCGGGTGCTCACCGACGAGGCCGCGGCGATAGCACTGACGACGCGCCACGTCCTCGACCTCGGCCACACCCGGATGGCTCACCTCTCGATGCACCTCTCCCCCGGCGCGACGCTGCGCCACGTCGGCCTCGACGACGCCGACTCGGCCGTCTACCCCGATGCCGCAGGCCGGCTGCGGGGCTTCCTCGACCTCGCCGGGCCGCGGTCGGAGGCCGTCCAGGCCACCGAGCTGAGCGTCGGCGCCGGCGAACAG
>Ga0316578_10000868_pt1 | contig 11348 bp, 10 predicted proteins | sample J0NA_2_FD_203076 | JGI IMG/M metagenome (GOLD analysis project Ga0316578, IMG submission 203076) | Rhizosphere microbial communities from salt marsh grasses in Alabama, United States - J0-2_160517rDrC | ecosystem: Host-associated > Plants > Roots > Rhizosphere | place: USA: Alabama | collected...
CGATCGCATTCGGGTCCAGCGGGCGAATACCGCAGCGCAAAACCCCCGGACGGAATTCGCCGATCAAGATCAGATTCTGCGTTTTTTTGTCGATACCCATCCGTCGGTTTTTGCGGAACAGGAGCGCTTGCGGGATCAGGATTTTCGGTCCATGCTGCAAAAGATCCTGGCCCAAAAGGAAGACCTGGTAGACATTCCCAAAGACATGCTGGCGGATCTAAAAGAGCTGGCCGACCATTTTCGAAGCAAAATGGGGGTCTGGTCCAAAATCAGCCAGACCTTTTTTGCCTCGCTAAACGTTTTGCCGGCAGTAGCGGCGGTTACCTATGTGCTGTCCACCGGAGACCCGGTCGGTGCTGCCGGGATCAAAGTGAAATTAACCGGGCTCTTCGGTGCCAAAGATCTTTACGCGCTGGTTGCCATACCGTTGACCGGACCTTTGAAAAAGGCGGATGAAGAGCAGCTCAAAACCATGCTGGCGCCCATCGCCCAGGCCTGGTTTAATCACAAATTAAAAAAGGTGCAGCAGCTTTTTGAAGAAACGATTACGGGCGGTACCATCCGCAACGTCAGCGAGACCATTGAACGGGCAGCCGCGGAGGTTTCCGATATGCAAAGCAGCATGAATATCTGCGCGGGGGAAATAAGATAAGAAATGAATTTAGATCGCCAGACAGCCCTCTTAAAAGCCCTGGGCAGAATCGAGGGATTTAAAAATGATTTACACCGGCTGAGTTCCGAATTGGGCGGGGCGCCCCTGTGGCTTCCGGGCCGTCGACTTGAAAAACAATGCGGCCAGGCCATTGGCATGATCGACGGCATCGCCGAGCGCTTCGACCGCAAGCTGGTGGTCACGCTTGTCGGGCCCAGTGGTTCGGGCAAATCCACCCTTTTAAATGCATTGGCCGGGGTGGATGACCTTTCGGAGATCGGCCATCGGCGGCCGACCACCGATCATCTGATCATTTTTAGCGCAAATCCAAACGATGGCGGGCAACTCATCGAGGCCCTTGACAGCGAAATCGTTGAAACGCGTTCAACCCCCGCCGCCGACGACTTCGAGCATGTGCTTTTGATCGACACCCCGGATACGGACAGCAGGGCCTTTAAAAAACATATCCCCCTGGTTGAACGGACCATAGCCAAATCCGATATGCTGATCTGTGTGTTTGACGCCGAAAACCCCAAACGACGGGATCACCTGGATTTTTTAGCGCCGTTCATCCGAAAATTCAGCGGAGAATCTCTGGTTTGTGTCCTGAATAAATGCGACCGGCTGGATGAGCCCGAACTCAAAAAGCAAATTGTGCCGGATTTTCTCGAGCACATCCGGATGGGCTGGCAGGTTCCGGCCGATCGGGTGTTTTGTATATCCGCCCGCCGCAACCTGCAAGATCCAGATTGGGACGCGGACGCCGGTCCGCGACATAATTTTGATGAATTTGAGGATTTGAAACAACTGGTGGTAAACACCATCAACCGGGCCGGATATGTCATCGATCGCCGAATTGAAAACGCCCAACGCCTGCGGGACTTTGTCTTTGAGGAAGCCGGTGGCGAAGTTCTTAAAAATAAAGCGATATTGGCTGATGCGGCCGGCGCGATGGTGGATACCGAAAAAAAAGCGCTGGGCAGCGCCATTTCCGGTATGCAGGCAATCGGAACGCAGCCGCTATTCGGGTTAAATGTCCTGGTTTACCAGAAGCTGGCCCAGCGGTGGTTGGGGCCCATGGGATGGATGATTGCGATCTGGGCGCGTCTGTTGATTTTTGGCAGCGGCATCATGGCTGTTTTTCGACACGGCCGCCCGGTGCGCCAGGTGTTGAACACGCTGTCGGCGCTAAAGCGCTCGAAGGAATCTCAACCGGCAATTGAAGAACCCCAAAAGGATCAACAGATGACAGCGGCTTTCAGGAATTACCGGCTTGCGGTCCTGGAAAACTGGCCGGATATTGCCAGATCCATGGTTCGGGGCGGTTTTGACGGCTCGATTCGTAAAGTGGAAGATGCGCTGAGCGGCACGGAAGGTTTCGAACACAAGCTTGCGGCTATCTGGACGGACGCATTAGACGCCGAACTCGAGCGCTTAACCGCCAAGCTCAGCGGTTTGATTCTGCAATTTTTTTTTAATCTGCCCGCCGTCGGTTTTCTGGGCTATTGCGGTTGGTTAACCTTGCAGACTTTTTTTAGCGGCCGTTATCTTTCGGGTGATTTTTTTATGCACGCCTTCTGGGCCATCGGCCTGATCCTGTTTTTAAGTTTTTTCATCCTGCAGCTGTGCATCCGGGCGGCCGCCTCCAGCGGACGGATCACCGGCAAGGCCTTCGAAAAGCTGAAGGGCCAGCTTGATCATTTGAATGCCTTAAATCAAAATCCGCTAAAATCTCAGCTCGAAACTGTTCTGGGCCTGGCAGCGCTGGCTGAAGACAGCCGTCAGTAGGTTTAAGGCAGTATAAAAAAGAGAACCGCAGAACACCGAACAAGGAATAATGAATGTCGAAGGAAAGGAAAACTTCATCATTCGAAATTCCTTGTTCGATATTCGAACAAGGAAAAATTGTTTGGTGTCTGATTTTTGCCCTCTGACACCCGACATCTGAACACTGCTACCTGAAACCTTTTTCAACCTCACTTGAGGTTGAAAATCTGCTCGAACCATTGCAACGATTCGCTGTCGGTGATACTCAGCCGTTTCGCCACAGCCGGTGAAAAAACGGCAAATGTTCCGGTGGCACTGGCGCAGCAAACATCATCTTTATTATAAATCCGCCCTTGCATTAATGCTTCGTGTTTGCCTTTTTTCTCTAAAACGGTGCCTTCAGCTTTCAATGGATTGCCAACATAAACCGGCTTGAGGAAATCAATGCTCATGGATTTTGTCATGGACACCCGTTTGAGCAAATAGATCGCGGACCAGCTCATGATCTCGTCCAGAATTGTGGTCAGCACGCCACCGTGAACCAGGTTATTCCAACCGCAGAGATGCTCAGGCACTTTTACTTTTGAGTATACCGCTTTTTTGTTTGTGTAAAAGTTCATCTGCAGACCGGATGTGTTTCGCGGACTGCAGCCGAAACAATTGTGGTCACGCCGGTTTGGCAGTTGGATGTATTCTTCGTTCATTAGTACCTATTTCAAAAATGCATTTAACATCGGATGCTAAAGTTTTAAACCTAATAAAAGTGCTTCTAACAACAAATGCACTAAAATTTGAAATGATCTAAAATGCCTAAAGTTGAGGAATTCTATCATTTTAAATAAAAGATGGAGCGCAGCGAAACCATAATTTTAGGCATTTTAGCTCATTTTAGGCATTTTAGGCACTTCTAATTTTAGAGCACCTTTGGAACTAGTTTTTCTCTGTCTTCCAAGATGAACTGCTAATTTTAAGATAGCTTATAGTACCATAAATTATGTCTCAGCGATAAATCTCTTCAAATAATTTGTCGGCCATATCGTCATCGAGTTTCTTAAGGATTTTATATTCTTGCAGTGCGGAGGCCTTATCTCCCTGCTCTAAATAGGCCAGCCCCATGGCATAATGGGCTGGTGTAAAATCCGGATTAACCCGGATGGCGTTTTTATATGCTTCCATTTCTTCCTGAATGTTGCCCAGCTCGCCGGAAACAACTCCCAGATTAAAAAGGGCCTCGGGGAATGCCGGCTCGATGTCGATTGCTTTTTTATAAGCGCTGGCAGCCTGTTCATATTGGCCGAGTCTGGTGGAAGCCACCCCGATATTATAATAGGCTGTTTTTGATTGCGGATTGAGGCGAACTACAATTTGAAATGCTTTTTTTGCCTCCTCAATCCGGCCGACCTTATTGTAAACCATTCCGATGTTAAAATACGCGGCTTCAAATTCAGGATTTATTAAAACCGCCTGTTTGAATGTTTCAATCGCATCATCGTAGCGACCGATTTTGAAGTAGTAATTTCCTAGATGGAAATGGGAGATCTCGTTTGCCGGATTTGTTCGAATGGCCTGCTTATAGGCTTCGATGGCATCCCTCTGGGAATCTTTGCCGGCGTAGCAATATCCGAGACCGTACCATGCTGTCGTGCTGTTGGGGTCATTTTCGGTTGCCATCTTAAAATACTCGAGGGCTTTCTGATCCTGCCCGCCGATCGAAAAACTGAATCCTTTGCGGCACATCTCCTCTGCCAATCGTGACTTTTGATTGCTTTGTTTGAAGGTCCATTCCGAGAGTGATTGCTCGGGTTTATCGGCTTTCAGGTCGAGGATGGAATTGCCCGCTATGGCAAAATTGAGATTTTGACCCTGCAACAATTGAAAGGATGCTACGCCGACAACTTTTCCTTGCAGATTGACCACCGGACTGCCGCTTGAACCGGGGGATATCGGGGCGGACATCTGGTAGAAAATCCCCAGGCCCGGTATCTCCCGCACCGAAGAAACAATGCCGTCACTGACAGATTGTTCGAGCCCCATCGGACTGCCCACGACAACCACGTGCTGGGCAACCAGGGGCGGCTCAGCGCCCACCGCTAACCAGTGGATTTTTTCGGGTGGGATTTCGACTTTGACTTTTATCAAATCGGTTGCTCGATTTTCGGCAACCACCGTTTTTATGGGGTAGGTGCTTCCGTCGGCGGTTTTGATTTCAGCGCTGAATTTTCCCACAAGCACATGATGATTCGTTACTAAAGTTCCGGTTTTATCAATGAAAAATCCGGTACCCAGATTGGCGACATTGCTATTGACATCATAGACAACGACAGTGGCTACCGCTGGCTGGATCGATTTTACCAGTTCGGTCAAATCGATGTCTGCCGTGACCGGTGAAGAAAGGGCAACCATCAGAAGAACCCAAAGAATCATTCGTATTTTTGTTTTCATCAGCTTTTTGCTCCTGAAAGTCGAAAAATTCCCTACTAACGGCTTTAAGGTTCAATAATAAGCATAATTTTGAACGTATAAAGCCATATTGCACTATTTCTGAATAATTCGTCAATAGGCACTCATTTTCAACGATTTCATTTTGATTTGAGGGCAATTTACCGTCGCTGATAAGCGCGTGTATATACAACATATAGTATTTTTTCTTGACATTTATCAATATGTTGTGATACAAATATATCAGCACAAAGATGATTGTTGCTGGCCATTGGTAATAATCATTTGAGGGCAGGCAGGGCAAGTCCCGTAGCGGTTTTGCCCACATCGGTCATAGTGGACGACAACGGGACATCGTTAAACGAGTTGAATTCGGATTTTGATCATGCGTCACTATGGCCACAATTAAATTACCCCCGGGTAGTGTGAGGGCTGCCCGGGGGTTTTTTAATGCCTGATATCCAAGATTTGGCAAATCGATACAAAGCGCTAGCGCTTATCCGTTTTGGTATTAACAGCACATCTGAGCTCTCTCTGGGCCCCCTCGCAGTCACAGTGACCGTCGATGGCCTCAATATAATGCATGCATCGGTTGCTAACAGTTGATTTTTCAGCGAATTTGCACCGATTCTGATCATTCCAGACCGTGCCTGCGCTGCAACGCGACATCAAGCCTGCCACGCAGTAATTTGCGCACTCCAGCCGGACTCCGCAATTGTCTTTACGGAGCAGGCAACTGTTTTTCTCATCCGGTTTGCAGCTATCCATCTTATTATCCATCCAGCCGGCGCGAAGTCCGGTGAGCCGTTACCAGATTTCGCGCTCGCCATGAATCCTCCTTTAAAAAACAACAATAGCCGGTATCTGTTTTTAGATGCCGGGACAAAATGCTTTAAACGAATCTTTGCGGCTGTTTTAGCGTTGTTCCAGCTTGGGCTGTTTTATATAAATTAATTGACGATTGGAATTCCCAATCCGTTGACAAGCCGGCAACTCGGCATCTGGGGCCGGGGTTTGTAGATCGTTCCGAACGCCACACCCTGTTAATATAAGCCGATTTTAGCGAATTCGCTTCGTTAGAAAAAAATTATGGAGGGTATTTCTATCTGTTGAATACGCGCACCAACTCCTTTGAAGGCAATGGTGAAGAGCCAAATGGTTGGTTGAAGTTACAAAAGGCAAGAATCAGTCAACAAATATGGTGCGGCGCTCTTTGCCCTGCTTTCTTTTTTTGTTGAGGGATCTTCTGCGATCGGCGCCGCTTCTGCGATCATATCGCATTCGCCTTTCAGGTACAAATTCGTCCTCGGCAAATCGCCGTCTCTCAGAACCCGAACGGGTGCCGCCGTTATCAATGAATGCGATTAAGTTATCCAAACCACTCATGGACAATTTTCCCGACAATAACAGGTGTGAATAATTTTTCAGAGTTTTTACCTTTCTGAATATAAAAAGTGGGGGGTGGCCCCAAAAAACATATATCCTGAAAAATCATTTTTCAAGCTTATTTTTTTTCTACCGGGTATCCCGCCTTTTGCCAGGCATACCAGCCGCCTTTAAGCACGTATACATTCGGGTAGCCTTTTTTTATGAAATGCCGTGCCGCCCGGGCACTGGTTCTCTCATTTTTTCAGGAGCAATAAAAAATCAGGGTTTTCTCTTTGGGATACTTTTCCGCCCAGCGCTTCAGCGAGCCTGGTTCTTCTCGCACCGCATTTTTGATTTTGCTGGTACTTCGCCACCAGGTTTTCGCCGTACGCACGTCGATGATAACCACATCCGGGTTGGAAAGCATCTGTTTGGTGCGTTCAATTGAAATGCGGGGCACTTCAATTGAAGCCGCAGAAACCGCCGTTCGGCATAAAAGGATGCCTGCCAGCAGCACGATAATCAAACCGGCTGCAAAAACAAAATTGCGCTTGATCATAAGGGTCCTTCTTTGTCTTTGAATTACGACGCAGTCCGATCTAAGGTAATAATATTATAGGGATTCAATCGAAACCGGTCAACCGGGTCAATCGGAAGGATGATAAAAGCGGCATAAACAGTTGCCCGGTTATACGGATGCGTGAAAAATGTTTGAATTTGAAAGGTTTTTTGACCACCGCGATAAAACCAAAAAAATAGGGGTGGCCCATCACGAGCCACCCCCTCCCTAAGGAATTATATCAAACAGCGTGCCCGCCTGCACACTGTTGTTTTATTTATCGGTACTTTCCGAGGAAACTTTAACTGTAAAATTGATCAATTATCCGATATCCGAATTCGGTAAAATTTCAATTCCCCATGCCTTCGATTTTGACATACTCTTTTTTCTCTTGACAGTACCACTGATGCGGTCCGATACATCGATATTCAGCGTCGGATAAAGCAATAATCTGTTCTGCAAAAACAACCGCCTGCTGGCTATCGGGGAAAAGGTTTCTCAGGGTTCCGATGTGTTCGCCGTATTCCACCACGCAAATCATGATTTATTCAACCTTTTATTCTTGGGTGCCTTTTCATTCTTCATAACGCCAATCTCATTTTAGCCCCCGGGGTGAGCTAAGCCCCGGGGGCAGTAAAAGGAGGAGAGTCCCCCGGGGCGTTTAGACCCTTGGGACAAAAGCCGCACGGGTTAAAGCTGTTTAAGCGCCCATGCGCACTGGAATTTATTAATTCAATTTCTATGCCAATTTTTTCCCGGCGGCGCACATTACGAAAAGATCAAGCGTATAGAGCCTATCTCAAAATTAGCAGCTCATCTTCGAAGACAGCGAAAAATGGAATCAGCCGGCGGTCGTCAAAATTTTGACCGCTTATAGCGGTTGAATGTTCGCTTGACATTGGATCGGGACGACGGTATCAGAAGACCATACAGGAAAGCGTAAAAATGGATCTTACCTTAAATTGGCTGGCAGAAGTCTGGAATGCATTCAGTCTGTGGACTTCAACCCAACCGACCTTTGTGCAGGTGGCATTCGGTATGGGCCTGTTCTATGGGGTATTGTATTTCTTGCGGCTGCTGTATCGGGTTGTCCATTTTATCCTTACAGGGTTGTTCGCCGGTTCTGGCCGCCCCAAGATCAAAAAGGATATGAAGCCCCCCAACCGCGCAAAAAGGCATGTGGCCCTGGACGACGACTCCCCCCCGTTTGTCTTCAGGTAAATCGATTTTACGGCATCACCCTGCACATTCCTGCCCCCAAATTACCGCTTTAGGTGTTTCGCCTCCGGCAATTTTTGCCCTATCTGACCGTTTCCGCCATTTTGCTAAAAGGCCATTTGTAGAATTTCCAGTATTTCTTCTTCGGTCAGGCGAATCGGATTGCCCTGCATGCTGCTGGCTTTCTGAGACTTGGCCACCACAGCTGGAAAATCGGCTTTACTAAGGCCCAGGTTTTCCAGCGATTCGATCTGAAGCGTCTGACAGAGATCCTTTACCCACGATATGCCGTCTTCAGCCCGGGCTTTGGTGCTTCGGGTCAGAATGCGTGCGAGTTCATCGTAGCGCTCCAGGACTGGTGAATCCGCTGCGCGTTTGCGCAAGGCCTTAATATTGGTGTCCATGACATCGGGCAGTAGTGCGGCGCAGATGGCCCCGTGGGCGCTGGAAATCATACCGCCCAGTGGACCGGCAATGCCGTGGACCGCTCCCAGCTTTGCGTTGGCCAGGGCTATTCCGCTAAAAAGACTGGCCAGGCACATATTTTCGCGGGCGCTGCGATCGCTTCCATTCTCGTAGGCCCGTTGCAGCGAATGGGCAACGCGCTGCAGCCCTTCACGACAGATACCGTCGGTCAAGGCATTGGACTGGTTGGAGACAAATGCTTCCATGAGCTGGGTGAAAGCATCCAGACCGGTTACAGCCGTGGTCGCGGACGGTAAAGAAAGCGTCAAATCGGGATCGATCACTGCCAGATCCGGCAGCATAAACGGACTGCGCATACTGACTTTGACCCGGTGTTGCGCTGAGCCCAGCACGGCATTGCGGGTCACTTCTGCTCCGGTGCCGGCTGTGGTCGGTATGGCGATGTACGGAGCAGATGGATGAACCAGAGGACGGGCTTCGCCGATGACCTCCAGGTAATCCGCCAGTCGGCCGTGATTGGTGATTAACGCGGCAACGACTTTTCCCGTGTCAATCACACTGCCGCCGCCGATTCCGATTACCAGATCACATTCAGCGCGGCGGGCGCTGCGCACTGCCGCAAGAGCCGTATCAACGGTGGGCTCGGCGGCTACCGGGTACCGGGTAATTTCCATTCCCTCCGCGGTCAGGTCATCCATTAACGTGGACGCCCGTTCGGGGCTGCCACCGGTCAACACCAGTGGCCGGCTTCCCCTTTCAACCGCCAGCGGGGCAATCTGCTTGACGGTACCGGGTCCAAAAATGATTTGATTGGCTGTGGAAAATTGAAATCTCATTTTTTGCCTTCTGCACGGGCACAATATCAAGAACTTATCTACTATTTTTGAGATAGGTTCAAGTTTCTTACCACCTTCCCGGCTGAAATTCAAATTGGCTCAAACCGCTTAAATTGACATTTTAGGGCAAAAATTATGACACTATTTGTCATTTCCCGATTTTTTTCTGTTTTTATAAAATTTTTAAATAATTGATATTAATATATATTTTATATTTTCGGGGGAATTGGCACGGATATTGTAAATCAAATCCGTAAAAATGTATTAAACATTTAAAACTTCTCAGATGCACGTGCATCTTCTTATTCGGGCTCTCACAACTATACATGATGGAGTATGTTCCGGTTAGAATAACGGCATTATGGGAAGTTTTTTTTTGAAGAACAACACGGCGCACTGCATTCGGCCGGTTATTGGGGGGCAAAATGATTTCAGCATTAAACAGCACGGTATCCGCTCTGAGGGCGTTTGTTACGAAGCTGGGGGTTACCGCCGACAACATTGCCAATGTCAACACGGATGGCTTCAAGAAAAACCGGGCAACTTTTCAAGCAGAACAGAATGGGGGGGTTCGAGTCGAAATCAGAAGGGATGATAGCCCGGGCTTTCGATATGATGTGACCGAAAATGGTAAGACAGTTGAAAAGGAGACTTCCAATGTGGATCTGACGGAGGAGATTCCAAATCTTATGGTCACCAAACGGGCCTACCAGGCAAACCTGAAAACCATTGAAACCCAGGATGAAATGCTGGGTTCGCTGCTGGATACCATCGGCTAATAAAGCCACTTTTTGTCAGCTGTGTCCTTTAGCCGCCCTTTCAGCTTTTCTGCACTTTAGCTTCCTTTTTTCACCCCTTAAAATTTGAAACACTCAATTTAGGTAAAAGGCTTGCTTGAGACTGAGACCCCTGATAAATTTAATAAATGGGTTCAAGGTAATCCGGAATTTTTTTCAGTTAATCCAGGTTTTGTACACGCTTGGCAAACCGATAGATGAACCGACCATAAGGAGTGTGATCCATGTCTTCCAAGAAACCCAAAAAAAAGTTTTTCATCTCGGCACTCGATGATGTCAAATCGGCCCATCTGCACGTTGATTCTCCGCATACCCGCTCTTCCTCTTACCGGCTGGCATATCAGGATGAAGAATTTATTTTGCGGGATGAGTTGCGTCCGGTAAGATTGCAGCTCGAGCTGTTGAAACCCGAGCTGATTTTGCAGGAAAACCACATTGAATCGACAGTGGTTGTTTTTGGAAGCGCCAGAATTCCGGAGCCGAAAACCGCTGAAGCCCGGCTGGTTTCGGCCGAAGCCGAATATCGCAAAAACAAAAATGATGCTGCCCTTAAACAAAAAGTCAATATTGCCCGGCGGGCTCTGGCCAACAGCAAATATTATGAGGAAGCCCGTAAACTCGGCGGCCTCATTTCCAGCAACACCGGTAAAGATATGCTGGTCGTGATTACCGGCGGGGGCCCCGGTATTATGGAAGCTGCCAACCGGGGCGCTCACGAAGCCGGCATCCCGAGTATCGGCATGAACATCGTGCTGCCCTTTGAACAGGCCCCCAATCCCTATATTACTCCGGAGTTAACCTTTCAATTTCATTATTTTGCCATCCGTAAAATGCATCTGCTGATGCGTGCCAAAGCCCTGGTGGCATTTCCGGGGGGATTTGGTACGCTGGACGAGCTTTTTGAGACGCTGACCCTGGTTCAGACCCAAAAAGTCAACGCCATACCGATTCTGCTTTTCGGCAGGGAATTCTGGGAACGGGTGATTAACTTTAATGCCCTGGTAGAGGAGGGAACGATTTCAGCCAAAGATCTGGATCTTTTTCAATTCGTAGAAACCGCAGAAGACGCATGGGATATCATTTCGCAGGTCAATGGATCCTAGTGGTGTGCCTCACAGGTAATTTACAGGATACGGATCGCGCTTATCCATGTTAATTCGTTAGATTTTAGTTGTCCGGCATAAGCTGGCGCTCATCTCCACCACGTTCTAATTCAATATATCTCAGCACTCAGTCCTAATGTTAGAAGACGTAAAAAGATCCCAAATAACCAAAGACCATACCAA
>Ga0316578_10000869_pt1 | contig 11344 bp, 8 predicted proteins | sample J0NA_2_FD_203076 | JGI IMG/M metagenome (GOLD analysis project Ga0316578, IMG submission 203076) | Rhizosphere microbial communities from salt marsh grasses in Alabama, United States - J0-2_160517rDrC | ecosystem: Host-associated > Plants > Roots > Rhizosphere | place: USA: Alabama | collected...
CTCCGCGGGTGATGATCCCCACCCGGTTGCCCTGCGGAAACGGATAATTGGCAAACGCTTTGGCACAATCCAACAACCCCTGGCTGGTGCTGACTTCGATCATACCGGCCTGGCGCAAGGCGGCCTTCCAGATTTTAGATGCACCGGCCATCGCCCCCGTATGAGATGCAGCCGCCCGCCCCCCCGAAGCGGTCCGGCCGCCTTTAAGGATGATGATGGGTTTGTGTTTTGAGATCGCTTTGGCTGTATGGATCAGTTCCGCACCGTCGTCAACACCTTCAAGATAGCCCAGAATCACCCGGGTGTCTTGGTCGTCGGCAAAATATCGGAGATAATCCACACTGGACAAATCGCCTTCATTTCCGCTGCTGACAAATTTACTGAAGCCAACGCCTTCTTCAGCTCCCCAGCCAAGCATCTGAAAGCCGAGATTGCCGCTTTGCGAAAACATGGACACCCCGCCGATCAGCGGCATGACCGGAGGCATCTGGGCGTGAAGACCTGATCGGGCACTGAAAATTCCCATGGAATTTGGACCCGCAAACCGGATGCCGTTCCTTCTGGCGCAATCAATAACTTCCTGCTCCAGTCTGGCACCTTCCGGCCCCGTTTCACTGAAGTCAGAAGATATCACCACGACAAAACGGATTCCTTTACGGCCGCATTCATCAATAAGGGCGGGAACCGCTTTGGCCGGGGTGGTAATAATCGCCATATCCAAAGCCGCCGGTATATCGCTAACAGATGCGTAACAGCGGTAGCCTAAAATGGATTTTTGATGCGGGTTAACGGGGTAAACATTTCCTTTGAAATTTCCCTTTAAAATATTAAGCAGAATAATAAATCCCCATTTGCGCGGATTGGCCGAAGCGCCGATCATGGCGATACTTTGAGGATTAAACAGGTTCTCAAGATTCACATCATTCATGCGTTTTTAATCGACCGCTGGTTTAGAAGGGTAAGATTTTCGCAATTCTTTTTTATCCAGTTTCCCCACACTGGTTTTGGGGATTTCATCCACAAATTCATAAAGATCCGGCACGCCGTATTTGGGCAATTTTCCTTCTTCAGCAAATTTCTGCATAAATTTCTTAAATTCTGCAGCCGTTGCTTTACCCTTATATTCCGGTTTCACGGTCACAAGCATCAGCGGCCGCTCGCCCCATTTTTCATCCGGGATTCCGATGGCGGCCGATTCCAGGACCGCTTCATGCTGGCTCATCAGGTTTTCCAGGTCCAAAGATGATATCCATTCCCCCCCGCTTTTGATCACATCTTTAATCCGGTCGGTTATCTGCAGGTAACCATTTTCATCAATGTATCCAACGTCACCGCTATGTAGCCAGCCGCTGCGCCACAGCTCTCGGGTCTTATCCGGTTCTTTGAAATAACTTGCGGTCAGCCAGGGAGCCCGCATGACCACTTCGCCGGATGATTTCCCGTCGTGGGGTAACGCGTGTTCATGGGAATCGAATACTTCAAATTCCACCAACGGAAGCGGCCGTCCGGTTTTGATGATAATGTCCATCAGGACATCGTCTTCCCAGTCGAGCATATGTTCCATGGGAGTTGCGGTGCTGATGACCGGACAGGTCTCCGACATACCGTAACCCGCATGAATCTCAACCCCTAAATTCTTTGCCGCCCGGGCCAAACCTTTCGGCAACCGGGCACCGCCGATGGTGACCTTCCAGTTGGACAAATCCACCTGATTGATGACCGGGCAATTTAAAAGCATCTGCAAAATCGTGGGCACACAGTGAGAATAGGTTACCCCTTCTTTTTCGATTAACTTCAATAGTTTCTCCGGTTCGTATCGCCCCGGATAGACCTGTTTGGCCCCCAGCAGCGTGGCCACATAGGGAAACCCCCAGGCATGGACATGAAACATCGGCGTCAGCGGCATATAGACATCATTCGATCGAAAGCGCCCGATGGTGTGATAGCAGCCGGAAACCACAGCCACCCCAAGCGTGTGCAGAACCAACTGACGGTGAGAAAAATGCACCCCTTTGGGGTTGCCGGTGGTACCGGTAGTGTAAAACGTTGTGGCCTTGGTGTTTTCTTCGAGATCCGGAAATGCGAATGCCGTTGATCCGGATTGAAGTAATTGCGCATAGGCCGCATTACCTTTAAATTTTGAATCCGCGGCCGGCTTTTCCTCATCGATGATAACAAACTGTTGAACCGTTTCCAGTTGATCTCTGATGTTATCCAGGATCGGAAAAAAATCCGCGTGGATGATGATAACCTTCGCCTCCGCATGGTTGAGGGTGTAAAGGATCTGTTCGCTCGACAAGCGCCAGTTGATCGTCTGAAGCACCGCTCCCATCATCGGAATGGCAAAAAAGCATTCCAGGTAACGATGACTGTCATAATCAAAGACAGCCACAATGTCCCCTTTGACCACACCCAGGCTCTCCAGGCCACTTGCCAGCCGGTTGATGCGCTCATTCAATGTCCGGTAGGTATAACGATTCTTGTCAGCGTAGACAATTTCCTGATCAGGCGAATAGATTAAGGGGGTGTTGAGCAGCTTTTTGATAATCAGGGGATAATGATAGTTTTCTCCGGGTTGATAAGTCTTCTCCGCCATTGATTCCTCCTTGCGATCCCCGATTGGCTGGTGGGCCATTGTTTGCATTAACGGTCTCTTCGGCTATACGCGGGCAATTTCAGAGATCAACTTGCCGTTACCATCCATCTATCGTCTCTGTATTCAACTTTTCCCATCGCCTTTAGTCGCTTAAGATGCTTTTCAATATGGACAAGCTCAAACCAGCGGATCAGGTCCGGAAAATCGGGATAGCTCCGAAATATGATATTGCGATCTCTAAAATCAGAAAGCGCCCTTGGCTGGCTTAATTGTTCAAGTATCATCCGATCGCGGCGATAAACAATTTCTTCGTAGACATTGAATTTTTCGCTGACCTGACCATTAAAGGGACCGGCATGGCCCGTGGTTACGATTGTGGCGTTTAACCGCTTTAGCCGCTCAATGGATTGGAGAAATTCGTCAATGTCAGCAAAGTCGTGCCCATAGAAGGGCCCAAAGGAGGTCAGATCCACATCGGCTGCAAACAGGAGATCCGCTTCAGGGATGTAAAACGCCAGATGCCCCGGCGTGTGCCCGGGGGTATGGATGGCTTCGAGACTGATGCCACCTATGTCTATGCGTTCTTGATCAAGCAGGTAATGATCGATTTCAATCTCGAACATGCCATTCGTATAGTCCAGGTGTTCTGCCAGATTCAACCCGCTTCGCTTCAGTCCGATCGCATCAAAAAAAAGATTGCGGTCATTTAAATAAGGCGCATCCGCTTCATGGCACCAGACCGGCACATCCGAAATCTCTTTTCGCGTCAGGCGATGGTCGATATGGCAGTGCGTTAATATCAAAATGTCAATGCCCCACTTTTGTACCGGGGCAAGATGGCTGGCACCCATACCGGCATCGATCAGCACCCGCAAATTTCGGCCCTTTAGATACAGACAGGCGCAGTAGGGGAACCGTGAATTATTTTTTCCGGGGATGTAGAATATATTGGGAAAAAGCTCGATCATGACATATTCTCTTTGCCTTTGGATTCAAGCAGCAGATCGATCGTCTGCCGGGCAAATTTGCGATACAGATGGTAGAAAAAGAGGCTGATGACTTCATGAAACTGGTCCCGCTTCTGGTTAAAATCCGCCGCGGACAATTTTTTCAGATTAGTCCGGTAATATTTCTTAAAACTGTTTACCACAAAGCCCTTTACGAAATCGGCGATATATCGCAGGTCCTCCGGGTCGTGACCATCTTTGGGACCGAAACCGATACGGTCCATATCGACCATCAATTTACCGATGGCGACGTCATCTAGTGAATAAACGGGTTGTCCGTCCTGCACGCGCGGCTCAATGAGTCCCCATTCTTCGGCCTTGCCGATCCATTCGCGTCCCAGACCGGTTGTTTCGTGAAATTCCTCCCTTCCGACGATTTCTTCGTTAAGCAGCCGGTCTGCCGGGCGAAAATATTTGCTATGAAGTTCAAAAAAAGCCCGATCAGAGGCGGGTTGCTTTTTGACTTTCCGAACAATTTTCCTGATCAAAGGAATCGGAAAATAAAAATTGTCCCGCAGTTCCTTTATAAACTGGATTTGTTTGACGTGATTTTCGGTATAATCTGCGATATTGATCCCTGATTTGCGGGGCTTGCGAAGTAACCCTTCACGGATATAAAAATGGATGGTCTCTTTGGGAACGCCGGTGCGTTTAACCACGGAGCTGATCTTCATCTTTTCCCCGAAAGTAATTATGGCGGGCAGGCGCCAAATTATGAAGTGACGTTAACCGTATGATCATCAATTAATCCAACGCCCAAAAAAATGTCAAGGAAAAAATAAATTATTTATTGACATTTTTTTTCAATATATTTAGGTATATTCACGTGTAGTATGCTACACACTAAACACCGATTAAACCCTGCGAAATATTGTAAAAGTCGATTTTCAACCAACATGTGACAGAGAAAAGCTGACGACGCTTAAACTCGGAATATCTGATACCTGCAAAGACAACCTCCTCCCCCTTGAAGGGGGAGGATTGAGGTGGGGGTGAAAAGCTCAAAGATGTCGCCCTCCCCTTTGTCCCCTCCCATCAAGGGAGGGGAATTATAATGACGCCATCGTGCGGGCCGAAACCTTTCGCGAAGGTTGATCATCCCGCCTTTCAAAGATCCCATTATGCGGGGAAGCGCCCCGGCAATAGGGCACATCATCATAAAGAAAGGAGTTTTTAAAATCATGTCACAACAGCTGGTGGACAGACGTGACCAGGATTTTGTCCTCTGGGAGCAAATAAATTGTGCAGACATCCTCAATCATGAAATGTATCATGAATTTAACAAAAAAACATGCAACTTGATCCTCAACGAAGCCCGCACATTGGCCATAAAGGAGCTGTTGCCGCTGCTGGCCGAAGGAGACATCGAGGGAGTTTGCTATGAAGATGGGACCGTAAAGGTGCCGCAGAGTTTCCACCGGGTGCACAACCTCATAAAGGAGGGGGAATGGAACAACCTCAGTGTACCGGCGGAAATGGGTGGTCAGGGGGCACCGACTTTTCTGGGCGCTGCAGCAGCTGAATATTTTATGGGTGCAAACTGGCCGCTATTCTGTTATTCCACGATGGGAAACGGCACCGCCAACATGATTCAATTATACGGCACTCCGGAACAAAAAGAGACATACGTAAAAAAACTGACATCCGCTGAATGGAGCGGTACAATGCTGCTGACCGAGTCTGAAGCCGGCTCTGATGTCGGGGCGCTCTCCACCACCGCCATTCGGAATCCGGACGGCAGCTTCACATTGAGTGGCAATAAGATTTTTATTACCAACGGCGAACATGATTTGGCCGAAAACATCATCCATCCGGTTCTGGCACGTATTGATGGCGATCCTGCGGGAACAAAAGGCATATCCTTATTTCTGGTCCCCAAATATTTTGTCAATGATGACGGCACTCTGGGCGATCGCAACGACATTATCTGCTCGGGGATCGAAGAAAAACACGGCATTCATGCCAGCGCCACCTGCTCCATGACGCTGGGCAGCAAGGGAAAATGCATTGGCTATTTGCTGGGTCAGGAACGTGAAGGCATGAAAATCATGTTCAATATGATCAACGGTGCCCGCATGAGCACCGGCCTTCAGGGTTTTTCATATGCTTCAGCGGCCTATATGCTGGCGGTCAATTACGCCCGTGAGCGCATCCAGGGAAGAGATCTGGCTGATTTTGCCGATCACAGTGCGCCATCGGTAACCATCATCAAACATCCTGATGTTCGCCGCAACCTTTTGTGGATGAAGTCCTATGTGGATGGAATGCGCAGTTTTTTTTATTATATGACCTTGCTGGCAACCAAAGGCAAAATCAGTGAAACAGCCGAAGATCGCGAGCGTCACGGCGATCTTTTTTCGATGCTCACACCGGTAGTCAAAGATTATATGGCGGTTAAAGGCCATGAGGTCTGCATCCAGGCCATTCAGCTCTTTGGCGGTGCCGGCTATACAAAGGATTACCTGGTTGAGCAATATGCCCGGGATTGCAAAATCACTACCATTTATGAGGGCACCAGCGGCATCCAGGCCCTTGATATGCTCGGACGCAAACTGGGCATGAAAGAGGGTACGGTATTTATGAATTTTCTCGGCGAAATTCAAAAAACAGTTGCTCAGGCAAAGCAGATTGAACAAACCCGGGAACTGGCAGTTAAGGTCGAGTCTGCTGCCAACCGCCTCGGCGAGGTGGCCCTGCACCTGGGCAAAAAGGCCATGTCAGCTGAATTTAAAGTAGCCTTTTGCCACTCCCTGCCCTTTTTGCACGTCATCGGCGACACAATTATGGCCTGGATGGTTCTGTGGCGGGCTTCGACGGCAGCCACCCGATTATCGGGCAAATCCGGTAAAAAAGATCTTGCTTTTTATGAGGGCCAGATCAAGACCGCCGAATTTTTTATCTGTACTGAGCTTCCGGCAACCATGGGCAAAATGAATGCCATCGCCGACAGTTGTGCAGCGGCTATTGAAATTTCAGATGAGGGGTTTGGAGGGATTTAAAAGCGAAAGCTTTCAGGTGTCGGGTGTCATATAACAGAGGTCAGAGAACAGAAGACAGAAAACAGAGAACCGCAGAACATCGAACAAAGAATTTCGAATGATGAAGTTTTATTTCCCTTCGACATTCATTATTCCCTGTTCGATATTCGATATTCAAAACAAGGGAAGGATACTGACTGCTGGTCTCTGATTGCTGGCCAGGAGCCAGTGACGAGAAGCCAGTAGCCAGATGAGGAGGAAGAGATGAAAACGGAATACAAAACGCTTCAGATTCAATTGAAAGATGGCGTTGCGGTGTTTACGATGGACAATCCACCGGTCAATCAGCTTTCGCAGCATTTTGTTGAGGAACTGGCGGAAGCATTCACTGAAGCCTATGGGGATGAGGAGATTAAGGCCATCGTTCTGACCGGTACCGCAAAAAATTTTATTGCCGGCGCTGACATTACCCAGATTAAAGATGTGAAGACCAAAGAAACGCTATTGCCGAAAATCAGGGATAACAACCGCTTTATGACCGCCATCGAAACCGGTCCAAAACCGGTGGTGGCCGCAATTAACGGCAATTGCCTGGGCGGCGGCCTGGAGATTGCCATGGCCTGTCATTACCGGGTAGCGGCCCGGGGGGTGAATCTCGGCCAGCCCGAGGTGCAGATCGGACTGATTCCCGGTGCCGGCGGCACCCAGCGACTTCCGCGTCTGGTCGGACTGCGGTATGGTCTGGAAATGATTACCATCGGAAAACCTATCCGTGCTGAAGTGGCCCATACCAGAGGGCTGGTGGATGAAGTCGCAGACCCGGATCAACTGGTGGATCAGGCTATAAAAGCCGCCAGGCGGTTTATATCGGGAGAAATTAATGTCAACTTGCGCACGACCAGAAATCGGCATGACCGGCTGCCTAGCGCTGCCGAAAAAAAGGGGATGATCGAAATTGCCAAGGCCATGACGGCCGCCCAGGCCAAAGGCTACATTGCGCCCTTTAAAGCGATCGAAGCCTTTGAAAAGGGCCTGGGCTACGATATCGATGCCGATATTGCAACCGAAGCCGATCTGTTCGCCGATTGTGTGGTTTCCGATGTGGCCAAAAATCTGATCAACATATTTCTCAATACTCGCGCGGCCGGCAGACTGCCGCGCATCGAAGGCATCGAGCCGGCTAAAATTAGGAAAGTGGGCATGCTCGGCGGCGGTGTTATGGGCACCGGGATTGTCAATGTGCTTTTAAAAGGCGGATTTGATGTCGTTTTGTGGGAAATCAACGAAGAAGCCCTTGAAAAGGCGCTGGCGTCAATCCGCAAAACCTTTGACTATCCCATTAAACAGAAGAAGATGACCCCGGCCGACCTGGAAAACCTGTTAAACAATCACCTGCAAACCACCACATCCCTAAAGGATATGAAAGATGTCGATCTGGTCATCGAGGCCGTACTCGAAGACATGCAGGTCAAGCAGGAAATCTGGCAGCAGCTGCAAGGCATCTGTGGGGGTGATGCTGTCTTTGCCACCAACACCTCGGCATTGCCTATTACCGAGATGGCCTCGATTCTGGCCGATCCCGGACGGATGATCGGAATGCACTTTTTCAACCCGGCTCATCGAATGCAGCTTTTAGAGGTTATCTGTGCCGCAAAGACCTCCGATCAGACGCTGGCAACCACCGTCGCCTTTTCCCGCGCCATTAAAAAGATACCGATTGTGGTTAATGACGGGCCCGGGTTTTATGTGTCGCGTCAGCTGGGCGGCCTGATGGGCGGCGCCGTGTACTTGAGTGCTGATGGCGTCGATGGTGCCGCCATCGAATCTGCAATGACCGATTTCGGCATGCCCATGGGACCCGCAACGCTGGCAGACCTCACCGGAATCGATATCAACTACCATGTCAACAGGACCTTTGAGAAAAGATTAGGCGAACGCTATAAAGTACATCCTTTAACTGAGCTTATTTACCAGACCGGGTGCTTTGGCCGCAAAACCGGTGCGGGCTATTTCGATTACAGCGGTGAGCAGCCGGTACCCAACCCCAAAGTCGTAAATGTTGTCCAAAAATATCTCCGGGATAACCAGATTTCTCCCCGGGAAATGTCAAAAGATGAGATCATAGACGCGATGCTCTCTCTCGGCATTAACGAGGCCGCGCTGATGATTGAAGAAGGTATCTGTGACCGGCCCCAGGATATGGATTTGGCCTTAATTTACGGCCTCGGCTATCCGCCCTATCGCGGCGGCGTTCTGCGATATGCAGACAAGTGGGGCCTTAAGAATGTCTATCAAAAGCTCGTCGACCTGGAAAAACAATACGGTCCGCGCTTCAAGCCGGCGGATTTGATCAGGGAAATGGCTGAATCGGGCAAAACGTTTTATACCGATTAGAACTCAATGAAAGATCTTTCGCGGCTGGAAGCCGCTCCCACATTTCGATCATGAATATGTGTGGGAGCGGCTTCCAGCCGCGATTGAAACGAATTCATCTGATGCGGTTTACTTTATTAGCGCATTCGAAGTGGTTTTGAAACCATTTCTAGTCAAAACGAAGCCGCGCATGCGCACATACGCCAAAAGGCTAAAGCAAAATATCAGAATTTAAGGAGGCCCAATCATGAAAGAAGTCGTTATCGCAGGTTATCTGAGAACCGCTCAATCACGCTCCAGGCCCAACGATCCGGCCAGGGACTGGTTTTGTAAAATGAGAGCCGATGAACTGCTGGCAAAACTGCTGCCGGAACTGATAAAAAGAAGCGGGATCGAGCCGCAGGAAATCGACGATTTTCTCGTGGGGTGCGCAACAGGCGTTACCGAGCAGTGGTCTTACGGCGGGCGTTATCCCATATTTCTGGCCAATTTACCGGAAACCATTTCTGCGAAGTTTGTGGACCAGCAATGCGGCTCGGCCATGGCCGGCATCCACATCGGGTTCATGGAAATTGCCCAGGATTTCGCTGATGTGGTTATGGTGGGAGGCATGGAACATATGACCCGCGTTCCCATGGGCGGGCAACTGGCTGATAGAGGCCATATCGTGCCCAACATGACGCTTTTCACGGATCCCGCCTATCAGCACTGGGACATGATGACCACAGCAAACATGGGTCTGACCGCCGAAAAGCTTTTCTCCCAGACCGATTTCACCAAGGAAGATCTGGACCGCTGGGGGGCACAATCTCACCAGCGGGCCGCCAAAGCCCAGGCCGAAGGTTTCTTTAATGATGAGATTTTACCCATCGAAGCCGAGCAGGCTGACGGAAAGACCCTGACCGTTGATCGCGATCAGGCGGTGCGGGAAGATGCCACCGTTGAAGGCATGGCGAATCTTAGACCCGCGTTTAAACCGGATGGTGTGATTACGGCCGGAAATTCGTCGCCGCTGAATGCCGCGGCAACTTCTATGCTGCTGATGTCCAAAGAAACCGCCAGAAAGAAAGGCATCAGGCCGCTGGCAACCATCCGATCCATAGGATTTGCCGGTGTGGATCCCACGATTATGGGACAGGGTCCGGTACCGGCCAGCCAAAAGGCCCTTGAGAAGGCCGGAATGAAAGCCTCCGACATTGACTTCTGGGAGATTAACGAGGCTTTTTGCATCGTGGCCCTCAACTGCATCCAGCAACTGGGGCTAGATCCGCAAAAGGTGAATATCATGGGCGGCGGTACCGCTATCGGCCATCCACTGGGCGCCACCGGCATCCGTTTGACCGGCACCCTGGCCCGCATATTAAATCTCAAAGGCGCCCGATATGGATGCGCCAATGCCTGTGTCGGCGGTGGCCAGGGCGTAGCCACCATCATTGAACGCGAGGAATATGAATGGTGCTAAAAAAATGAGACATGCTCATTTTGATGATTGTTCTTTGACACGCGCTTGAAGTTCCATATCTGCCAGCTGCTTTGCCGTTTTTGTAAAGAACCATTTGCCCATATTCCGGGTTAGAAAACGGTACCTGGCTTCATGGGTTAAATTCTGGCGCTCCATCTCATGATAGTATCCAATCTTGGAAAAACGCCAGAGTCTGTCTGCATCCTTGACCAGTTTTTCTTCAATCGTTTGTGGATTTTTCCCAGAATCATGCCTTTCAATGATCCGGGCAATCTTATCAATGGATGAGGCCTCGTAACCCAGTTTTGATAGAATTTCCCGGGCGATTCTGGCCCCCTCCACTTCGTGGATGCGATTCAGTTTCTTTGCTTTTTCACCTTTGGCGTGTGCACCAAAGGCGATCTTTATCTCTTCGGGTTTCAGCCGGGACCAGCCGACATCGTGAAGAATAACAGCAGGTTCAACTATCTTTTTTTCACCTGCTTCCTTTTCAAGGAGATACAGGGCATATTTGTGCGCGACACGGGTATGAAGAACATCATCCCTTGCTTGCAGGTAAGGTTCAGCCAGCCTAAACAGTTCTTGAGTAAATTGTTCTTGGTTCATAATATAACCGTTGCGCTATGCGGCAGGAGGTGTATTTCGAAATTGAAAATGGGGGGTGACCGATAGGGGGCAATTAGCCCAATTCAACCAGATCCGATATATTGATTTCGAGCATCTTGACACTGGCCAGTATGCGAACGGTGTTGCGGGCAATCGCTGGAAAATCTTCCCCGATGCGGTTGAGTTCCTCGGCCGTTTTCTTCAGAAGCTGAATTTTGTCATTGATTTCATATAAATCGATTTGCTGTGCCATGGCTTTTCCTCATCATTTTTTGATAGATAAAACCTTAGTTTTTGTTCGAGGACAAGGCGCGATTCGCTT